>JAEEGH010000760.1_pt1 | contig 101450 bp, 50 predicted proteins | sample 9134181 | NCBI WGS metagenome assembly JAEEGH01 (sample SAMN16246544, study PRJNA631951) | gut metagenome | biome: gut microbiome; feature: rumen; material: DP-attached | host: Bos | place: Iran: Karaj | collected 2018-10
TCTATTACAAGAACATAGTGATAGAACTGAAATCAGTGGATGAAATCACATCAGATCATCGCGCTCAGTTGCTTAACTATATGCGAATAACCAAACAGCAAAGGGGGATACTCCTGAACTTCGGAGAGGAAAGCATGCATGCCGAACGTTATTTGTATTTACCAGAATTTGACAACTTCGTGCTTCTGAACCAAGACAACTATCGCAATTACATCAGTGAGTAAAATATAATTATGGATAAATTACGATTATTACGTTAATTCGTTTCAAAGAAGAAAAAGACTTCGTTTCAAGAAAAAGACTTCGTTTCCTTACAACAAAAGAGCATTCATTTAAAATAAGGTGTATATGAAAAAAAGGACATTTCTTTCCATTTCGCTGCTGGCAGCGGCATTTGTTTCCGCCTCCGCCCAGCAGACCGTGAACTTCCAGACTGCGTGCCATCCGGAGGATGTGAAACACTACGACACGAAGACGCTCCGTGAGCGCTTTGTCATGGAAAAGGTGATGGAGGCCGACAAGATCAATTTGACGTACTCCCATTACGACCGCTTCATCTTCGGCGGTGCCATGCCTGTGACGAAGACCCTGAAGCTGGAGAACTTCCTCGAGCTCGGTCTCGACGTCGACCCCGGCATCAAGGAGAAGTACTTCCTCTACAACCGTGAGCTCGGCGTGGTGAACTGCGGCGAGGGCGATGGCGTGGTCATCGTCGACGGCAAGGAGTACGCCCTGTCGCCGAAGGAGGCCCTCTACATCGGCCGCGGCCACATCGGCAAGGACAAGGACGTGAACAAGGAGGTGCTCTTCCGCTCGAAGGATGCCGCGAAGCCCGCGAAGTTCTACCTGAACTCAGCTACCGCCCACCAGCATTACAAGACCCAGTGGATTACCCTCGACGGCCGTAAAGGCTCGCTGAAGGCCGCCGTCTGGGGACCAGTCGGTTCGCTCGAGGAGTGTAACAACCGCACCGTCTACAAGCTCATCGTCAACGATGTGCTCGAGGAGGGCCCCTGCCAGCTGCAGCTCGGTCTGACGCAGCTGAATCCCGGTGCTGCTTGGAACACCATGCCGCCGCACACCCACGGTCGCCGCATCGAGGCCTACTACTACTTCAACCTGCCTCAGGACCAGACCATCGCTCACATCATGGGACAGCCCGAGGAGAGTAGGGTAGTGTGGCTCCACAATGAGCAGGCCATCATGTCGCCCGAGTGGTCGATGCACGCTGCCGCCGGCACCTACTACTACACCTTCATCTGGGGCATGGCCGGTGAGAACCTCTACTATAACGACAAGGACAACATTCCCGTCATCGATATCCGATGACGGAATTAAGAAAATTCTAAATACATAAATATGACACCAATTCAAAAAACCAAAATGTCCAACTTCCGTTGGGTCATCTGTGCGTTGCTGTTCCTGGCAACCACCATCAACTACATGGACCGTCAGGTCTTGTCGCTAACCTGGAAAGACTTCATTGCCGTTGACTTCCACTGGACGGACGCCGACTATGGCACCATCACGGGTCTTTTCTCCCTGTTCTATGCCTTTGCCAACCTCGTATCAGGTAAGTTCATTGACTGGATGGGTACCAAGAAAGGCTATCTGATTGCCATCTTCGTGTGGTCAACTGGTGCCGTGATGCATGCCGGCTGCGGCTGGGTGGCTATGAATGTCGAAGGTTATGATTCTATCGAAGCCCTGCGCATGGTACAGGCTGGCAGCGATGCCGCTGTGGCTATTGCCACCATTTCCGTGTGGCTGTTCCTCTCCTGCCGTTTCATCCTGGCTGTCGGCGAGGCAGGTAACTTCCCTGCCGCCATCAAGGCCACGGCCGAGTACTTCCCCAAGAAGGACCGCGCCTTCTCTACCTCTATCTTCAACAGCGGCGCATCAGTAGGTGCCCTGGCTGCTCCCGCCACTATTCCCCTGCTGGCACGTGCCTGGGGCTGGGAGATGGCCTTTATCATCATCGGTGTGCTGGGCTATGTCTGGATGGGACTGTGGATTTGGCTCTATGAGAAGCCCCGTCAGAACAAGCGTGTCAACCAGGCTGAGCTGAACTACATCGAGCAGGACAACGATCTGGCCGAAGTGCAGAACCGTGATGCTGAGAAGGAAGAGAAGACCATCCCGTTCTTCCAGTGTCTCACCTTCAAGCAGACCTGGGCTTTCCTCGTGGGTAAGTTCATGACCGATGGTGTGTGGTGGTTCTTCCTGTTCTGGGCTCCCGCTTATTTCAGCGACCAGTACGGCTACACCTCCGACTCTACCATGGGCATCCTGCTCATCTTCACCCTCTATCTCATCGTGACCGTACTGTCTATCGGTGGTGGCTATCTGCCGAAGTACTTCGTTGAGCAGCGCGGCATGAATCCCTATCTGGGCCGTATGCGTGCCATGCTCATCTTCGCCTGCTTCCCCGTCCTCGGTCTGCTGGCCCAGCCCCTCGGTGCCTATAGCGCTTGGTGGCCTGCCATCCTCATCGGTCTGCTTGGTGCCGGTCACCAGGCATGGTCAGCCAACCTCTTCTCGACCATCGGCGATATGTTCCCGAAGTCGACCATCGGTACCATCGTTGGTCTTGGTACTGCCATCGGCGGTCTTGGCTCGTTTGCCATCAACAAGGGTTCTGGTAACTTCTTCACCTGGGCAGCTGAGCAGGGCAGCGCCTTCACCTTCATGGGCTTCGAAGGCAAGCCTGCAGCTTACATGATTGTCTTCTCGTTCTGCGCTGTCGCCTATCTCATCGGCTGGTGCATTATGAAGGCCCTCGTTCCGAAGTACAAGCCTGTCGTGATTGATTGAGGCGTGTGACGTGAGAGCGTCGTAACGCGCTGTCATTAAACGAAAATCTTCAAAAATCCAACAAAAATAGCTTTCGATGAGCTTGTTCTTGTCAGATTTTTGAAGATTTTTGTTTTTGCTTTTCCTTTTTTCGCGTAGGTACTCAGCCTGCTTTATTCTTTCTTCTCGCCGATGATCACGTCGGTATCCTGCTTCACCAAACCGTTGTCACCGCCACCGAAGACGTTGCCTCTGATGCTGGCACCCTTCAGAATCTTCACCCTTGTCCAGACGGAGGTGCCATAGCTCTCGCCGAGGCTCAGATCACCACGGCTGGCGCCGAAGACGTAGCCGCCATAGTTCGGGTTGTATTTGAGGCCAGTGGTGAATCCGTCCGGTGTGCCAATCTGGGCTTTCACACCACTAACACCGCCAACAATCACCTCGTTGAGCGTCTGCTTGCCAGGACCATGGCCATCAAGCTCATCATCTTTGATGTAGCCGTCACCGTCAGGTCGCGTGGGTGGAATCTTCGGGGGACCGACACTCGACATCGAGCCGCCACCATAGACGTTACGGTGGATGAGGCCGCCCTTGACCTCCACTTTCGTGAAGCGGGTAACCGAACCAGCAGAGGTGCTGAAGTCTATCTCCTTCACCTTTGATGTTCTACCAGTCTGTGGATTTTTATAGTCAATTTCGGCTCCGGTTTCATCGATGTTGCCATCGTTACTGAAGTCAAACTTGTACTTACCGATACCCGAGCCGGCACCATAGACGTTACCGCGGTGCAGCCACTGCGGGTTGTCGGTGTCGGAGGTTCCAACCATGGTTACGTTTGTCTTGGCAGTAGACTCCTCGTCATAGGGCAAGCCAATCTCACCCGCATTAACGATGACATGGGTGTCGCGGCGGACGTGACCGTCCTGACCGCCACCGAAGACGGAGCCGATGATAGTAGGACCAGTGTAACTCTTATCGCTCATCTTGTCAGGATCACCGATGGTAACCTTAGTCTCGTTGACATAGCCAGAGAAGAACTCGGGGCTGTAGAGATAACGTGGCGACTCGCCGATGTTCGGGGCAGACTCACCGCGGCTGCCGCCAAAGACGCTACCGTAGGGCAGGCCGTCCTTGATGCTCTTCGTAGGATCAGCCTTGACATAACCAATCTTGCCGCCGAAAATCTCGACCTCGGTCTTACCGCTGCTCAGGAAGTGGTCGGCCATGGTCACCGGTAGGTTATCGGCACTGATCGGCTCATTTGGATTGAAGTCCTCGCTATGCGTCCAGAGCTTCTCGTCCTTCGAATCGTCAGCGTCGTCGTGGAGATGCTCGCCGTAACCATTATAGGTACCATAATACGAGTAGTCGTCTGTTGCACCGGCATAGTTACCCTTACCCACGGAGCCCATGTTGCCTCCGCCGTAGACGAAGCGCCCTACATAGCCGCCCTCCATCTTGACGTGGGTGTTGCCATACACCTTACCGGCAGTGATGCTGTAGATATTGGCATCCACTTTATCCTCCTCAGCGTATGTCCAATTTTCCTTGGGGAGAGTATCGTCGATAGGTTTAGCACCAATCTTCAGTCGTCTCTCATTGTATTTACCCTTACCCGAGCCGCCGCCGTACATGGCGTGGCCAATCAGACCATTTTTGAGCGTCACGTGCGTATCGCCCATGACGTGACCGTCCTCACCGCCGCCATAGACGGCACCGACGATGCAGTCGTGGTCATAAACATACACACCGCTGCCCACGCTGGTCTCCCTCTTTGTCAGGTAGTTCGAGAAGTTAGCTGTGTTCGTGCTCGGATACTCGATGTTGATGTGGCTCGAGCCCACATTGCCGCAGAAGGCCATCTTGTAGCGGTCGCCGGCAATACCCTTACTGCCGCCGTAGATGTCGCCATTGTCCTTCCAGATGTTGTAGTCATCGTCAACACCAAGGCGTCCGCCGTAGATGTTGATATAAGTATCACCAACATATCCTCCGGGAACATACTCTACCTCATACGGCCAGCTCAAGGCAAAGCCGTTGGCTTCGTCATGGTGCTTCTTGATATACTGATACTTCCAGGTATCACCAGTCTTGTAGTCAGTATCCGTCACGTCAGCTTCGGTTAATTTGCTAACGTCTTCGGTGGCCACTTTCCTAATCTCATAGTTGAAGATACCCACCGATGCCATCTCACCGCCGCCATACACATTACGCTTCACCCAACCGTTGTAGATGTCTATTTCAGAGCTTTTGCCCACACATCCGGCCCACTGCATAGGCGTGAACCTGAAGACAATCGTGTTGTCTTCATCATCCGTGGTCTCAATGTATCCTACTTTGGTGTCATCTACGCTTCCGTAGCCGCCGCCATAAAGGTCGCGCATGATGGTAGGACGGGTCGGTTCATCAGTATCCGTTTTGCTCTTCTTACCGATGACGACGGTGGTGTTGTCGCGTATGGTACCTAACTCGCTACCGCCGTAGACACAGCTCTTGATGACGGTGCTGTTGCCGCTGATGTTGACAGTAGCCGACTTCGCCTGTCCCAGCTGAGTCCATTTCGGAGCAAGGCTGCCATCAAGCAGCGTGAGGCGTCCCATGCTGCCGCCAAAGACATTACCGCCCTTGGTATGGGTTGCACGGTAGACATCTTCGCTAAGTTCAAACTCGGTGTAAGGAACGCAGTTGTTGGCCTTCCAGGTATTCCATTCCTCTTCAGTCCATCCATCTGCGGTTGTTTTATCAGCTCCATCCAGATAAATGTCCTCGTAATCATTACCAATAGTGCCACCGGTGATGTTCACCGTCACATGACCATGGGCCAAACTCTCGTCGACATCTGTCGTCTCAGGATCATCTTCAATGAACGTACCATACTGTGTGCTATTGACAGAAGTGAATGGGGTACCCACTGAGGCCAATCGGCCTCCGCCATAAACGGAGCCGAGTATGGAGCCTCCCTTGATGTTCACCTCCACGTTACCGCCCACGCTACCAGCCGTCAGAGCCTCACCGCTGAAGCCACGGCCGGCGCCGAAGACGTGACCGTCGGCGTATGACGTACCCGTGGTGCCGATTATCAATCCGGCGGCTGTGAACGTCTCACCCTCGTCGGTCTTGTCACCGTCGCCATTGAGGTCGATGCTTACACTGCCACCAATGGTGGTCTTGGCATCGTTGATGACGTGTCCATCCTCACCGCCGCCTAACACAGATCCAAAGATACGGGCGTTGCCAGTGATGTTGACCTCGGTATTCGTGACGTTCGTCCACGTGTTGAAGAAGATGCGCTGGTCGCCCTTGCCCGAACCGAAGAGGTAACCCGGGAAGGGGAAAGCGGAAATCTGGCTCGGGGTACGGGGCACGCCAACTGTACCACCCACCATGTTGACGGTACACTTGCCGCCCGACTCAGGTATAATGGGATCGTTGTTATTGGTTGCGTCCTTTGTGTACGTACCCACGTCGGTATGCTCATTACCGCCATAGACACAGGTCAGGATGTGTCCGCCAGTGATGTCCACCACGGTATTGCCACGTACTTGACCTGTTGCACGGTGCCACAGGCCCGGTGCATACGGAATCACACCGCTACCGCCACCGAAGACGTTGCCATAGTAGCTGTGACCGTCTTTAGCTATGTTGGAGCCTCCTTCTGCATATTTCTTATGGTCTTCATCGTAATAGTACTTGTCCTTACCGTCAACCGTTAGCTTGTATTTAGCAAACGGATCGTAAGGTGCAGCACTCGTATTGACGTAGTCCCAGTGTGCGCACTCTGGCATCAAAGCTTCAATAGCTGCAAGTTTAGCATAATCATCGGCAGCCAGTGCCTGTGTCCATAGTTCTTCGCTATATGGCTCTGTCTTACCTTTGCCGCAACCAATCTGACAGTTGTCCTTGATTGTCACGTGCGTATCATACTGAACGATACCGTTCTCACTGCCGCCATAGACGGAGCCCTTGATGAAGGCATTGTCGCTGATGGTCACGTCGGTATTCGATGACAAGGCCAGCGTCTCGATGAACGAGTGGTAAATGGCATCACTTCCGAAATACTCCCACTTGTTTTCGTGTGGGGCATCAGAATATTCCCAAGTACTACTCTCATTATCCATTAATGGCATAACGGCGGCCAGCATACGCTTGGGCCTGTGCTTATCAGGATCATAAGGTTCTGTATGCTCCTCTGCCTCGTAGACAGCTTTAGTCTTATAATCATACACATTAGGCAGGACACCCTTACCGGCACCAAACACATGGCCCTTGTCGTCGGGAGGCAACGGATTCCCTTCACCATCCTCCTTCTTCATCTGCATGTTGTCGGGACCAATTTCTGCATGGCCTCTGACTATCACCTTACAGAAACCGCTGGTGTTGTTGGCCAGTGCCACCGGTGTACCATTAACGACTTTATATCTGGCCACCGAGGCGATCTCACCGCCGCCGTATACGCTACCGCGAACCTTGGCTGTGCCCTGAATGATGACGGTGGGGTTACCGCGCAGCAGTGCTGAGTAGCCGTGCGTCTCCTTGCCCTTGCCGCCACCGAACACGTCGCCCAGGATTTCGGGTGAGCCGGTGCCGTCTTCCTTGCCGATTGTCACCATAGAGTTCTTTTCCACGCGGCCAACCTCACCACCGCCATAGACATTGCCACGCACCGTGCCGTGAGCAATGGTGACATTCGTATTGCCATCCTTATAATCCACGTTGTCGGAAAAATCAGCGTTTGCACCTTTGCCATCTTCTCCCACCATACCTTTCTTACAGTAGAATTCGTCTTCCAGACCCTTACCGCCACCGAACACATTACCGGTAATCTTGGCAGTATTGCGAGCCGTGAGAGACAGGTCGCCCGACACCTCATTTTCATCGGCATCGTACCAAGCCCACACAGCAGGAGTCTTGATATCAGAAGTCAATCTCGCACCTGTCAATGTCGCATTATAGGCATTGGCTTGTTCTGCTGTAATTGTTCTACCGCTTGCAACAGCACCTGGTAATTTCGCATTGTACGAAGCAGCATCAGCATATGAAATAGCAACTCCTTCGCTATAAGATGTGCCTATTGCTGCATTAACAGAAGTGGCTTGAGCAGCAGACAGCGCCGTGCCGCCTGCAATAGCTCCATCCAATTTAGCATTATAAGCAACAGCTTGATCTGCGTTGAGTGTTGTGGGGTCACTAGGCAATGCATCCGTTAAGGTGGCATTATAGGTGTTACATTCTTCCTGAGTGTAATAAACGGCAGGGGTCTTTACCTTGTAGGTGTATTCTCCACCTGCTTGCTCTGTTTCCCAGATAGGATTGCCATCGTTGTCCCATCTTGCTATCCACCTGCCCGTACCTATTTCTACAGAGGTATTACCTTTGATGGCAGCCAGGTTACCGCCACCATAGATATTTCCAATCTTACCGATGGCAAGTTCTGCATCAACCGTACTGCTTGGTTCATTGGTTACTTCGTAGGTGTATTCACCATGACCATCGTCTATGGTGTGAATACCGTGAGTGTAACTCATTCCAGTCGGAGGGGTAACAACATAATCTCGAGTCACCATACCCTCCTCCATATTCACGTTGACGTACGGACTGCCTACCATATCGGCCAGATAGCCGCCGCCATAGATAGTTCCAATCTCAGTAGCGGAAATCACATTGATACGGGGATCGTGCTTGGGATAGCCATAAAGGTCCGCAGCAAGCAGTGCTTCCTTGACCGCATCGGCATCTGATTTGTCAACGCCTATCAAGGCTGTCTCTACTTCAGACTCATACTGTGCTTTCGTTCGAGGCAGGTAAATAACATTATCGCCCTCATCTGTTCGTCCACTATCGTAATAGCCATAGATAGAATAGGCAGCCTGATTACCACCACCGTACAGTTCGCCGATGACAATAGGCCTACAGCTGCTCTCCTTGATATTGATAGTGATGGAACCATTGATCTTTCCTGCTCTATCGTTACCGCCAAAAATCTTGCCAATGTGACCATTGGTAATATTCAGCACCACATCACTGTTCAAGTTGGCACCATAGGATGCACCATATAACTCAGCCGCATATTCGATACACTCCATGGACACGACGGTTTCAGCATCTACTTCAGCGTTCTTGCCGGCACCATAGGTCTTATCGACGACAACAGGGCAGTCTGAAGAGTTCTGATAGACCGACATGGCCAACGTACTGATGTTGCCCTTCTCGTTACTACCGCCATACGCGTAGTGAATACGTCCGCCGATGATGTCGGTCTTGGCTTCACCTGCGCCATACATATAGTAAGCCTGCCGGTATTCCTTGTTGGTAGCATTTTTGTTCACGACGGCTCTGTATGGGTCGCCCTCCGATCCTGTTCCATAAACAGTTTCGGCAGGATCTCCCGAGGCTGCACCATAGTGGGTAAAGTTCTCATAACCCACGTTGGCACCGGGATTCTCATACCACACCGTATTTGCACCTTCCTGAATAGAATAGTTGTCCTTACCGTTACCGCCGCCGAACACTTCGTCTATCTCATAAGCAGCATTGATGGCAAGGCTGGTAGCAGGCACAGGAGCCGCATTACCGCCGCCATACACCTGTCTGATGCTTGTCAGGGCACAACCGTCGATAATCACTTCCGTACGTGCCGCAGCCTTGACGGTTGGGTTGGAAGAATGAGCATCCGTCGGGTCGTATTTAGCCAGGTTACCACCGCCATAGACGGCAAGGACATCGTATTTCTTGTCAGAGATTAGGCCTCGCAACAGGTCGAATGCAGCCTCTTTTTGCTTGTCAGTTCCGCTGGACATCGCAGTTTCATAGCTGGCGGGAATGGAAACTGAATACGTTGATGCAAGTCCCCTTAAATAAGTATCATATTGCTCGGTTGTCTTCATGGAAACATCATCATACACAGCGTATTTATCTCCGATTGTCGCTTTATCCTTATGTCGCGTAGCATGTACATGCACCTTGACATGTCCCTTCGGTGTGCCGTTCAGGTCGTTACTGCCGAAGATACGCTGCACGCTACAGCCTGCGTCAGAAGTTGTCTTATCCTTGTTCAGCTCCACGGTGGCATTGCCGCCCACGTCAGCAGCAATGCCGTCCGTCGTGGCACCTGATGTCCTGGTACCCCTACCACCGCCGTACGCATCATGTGCGATAGTGCCGCCAGTTAGGTGTACCTCGGTATCTTTTTTGACGATACCGTTCTCACCGCCACCATAGACACTGTTGAGAACTGTGCCACCTGTGACATTCAGGTATGACCAGATGTCGGTAGCATACTTCGAACTATCATATTCTCTGGTGTTAGTGTCAAATTTAGGATTAGTAGCCAAGTATGCAGCGCCAGGGCCACGACTGGCAGCAAAGACACTGCCACTAATGCGGCCACCCTTGATGTCAACTCGGGTGTAGGAATAAGAGGCATGGCCTTCAGATGCTGCCTTCTGCTCATCGTCCGGCTGTCCAGTCCTTGGAGGACCGACAGAGGCCAGAGCACCGCCACCATAGATACTACCCTGAATCTTTGTAGTAGCTGTTGACGGATTGTCGCTATTATCGCCATATACCTCAATCAGCGTCGTACAGGTCACAGAACCGGAGGAGTTGTTAACGGCCATAATGGGGTTACTGCCTTCATCCACTTCACCCGTATCAAATGTACCGATACCAGAACCGGCACCGAAGACATTGCCGCTACGGCCATTGGTATCAGATGTCTGACCTGCAATGTTTCCTTTATAGACATGCACCTCGGTATTGTTGCGTACATGGCCGTCCTGACCACCGCCATAGATGGAACCGTAAATGGTTGGACCGGTGCCCAAAACACTTGGCGAGGTACCACCGACATTAACGATAGACTTATTGGTGTATCCGAGGAAGAATTCGGGTACATACCTGTAGCGCGGCGACTGCTTGCAACTGGCCGCAGCCTTACCACGGCTACCGCCAAAGACAGAACCGTAGGGGATGCCATCAGTAGGATCAAAGCCTGCTGATGCAGAACCCACATTACCACCAAGGATATTCACCGTAGCAATACCGCTGTTCTGGAAGTAGTGGGCATAGGTTCCTGCAGCTGGAGTTGCAGTCCAGATGGCACCATCGGTAGTAGATGGCAATTCGCCATAGCCGCCAGTAGAATAGTCATCCGCGCCGCCGGTATAGTTACCCTTACCCACAGAGGCAAGGTTACCGCCGCCATAGATAAACCATCCTATAGTACCGTCGTTGACAGTGATGGTAGTATTGCCATAAACCTTACCAGCCGTCCAGCTGTAAACAGGTTCAGTACTTACCTTAGGATTGCCAGGATCTTTAGGATCCAGTAACTTACCCGTGTAGGTGTTGATACCCCTACCACCTCCGAATACAGATCGGCGAATGGTGCCACTATTGATGGTGATACTGGCGTTCTCATAGACATGTCCGTCATCACCGCCGCCATAAACCGTTCTTATATTTGATTCACCACCGATAGTCACCGCTGTCTCCCGGACGTTGCAAAGATGAGCTTCCTTATAGCGATGCGTCGTGACATCGTCTTCAGCACCATCCTTGAGATCCACCTTACCTTTACCGCCGCCATACACATAGCCGCCAAAGGTATCGTCACCAGGAGTACCGACTCGGGCAGAACCCAGGATGTTTACAGTTGTCTTACCTCCTACTCTGTAAACGCCCTCGCTGACTTTAATCGTCGGTACATATTCAAACTTGTAAGGCCAGCTAAGACCGAAGCCGTAGCGGACATCCTTACCATCGGTAGAGTGACTGTCATGCTTAACAACGGTCTTATAAGCATATTTCTTATCATTATAGCTTAGGTCACCACCTGCATTCTCTTCAACCTCATAGTCGATGATACCAACAGAGGCCATCTCACCACCGCCATAGACATTACCCTTCACGTGGGCGCTGCCAACGACATTGACAACAGTCTCGCCACCCACAATACCTGCATATTGCATGGGCGTGAAGAGGTATGTGGTTTCACCTGCCACGATGGCACTATTATAGCCCACTGCATCAATGTCACTACCATAACCGCCGCCATAGACATGGCCGTTGATTGTAGGTGTACCCGATGGTGTTATCGTTCCATCCGAAGCTCTCGTGCCGCCAACGGTTACATAAACATTGTCTCGTGTCGTTCCGAACTCAGCACCGCCATAGACATTACTCTTGATGAGGGTTGAAGCACCAGTGATATTAACCGAGGAAGTCTTCACCTGTGCCAATTTTGTCCAGAGGGGGTTAGGAGTTGTTCCATCAAGCTTCGTCAGACGTCCCATACTTCCGCCGAAGACATTACCGCCCTTGGTATGCCCGTTGACTGCCACCACAGCATCCTCGCTGGTATTACCAATGGTACCGCCGCTGATATTGACAGTGACATGACCATGGCCATCTCCGTCTAGGAATTGTCCCGTACTGGGATCCTGGGCATTTGAGAAGTTGGTACCTACCGATGCCATACGACCGCCACCATAGATGGAGCCCAACATCGTACCACCTGTGATGTTAACATCAATATTACCTGATACGTTTCCTGCACCGAGTGTTCCACCCGAGAAACCACGACCGCCACCGAAGACGTTACCGTCCACGTAAGAGGTACCCCAGGTGCCAATCTTCGGACTTGACGTGATGACAGGATTCTCAGGATCTGTATCATCCACGATGTTTTGAATGTTCACCGTCACATCGCCAAGCACATGACCGTCCTCAGCACCGCCAAAGACAGAACCATAGATGATACCGCCCGATACGTTAACCTCTACACTGCCCACATTGTTGTAATTATAGAAGTGGGCACGCTCGTCACCCTTGCCCGCACCAAAGAGGTAGCAGGACAGAGGATGCTCGGCAATCTGCGCCAGCGTGCGCGGCACACCAAGCGTACCGCCAGTCATCGTCACCGTAGCCTTACCCTTTACGTCGGTATATTCGTTACCGCCATAGACGTTCGTCAGGATGTGACCGCCGGAAATCTGCACGGTGGCATTACCTTCCACCCAACCTGCCGAGCGACACCAGTCGTAGCCGGAGCCATCTGCCTTTATGTATGGCATATAACCGGAACCGCCACCGAACACACAGCCTATCCACGTCTTACCGTCAGAAGGACTCGCTGTGCTGGCAGGAGCTAAGTCTGGGTTAGCAGCGATATACGCCGGATAGTTGTCATAGTACGGGTCGTAAGGCAGGAATTTACCGTCATTACCGTATACAAAGTGTGAACATTCAGGCAACTTTCCTGCTGCGGTTTCAATCTCAGATGCCGTAGCCGTAGTAGGATCGATAAAGTCGGCATCGTCATAGCGTATGGGCTTATCCACACCACCCACGGTTTCCCACTTGCCATTACCTACACCTATCTGGCAGTTGCCTTGAATCTTCACGAGGGTGTTGCCCAGCACACGTCCGAACTCACCGCCACCGATGACGGACTCCAGAATGAATGCCGTACCGCCGATAGTCACATTGGTATTATTAACGTAGGTCTTGAAGTGCGTATCAGGATTCGTCGCCGGATCCTCAATGATACCGCAGCCTCCACCCCATACCCAGCCTTGTGGGACAGGACCGCCTAACGCTGCCGACCTGTTCATACCGTCTTTTGCCACATCTACGGGACCAATCTGACCGCCAGTGACGACAACCGTACATGTACCGCCTGATGTACAAGTTTTAGGTTTACCAATACATCCGGCATGAGCCGTATGGCCATAGACATTTACATCTTCTGCTTCCGTACTTCTGGTATATGTTCCAACCGAACCGGAATAGCCACCGCCGAAGATACCGTTGAAGATATAAACGTCATGGCAGTCGGTACGTTGACCACCTTCCATGGTCACACTGGTGTTGCCGAGCACATCTGCCTTATTACCGCCGCCATAGACTGTACCACCTTTACCACTGGCATTCTTATCAATGGAAATGCCTTCAAAGTTGGCTGTGCCGGAGTAATTTGCGGTACCGATGTTCACGGTAGTGTTATTCCTGACCTCACCCAGGTTACCGCCGCCAAAGACTTCACCGTAGATGTGAGCGCCTAAGACAGGTTTATCTTCATATTTTAAAACGTGAACACCATTAACATCAACTTCTGTATCTTTAACAAATTCCCCATTATCGTAACGTTGCATAATGGGAACTTCGGCCAAGTTACCAATGTTAACAACCGTGTTACCATAAACGTTACCTTCATTACCACCGCCATAGATGTTACCAATGGTACCTATGGCATCGTCAATGACATAAGCATTTACCTCTTTCCGGTAATACGTCTTACCGGAAAGAGCTGTTAAGTCAGAGGTCGCAGTATAGCTACTGCCATCTTTTTCATAATATCCGGATTCGCTGATGTCTGTTCCTACTGCAAGGTCAAGAACTTTATTATAATCTGCCTGGTGAACATTTGGCAAAGTCGTATAGCCTGACGGTGCCTTGGCACCTGCCCAGAGACCCTTGACCATATTGATATTCACCTCGGTGTCACCATTCACATGGGCCTGGAAACCACCGCCATAGATATTGTCGATACGGGTGGCAGACTTAACGTTAACGATAACTTTGCCTGTTGTATAATCATCATAGGCAGCTGGGACTATATATGCACCTGTTTCTGCATTCCTTTGTCTTCTCTTTGCTGTCTTTTTTCCATTCAATTCTTTTGTATCCTCACCGGGATAGTCAGCAGCAAAACCGCCACCCACCAGGTTCTGAATGATGATGGGCTTACAGGGATCTTCTTCTTGAATATTGACGGTAATCTTGCCACCGATACTGCCTCGTGCATCATTGCCGCCATATACGTTCTTAAAGATACCGCTGGTAATCGTCAATGTGAGGTCGCCTCGGATATTTGCATTATAGGAACCGCCACAGACGTATTCAATATCCGCATTCTCAGCAGTACATCCGGAAATGACAACGTTCACATCACCGTCTGAGTCTGCCTCATTGTTGGCACCATATATCTTGGTGATTTTTAATGGACAGCCACCCTCCGGATGCTTATAATCGGATGTCATGGTACCACCCACGCTTCCCTTTCCATCATTACCACCAAAGACATTACCGATTTTACCACCTTTAGCTATGTTGTTTGTATTACCAAGTACCCTTGAACCTGCATTTTCTATCCATACGCCACCACGTTTGATAGGCAAGCTACCATTGCCGCCACCAAAGGCATCACTGATGTCATAGGAGCCCCAGATAGTGACATGTGTTTCGGGCACAGCGGCAGAGTTACCACCACCATACACCTTTTCAATACTCGTCACGTCACATCCACGGATGATAACATTTGTTGTTTTTCCTGCAGCAGGTTGGTAATCGGCTTGGTTACCGCCGCCATAGACCGCTTGTATCTCATAAGAAGAATTACTTGCATTAGGACTATGACCCGATATCACATTTTCACTATCGTCCAATTGTCTGGTTGAATAGACAGTCACCGTAACATCGCCCCTTGGTGTTCCATTGACATCATTACATCCGAAGACGCTACCGGTAACAGGAATTGAGTTATACTTTTTCCCTCCGACAATAACTTCTTCCGAAGCAAGATGTCGTGTAAAACCGGCTCCTTTACCGCCTTCGGGTATATCCTCTGTCTTATTGACATTGACTACGACATCGCCATAGACATAAACAGGGGTATCAACATCGCCCAAACCGCCACCATAGGCATTACCCATCACACCGCCTGCCAATGTGACCGTAGTGGTATTGGCTGTGGAAGTGGTTCCGTCATTAGCCCAACCACCTGTAATTTGTCTGTAGTATTTGACTCCGTCTGCCGCCTTGGTATTTTCTGCCGTGACTTTAGTATAGACTCCTCCGGATTCTGTATACAGTCCGGTAACTACTGACACACCGACTTTGAGGAAAGACACCTCATCATACGTCGGCGAAACCGCCTTGGCGGAGTTCCAGTTGGCCGTATTGGTGTTGGCCAATGCACCGCCGCCATAGACGTTATTGACAATCTTACCGCCAGTGACAGTGACGCTGACACTGCCAGTCACATCAGCCTGACTACCGCCGCCATAAACATCGTGGGCAATCGTAGGAGAGGTCGTTTCTGTTTTCGAGATGGTGACAGAAGTGCTGCCATTCACAATAGCCGTAGAACCCAGACCGCCGCCATAGACATAATCTGCCGTACCGCCGGAAACCGTTACAGTCGGGTTGCCGGTATAGGCTGCCACATTGCCGCCGCCATAGACATTGCTAATGGCGCTGGCGCCGTCGACAGGCGCTGTGCCTGTAATCGATACAGCCACCGTCTGCTTCGGCGCACCGTTGAGGTTGTTGCAGCCAAAGACATTTGTGGCCTTACCATTGGAAACGGTTACCGTGACAGGACCGTTCACGTCAGCTTCTACTGCTGGAATCTTAACATCACCAACATTCTTCGTTCCAGCAATTACTTCGTCATCTTCTGCCACATAAAGAACTTCCAATTGTCCCAGACCACCGCCATAGAGATTGCCTTGGACAGTACAGCCACTCTCAGCACCATTCATGGTAACACTGGTAGTATAGGTCGGATGCTCCGAAACATCATACGCTGTATTGGTCTGTGCCAATGCACCGCCGCCATAGACGTCGTGCTTCACGGTGCCGCCATTGATATAAACCGTAACAGCACCTGTAACCTCACCGGCCTTACCGCCACCATAGAGGCTACCCCTGACGGTACCCTTGGTAAGCGTTACAGTAGACTCTTTAACAGTAGAATAGTTGTGGATATTATCTCCGCCTGGGATTTTACTTGTCAAATCCAATTCACCACGGGCTGCGCCATAGACGTTACCGCCTTCAGGAGCACCTTCGACACCGATGAAGCCATCGGTATTGATAGTAACGGAGGTGCTGCCTCCCACCTTACCCATAGAACCGGCACCATAGATATTGTTAGCCACACTACCGCCAAGTATCTCTACCGACGCATTGCCCTTAACGATACCAGCCTTGGGATTGAAGAGAGTTCCATGACCGTCATGGGTTTCTTGTGCTGGATCTGCATAGTACTTGTCCGTACCGCAACCGCCACCATAGACGTTACCGCGATAAGCATAGAATTCTGCAGGATTACCTATGGTTCCGCTATACATCTTTACCGATGCATTGTTATAGGTATGGCCGTTCTCACCACTGCCATACAGCGAGCCGTGGATTCTGGGACCGGGAGTCTCGTCATTCTCTGTACCAATCACGACTTTCGTATCATATACCCAAGCCATATTGTCCTGAATGGCATCAGGTGCTGCTATATCACCTCGTGAAGAGCCAAAGACCATGCCGTTATCATGTCCGTCGGTGCCGATGGTACCGCCAGTGATTGTGATTTTGGCAACACCAGTTGTATTCTCTTCTGTCGTATTCTCTGAAGCAAGAGCACTAATCGCTGCATTGGCAGCATCGCTGGCGTAAGTATAAGTACCGACAGAGCCGTAGGCACCGCCGCCATAGACACTGTGGAGCACATTGCCGCCAGTGACTGTGACATTCGTGTTACCCTTGACAAGACCGAATCTTACATTCGCATTGTGACCGAAGCCACCGCCATAGATATTGCCGTATGTGGCTCCACCCATACCGGAAGTACCGATGGTACCGCCGCTGACCGTAATATTCGTGTTACCGCCTACCTGCGACAGTTCACCGCCGCCATAGACACTCTTGGCAATCGTTGCTTTTTCAATAACAATAGCGGTATTGCCAGTCACAAATGCTGAATCGACATCGGTAGCAGTTGTGGCCCTACCCTTACCTGCACCGAACACATTACCGGTGATAACTGCCGACTTCACGTCCTTCTGTACGCGTTCGTCCACAGGAATCTCGGCGCCATCTTTGGTTCTGTGCGCCATCTTCTCCACCGTTCCGATGTTCACGGTGGTGCTGCCCTCTACATTGGCCAACTTACCGCCACCATAGACATTGGTGATGGTGCCAAGAACATCCGGCTCACCATCGCTGTCGCTGTCAGCACCATACTTACCGGGAATCATATTGATGTTCACCTTGGGGTCGCCATGCATCACGGCACCGTTGCCAAGACCGCCACCGAAGGCTCCGCCCAGGTCTTCGCCCGAAGTCTTACCGATACGGGTACATGACACCACGTTCAGCACAGGATTGCTGTATGGCAGGTGTTCTGCAGCCTTATCCTCTGCCGACATCGCATCAAACTCAGCTTTTGTCCTTGCTACAAGCTTACCACCTTCCTCCTTATATCCATAGATTGAATATGCTGCCTGGTTGCCGCCAAGGTATAGGTTGTCAATCGTGACGGGGTCGCAGGCTGTCTCCTCAATTGTAACTTTGATGGGACCTTGGATGGTGCCGCTCATATCGTTACCGCCGAAGACACCCTCAAACGAGCCACTGGTCACCACGAGGTCGATGCCGCCTTTCACGTTGGCATTCCTTGCACCGCCATAGACATTCTTCATGTTGTGTACGCAACCCAGTATCAGCGTCACGTTACCGTCCTGCTCTGCCTCATTACCGGCACCATATATCTCCCTTACGTCGCGCTTGTCACAGCAGTTGTATCCTTCGTCTTCGTAAGTTTTCTTATCTGGCATAAGGATGGATGTACCCTCACGCACATTACCCTTGGTGTTACTGCCACCGAAGACGTAGTGGGCATGACAGCCCACGAGATTCGTCACGGCCTTACCGGAGCCGTAGTTCGTAGCACCGTTGTTGTAGGAGCCCACATTGGCACCTGGGTTGGTAAAGGTCTCTGTGCTCTTACCGTTACCACCGCCGAACACATAGTCGATGATGTAGCTACCGAGGATGGTGACATCCGTAGCGGGCACAGCAGCGGCGTTACCACCGCCATAGACATATTCGATGCTCGTCAGGTCACAACCTTCGATGATTACCTCTGCTGTTGCAGCTGCAACCTTGGCAGGATTGCCTGCATCATAACCTGGATCTTCAGGGTCTGTTACCAACAAAGCATTGGTCGGAATATAGTCGGCCTGATTACCGCCGCCATAGACCGCTGCAACATCGTAGGTCGTACGACTGTCACGGGCCACCGCATCATCCTTCACGCTATCCATCGTACGCTTCACATGCACCTTCACATGTCCTTTCGGTGTGCCGTTCAGGTTGTTGGCACCGAAAATCTGACCGGTCAGCGGCATGCGGTTTGCGCCAGCACCCGTGTATTGGCAGCTCAGCTCCGCACCGTCGAGCAACACATTGACATCGCCGCCCACTCTGGCTGCAACAGCCGACACTGCAGCCACATAACCAGGAGTGCCTTCGATGCCCACTGCAGCAGCAGCCTTACGGCCCAAGCCGCCACCGAAGACATTACCATTGATGGTGCCGCCATACAGGTTGACATCAATTGCCTTTTCCAACAGGTCTGCACCGGCTTCGCTCACCAGCACCTTACCCAGTGCCGAACCGCCATAGACGTTGCCATAGACGATGGGATTCGTATTGACGGGTGTTGCAGCCTGCGTGCCGATAGTCACGGCGATATTGCCCTCGACGATGGTGGGTTCACCATAGCCGCCACCGAAGACGGTGTTGGCAATGTTTGTTGCGGGCTCAGGCACTATGCCCACCGTACCGCCGGTAATCGTCACCGTTGCATCGGCTTTCACAATGCCGTTCTCGTTGGCACCGCCATAGACACCTTGCTTCACAAGGGCTTTAGCATTGTTACTGTTCTCCACAGTCACCATGGTGTTACCATAGTTCCTGGCAACGATATCCTTGGCTTCATCTTCATCGTCATGACCCAGTCCACCACCGAAGGCTTTACCATTAATGGTGCCGGCATATATATTTACCTTCGTTGTCTTGTCATATTCGCTGGAAGCATTCTGAGTTGTATTCACCGAACCCAGAGCAGAACCGCCATAGACGTTGTGCTTCACGAGAGCGTCACCAGTGTAAGTGAAGCTGGGTGCCTCACCGGTTCTGGTGCCGAGGTTTACGGTCACATTGCCGCCGACAACTGTCGTCGAACCCTTACCGCCACCATAGACGTTACCGTTCATATCGCTGGCATCAGCCTCGCTACCGACAGTACCGCCGGTAATCGTCACCGACGTATTCTCAATCACGTCCGCCGTATTACCGCCACCGAAGACATTCAACACACCTGCAGCACCCGTGCCCGTGACAGTCACCTGCGTGCTATGGTCCACAGCAGACTCATCGCCGCCGCCGAACACACCGCCGGTAGTCTCTGTGACAACATAGTTGCCTTCACCGTCTTGGACGATAACACCATCCTCATCATACTGGAAAATCTTACCTTTGACCACCGTATTACCCTGAATGGTCAGCACAGCATTGCCGACCTTACCCAGAGCATCCAAATCGACATCGGTATAGAGATAATGGTTATCTCCGTCATCTTCGATACCCGTAGTGCCATTTGCAGGCATTTCATTCACGTGTTTCCATTCGTAGTCGATTGTGCCGGTGAACACACCGGGCTCGAACATACCCGAAGCGCTGTTGAATTTCGGAAGTTTGTCGAAACCTGCTGCATTACGAACATGTACCTTTTCACGCTTGGCCGAATAACCGCCGCCAAACACATTGCCGTGTACCGTACAGCCGTTGAGCACGGAAGTCGCTGTGCCCGACACGCTACCGAAACTGCCGCCGCCATAGAAGTTCTGGTTTATGGTGCAGTTGTTCAGAGTGGAAGACACGTTATCGCACTGTGCCAATGAGAAAGAAGCGAACTTGACATACATACGGGCACCCGTTACACCGGTTGACCATACGAAGAACTCATAGTCGAAGTCAGTAGCCACACCAGGACCTTTCTTACCATAGTCCGCGTGACTGTTATTGGCATTTGTGGATTCTCCGTCATAATACCTGCCTCGCTCACCGGTATAGGGGAAGGAGTGGGTCTCGAAGTTATAACCACTTTCATCGAAGTACTTCTGCCTTGAATAGGACAGACCGCCATAACCGGCACCGAAGTACTTCTCGAATACACAGCCTGTAGCATTTGTGGTCACAGCCTTGCCTGAGGTCATATTACCGAACTTCGGTCCACCGCAGAAGGTACCTACATAGCTGTTGTAGATATCAGTAGTGACAGTACCCGTGATAGGCTTGGCGGCATTGATACCACCGCCGTAGAACGCATCCATGTCGGCGTTATAAATCTGCCATCGCACATTACCGTCAATCTTTTCCTGACAGGCACCGGCAGCCTCTATGAAATGGCCGCTGCTGATATAGCACTCGGCATCGTCATTGGGGTTTGCTGCAGCATTCGGGTTATAAGTACCGGAGAGGTAGAAGCCTTTGTACTCACCACCCGTCACGGATACAGGGATATGGGGTGTCGCTTTGCTACCGTCACTGTGCGTACCCACACCGAAGTTCTTGATATAGACATTGCCACCCACATGGATATAGTTGGTCTTGCCAGCAACCGATGTCGCTCTCGTCGATACAAACTGTTCAAAGTCGCCACCAAGCAGAATCAAGGGAGAATTGGCTGCCTTGGTAGTATTTTTCTGATCATTCTCATACTCCACCTGGTTGGAATAAACGATACAAGTGTTGGTGATTTCAAACCAGCCTTTCATCAAGAAGATGGTGAAATTCTTCATGTTATTTGTACCGTTAGGTTTCTGGGCCTGTGCGGTGCCGGGAATGTTCAGGAAATCGAAACGGATAGGACACACTTGCTGACGGTCGTGGTGATGGTAAATCATACTGTAGTCAGGTTCATGGTCATTATCCTCATCGACCGACATGATGGTAAAGGCCTTGCTTCCGGCTGACGGCACACCACTTTGGTGGAGGTTTCCCACCAGCACGACGGCGTTGTCATAGACTGTAGAACCGGAAAGCGAACCAAGAGCAGAACTGATTGAAGAATATACCTTTTGATTATTAAATTTTGTGTCATTACCTACCTGCGTTCCAAACACCGTCTGATCAGTACGGTTATATTCAGTATCATAGATAACATCATAGCCCGCGTCAGCAACATAGACAGCATTGCCCCAGTAAGGCTCGATGGTGATAGCTGTCACACCGTAAGGAACATCGAAATAGGCACCCTGCGAGAACACACGGTCGCTTTCACTATAGAGGTCTTTATTGGTACAATTGCGGTCGGCAAAGTTATAACCGCCAAATTCGTTAGCAGCTTTGTAAGTACCTGCAGTGCCACCTGTCATTCCGGTAATCTTCCATCCTGTCACAACCTTTCCGCCGGTATAGTTATTCGTACCCACATCGTTGTAATAAGGCAGCTGCACCTTGTCATAGTTGAAATTGTAGCGGTCAAAGTCCTTGTCTGTACGTGTGAGGCTAAGGCTTGTAGTTTCCACGGTAGCTCCCGTTGGTTTTGTTTGCCCACCAACAGTAGCGTTTGATTCACTGATATTAACAGTAAGTGTGCCGAGTTTTTTACCTGTATTACGTTCTCCACTTGTAGGAGCATGTTCTGCATCGTAGTTGATGATAGACGGATAGTCGTCCTGCGCCTTCAGTACAGGATAGGGCTTGGGGTCGTTAATGGTGCGGTCTGCAGTCTCAAGTACCCATTTAGCCATCTTCTGATCTGCATTGTCAACAGAACCGGTGGCATACCAGGCCGCCAGCTTCTTGTTACTGTTCAGCAACTGGCGATAGAACTCGAAACGGTTCAGGTACTTGTCCTCAACGGCCAGAGCACAGTTGTACTTACCTTCGGTAATATGGTCGGTGGGCAACTGCGAGTAGGCATAATAGTTATAGGTGTTCAGACCGTCTTTATTCTTATTATCAATATTCTGTCCGCCATAGACTGGTGACCTGTTGGTGCAAGTTGTGGAGATGTCACCGTAAAACGCACAGTTCATCACCATTGTACGTATGTCGGTCGCTTTAGAGGCATAGTCGTTGTAACCTACAATACCACCCACATCTGTGCCATTTGTAATATTGGCGTAGCTGTAGCAGTTGATGACACGTGCATAGCCGTCAAGAAGACCTACGATGCCGCCTACATAGTCATCACCGGCACCGACAGTACCGCCGTTGATACCACAGTTGTAGATACGGGTGTTGCCTGTCGCATAACTGCAAATGGCAGCAAGTGCTGTCTTGTCATCTTCACCGATTGTAACAGTAGAACTACCGCTGCCAACGCTGGCACTCCCAATAATCACGTTCTTGATGATAGCGCCATCGGCGTATGCGATGAAGGGTTCGGAAACGTCGAAGCTCTGGCCAATCTGGCCTTCGATAGTACCACTGAAGGGTGCCGACTCGGTGCCGATAGAACCTGAAGCGGTGAAGTTGTTGGCCAGCATATAGTAGCCGCCCATGGCTATGATTTCCGAAGAGCTGCTGACAAACTTTGGCACCGGAGTAAGCGTGAAAGTCTGTGTGGCTGCTCCTGTTGGATCAGCGAGGGTGGTGAACGTCTGCATCACCTTCGTATTATCAAAGCGGGGCATCAGGGTCATATTGCCGTTGCCATCGTCAACAACCATGAAGGTGGCATTGGTGATGTTCAGCTTTGTCTGGTCGAGACCGTTAACATTTGACTGCTTCGTGTTCAAGTTCTCCAAAGAGATAGCACTCGACGAACCGGCCCACTTATTTGTGACAGCGGAACTCGTCGTATTGGCAGTGAAATAACGAGTATCGGTCAAAACGCTTTGTATCTGTACATTGTATGGGTCAAAACCGTTGGACCAGGTGGATACCACGCCATTGACATAGTCTAGTTCGGTCGCATCTTTACTCTTTGCCTCTGCCTCTGCACCAGGATTACCAGCATAGATATAACCCATCTCTTCGTCGATGTCGAAGTTGGGCCTCAGATACCACTGCATTCTCTCTGGCACATCTTTGATATCGGGCTCTGTACTTGTCGTGGAGATGATATTACCGGAACCGGAATACTGAGCATAGACACCGTTTTGCTTTATCAGATAGGGGGCAGCCGATGTAGCTCCCTTCGTAGCAGCACCTGCATATTTGCCGGCATATTCGGCCTTCACGTCGTATGTGACGTACCAGTCGCGCTCCTTACCGTCGTTGGTAAAGGCCTGTGTTGCGTAGTTAGGGAGGTTGGGGGTTGAATGATCTAAGTCTGCTCTACCCAACTCATCTGCGGTATATTCCGTATCGTCCGAATTTACCGCATAGTCCGATACCGTAAACTTATGATAGCCGGGAATCTTGGTGCCGGTCTTCCAGAAGTGGTACTTCTCCACCATCGGGCTGCTGTACTTATGAATCTCTGCATAGCGTGCTGCACGATTCGGGTCACTCGGACCGCTGGGCAACGGCAAGCGGACTATCTCCCATCCGTGCTGGTCGAGCAGGATGAGCATAGGCTTGATTTCTGTTTCCACGAACTGGAAGGCTCCATCGCCCATCGAAATGGTTTGGTAAACGTGCTCTTCGTTCTCGAACTTCTTACTTGTGGTATGTGCCGTACCGCCACCGCCATCGTTGTTGTGCACCCAAGGTTGTGAATTGGCCCAGGCGCTATAGGAATGCCATGCAACAGTCACGGATTCTTTCACCGGCACTGTCTCTAACTCTGTCTTCTGTGTACTACTCAGCGTCACATTGCGGCCTACCGCTGTCACCTTGGTGGTCAGTTTACCCTGCACCGTAGGATTGTTCTTCCAATACTGCTCAAAGGAGTTGACGGTGCGTCGCTCTGTGGTTGTGCCATCAGAGATAACATCAACTGTCACCAGTTTCAGACTACTCAGCGACGTTCCCAGAATCATGTACTCCGTAGCATCGCTGTTGTTGGCAGCTGCACTTTCAGCTCCTCCTGTCACTGCAGGGTTATCGTTAGTAACACCCGTCACTATAGCATTGTATCCATCTGGTTTATAAGTCTTCAGGTAGGAGTGGAAGTTGCGTGTCTTATCTTTATCGTCTTCCGTATATTTATAGCTCGTCTGCGTCTGATATGACGATATCTTCACATGGTAGGGGTCGAGCACACCCGTTGTAGGTTCTATATACCACAGCCAACGGGTACGGGTGCTGGCACCGCTGGCCAACTGTTCCTCCCAGCGGGCACTGCCATAGATATAGAGCGAAGCATCACCGTTGCTATAGGGATAAATGGCTTTACGTGTTTCGGTCATCACACCGTCCAGACCGTCTTCCTGATAGAAATTCTCACCGTACGAAAACTCAAGTCTATAAGTTTTGCCAACCTTATCCGCTACTCCAAGGAGGTTTCGACCGTCAAGGTCTATATCATTCTTCACGTCGTAGGTGACATAGATATGTTCATCATCTGCAAGTTCCTCAAGACCACTTAATTCTGCCTGTCCTTCCATCAGTGTATAAACTCCGGCCGCTTCATCAAAAGAAGTGCTTTTCCAGTAGTGATACGTAGCCAATGGACTGTACCATTCACTTGGTATTGCAATCGAAGAAGAGGTACTTTCCACTGGACCTAATAATTTTTTACCACTTTTATCAATCAGATAATAACTGGTAGGAATCTTAACTTCATTGATGGTTACAGCAACACTGCCTGAAGCATCCTGGAACGTGACGGTTGTCCCTACTTCTGACTTCACGAAAAATATATTCTCAGTATCTGCTACAGAAGGTGTAGATGTCAGGTAGTTGTTTGTTTCCGGACACGTGATAGTAACGGCATAGGGATCGTTACCTGATATGTACCACAGATGGTCTTTATTCTTGTTCTGAATGTTCGGAGTCGTTTCAGTGTTTACTTCGTCGTATGTCAACGTTGTGCCACTGCTGTTGACAAAGTACTTACCGGTCGTCGGATTCTTGAGGTTGAACGGGCGGGTTCCTTGCAGGTGCAGGAACTTTTCCCCCAGTTTGTTTAAGGTATAGGTCACATAGATGTCGGCAATCTTTGCCGGTATAGTGGTAATTTTATGCTCCTCATCAAGATTACCAGCATTGAACACATCCATCGTGTAGAAGGTTATCGACTCGTCAGAGATATACTGGCTTTGTATCTCAGAGGGGATATTGGCATAACCGCTCAACGATGTGCCTGCTAATTGTATGTAAGACTCACTGGTTAATGCTATCTCACCCGACGTATTAACGATGTGGTAAGTAACAAGAGGCAAGACTCCAACAGCAGAAGACACTCCGTCTGATGTGCGAACAGCTATGGCCTTGACGGTCTTACCCGCAGGAATACTTGCCGCTGATATTACGGAGGTGTATACCGTGCTGGATGTTGTAGGATCTGTGTTGTCCAGTGTATAGTAGACGGTTGTCCCGGATACAGAAGAGATGGTTACATCTCCGGCACCGTTCATCGAAAAGGTCGGAACGGCAACAGAGGCATCTTCTAGATAGAATTTGGCGTTGGCATCGTTTTGAGTATATAGACCTACGACACCTTTCGTATCTGTATACCCGCTAGGTCCGCCTGTCTTACCCTCTGCACCTTGAAGGGAATTATCGTTTCCTCCATTGACGGTCAACCATTTATGTTTAGCATGATCACCATGAGAAGTATAGTGTGCACCATCAACTATTTCTTTTGGTGAAATAACCAGATAGCTGTTGTTATATAGACTTATGCTGAATAACACCTTGTTGCCAGCCTCGTTCAGATTGGCAATTGCCTCCAAGTGTACACGCATACGGTCCTGACCACCACTGGTTGTACGAATCACGCCGTTGGCCACCAAGTATCTGCCAGTTAACCATTGCTTTATGTAATAATAGTCGGAATTAGGAGCAGGGGCTTTTTCTATAACCCACAAAGCCTTGCGAGCATCGTATCCGCCGCCAGCTCTACATCTGTGGGTGGTAAGGAACGGCTGTCCGTTATCACCTCCTTCAAAATCATCCGTTGCTTTATAAGAGCACCATCCTTCAGTAGGACAAAGGTAGTAGTTGTTAGCAGGTGTGCCTGCATTATAGTTTACGCTGCCGATATAATATAGTCCCGAATAGTCGGTCTGCGCCCACGCACTCGCGGCTCCGAGAGTCATCAAGGTCAGTAGAAGGAACAGGTTTCGGAGAACCATTCCATTTATATTGTGCTTAAACATGTCTGTAAACTTACTGTAAACATTCATATTTTGTGTCATATTATATATCTTGTGCATATTGAATCTTTGGAGTCACGGTCTATTTGACGAGTATCTTCTTTCTGTTCACGATGTAGACACCGGGACGAACGGGGGTCGCAACGGTTTCGTTAGGCTGCAGCACATAGTTGGCATACATGATACCGGGAACACTGACGACGGTGACGGTCACAGGATTTGCGAGGTGCGACGTAGTGATAACCTGCTGATCCTTTGAATAGATTTCCAGCGTGCCGTCAATCACTGAGAGCGGTTCTTCAATCAGTCCGTCGTAATCGCCACCGAAGATAATTGTTCTGGCGTACATCTTAGTGCTACTTGCAGGAACAGGAGTGTAGAAATAAGGACGGAAGGCACTGTGAGATGTCATCACGTGGTTCTTCTCGTTCTTCGTAACCGGAACATTACTTACACGGCTGTAATAAGTGGTTTCTGCATTTTCCCAAGACTCAGCCTCTACTTTACCGTCTTCATCGGTATAAAGCTTTCCACCTACAGCGGCAGCCTTAGCAGTAGCAAAGGCGGCGGCATCAGCATATTTAGAACCGGTGGTGTTATAAGCCTCCGCAACATCACTCAGCCGTACATAAGCATTGCCTTCGCTGTTCATCACGTAGTGTGACGTGCCGAGCGTCATATTCATGTAGCTTGGCTTGAAGGTGTATTCATGACCCTTATAGCTTATCTTCTTGCCTGCCGCCGTCTCCTCGTCACTCACACGGATAGTTGTACCCTTGTCGGAAGCGAAGGTGATAACCTGCTTAGCCAGTTTGGGAACAGGCACAGCAGTATTTTTAGCCTCGAACCTACCGCTGAGGTCGAACTCATAGTATATCTGACCCGGCAGACCGAGGATATACGGTGTGGCAGCCGTCAGCAACGGATAAGCCGAGTAGTTGCGTGGCGTCCTGTAGTACTGCTGGTACTGCAGATAGGTGTCGGCGTTGGCATCCTTCTGGTTGTGCCCGGAGGTTTTCTCATAGTAGTAATCCCAGAGGAAGGTGTTGGTAACCTCCTTGGCAGCACCTTTGGCCGCAGGATAGAGGAAGTCGGCCTTAGCCACAACGGGCTCAGTACCCTCTTCCTTGATGGCATTGAACTCACGCAACCAGTACTCATGGCCAATCTTAGAGCCTGTGCCGTTCTTGCTGGTCTCACTGCCGCTGTAGAAGTGAGTAATCTCACCCTTCGTATCGGTAGTCACAAGTTCTGCGGTGAACGGCAGACTGATGCTCTGCCATCCACTGTTGAGGTCAACATATTCATTGAGACCCGGCTTGCGCTGGTACCACATCCGGTGGCTGGCATCGAAGGTGTAGCTAAATGGAGCATTGAAGTCCTGTTTGTCCACGAGCAGATGGTCGTTGATGGCGGTCAGGTCGCTCTGTACCAAGTGACCGTAAATATTATCCGTATTCTCGCTAACCAGTCGATAGCCGCCGCTGTAGTCGTAGTGGTTCTCGGCTGCGCGGGCAGGATCATCGTATGCCGGATCGACGAAGTAAGCGGTCAGCACGCCATGGGTCTTTTCATTAGCGTAGCCGTCGCCGGATGCAGCCGGTGCATAGACGAGCAGGTTCTGCGTATCGTCACAGTTCTTGATACTTGTCAGGCCGTCGTCGTCGAGCAATGGCGAGTAGAACCAACCGTCCTGCAAGCCCAGCTTGTAGGCACTCGTAGCATGGCCTTCCTGATGGCCGTTAAAGTCGATGGCGGTCATGCCCGGATAGGCCTTGCGCGGTGTAACGTGAGCCTCTATCTGCTCATCGGTCAACTTCTCCTCCTGTGCCAGGTAAGTAGCGGGATTGAAGTGGGCCACACCCATATTCTTCGAGCGGAAGTAGGCCGGAGCACGATATACGCGGTTAGCATCATCGTTATCCGACAGACGGCCATCTTCGCGTACAACAGCTGTCGGCACATCCTGATGTGCCTCGGCAGCCCAGCCGTAGGTCAGTTTCTGTCCGAAGAAGATGTAGTCGTCGGGCCAGATGGGGAAGAAGCTGCTCAATTCTTTTTCCTTACCTGTTTCCGGATCTGTGACGGTCCAACTATGGTAACGCTCATCCTCCGAATCAGGTATCTCACCGGCTGCATAGCGGAAGTCACCGTCGGCAAAGCGGTCCTCGACGTACATTGGAACAACGTACTTTTCTGGTGGTGTATCAGGCAGGTAGCCCGACGAGCAGAATTCCGGATTGCTGGCATAATAGTTCACCTTATCATCATCGAACACCAGTTTGTCATCACTGCCGATGGTGAAGTTCTGGTATTTCTGGGCTGCCGCGCCAGAGGATACCTTCTGGTTGCAGAAGCGCTTGTAGAGATAGAAGTTGTTCAGGTCGTAAGCCAGTTCACCGTTATAGTAAGCTGTATCAGACTTAGCCGTTGCCACACCACGGACACCGCCTGAGGTGATGTTCTCCTTGTAATCAAGGACATCAGGTTCGTCACCTTCAATGTTACCATAGAGACCCTTATTGCCAGTCCAGAAGTAAGAGTTAACCACCTGATAACCCTTCGTGTCGGTCGGGTTACCGAATACAGCGTTAGGCTTCTCGCCCAACGGTGTCGTGCTGGTGGTCTTAATCCATACACTCTCCACATAACCTTTACCCTTGTTGACTACACCGGCTGTGTTGAACGAACCCGTCACACCGAGGTTATATACCTCACCGCAGAGGTTGTTGAACAGCGAGTTGTCGAGACCGCTGATGGTGTGACCGTCACCGTGGAGGGTACCTTCGAAGCACTGCTCGTCGGTGCCTATCGGAGTCCAGGGATTGTCAACTTGGATGAACTGGGGATCTGTTTCATCCGGATCATCCGGGGTATAATCCGGATTAGTCACCCACTTCTTGCTATGGTCTATATCCGTACGCATGAAGAATTCCAGTCTGGCTCCACCCTTCACGCGCTCATCTAATAGAGCATGTCCCACCAAATCACCAGATCCTGCAGGAGTAGTGAGCAGACTCAGGTCATACAGGTTCTTGAAGATATCAAGACCGTTCTCACGACTGTCGCTGTAGTCGTTGATGTATATCTTCGGGTAGCGCTTCACGTTCTTATGGTCGATGTACATGTGGTTGTCCTTGTATTCATCGGACATCACATCGGCCATGTCGTGGTAGTTGGCCACGTGTACAGGTACAGCATTAGAATAGGTGCGACCCAGATAGCTCTTGGCGTAGTAGGCCACATAGTATTCGTCCTGATACCAGTAGAGCTTATTGAAGTTCGGATCGTAATCCACACCGTTGGTATGGCTCTCGGCATCACGTTGCGTAGCAAAGAGTTCCCAGCCACCGCCGGTCACCTCATAGGCACCCGGTACCACATCCGGCTCGCGCATCGTGACGAGGTCGCCCGGCAGGATAAGGTCCGGAGGAGTGATGTCCTCTACGATAGGCACACCGCTCTTGAATGTCAGGTGTATGTTCACCACATGGCGCTCGCTGATGGGGGTCACATTACCGCTGGCATCGGTCTCGTCGTAATCGTACTGGTAGATGACGGTGATTATCTTCTCCTTCGACAGGTCGTAGATGTCATTCTCGCGGCTCACGTACAGCGTCGAGGTCTCCGTCGGTGATACGCCGTGGATGGTGAAGTTCTTCTGCTCGTTCTTCATAGTTTCATAGTTCGAGCTGGTAATAAGGGTACCCAACTGCACCTCGCCTTCTTCACTGACACCACCGGCTGCACCGGGAATTGTTTCATCGGAAATAGGCGTTACCTCCGTATCTTCCGTGTAACTCTCTCGGCAGTAATAGTAAACGGCGTTTTCTGAATAGTCTGTAGAAGAGAACTTGAATACTGTGACAAATGCCTTTTCTGATTCGGGCAGACTCTTGTACGTCGCGCTACTGATAGTTTCACCCACTGCGTATGGTGTGCTGCCAATCTGGAACGGAGTCTTGACCACATAAGCTAAATACTTAGTAGATTCAGAGTCGTAAGTAGCATTCTTCACTGCAATAGCAGCATAGTGGCGCTGCTCGTTGATCAGTCTTTTTTCGAATTCCTCGCGAAGGAGTTCGTCGCCCTTCTGCAATACGTCTGTGGTAGTGGTTCCTACACCGCGCTTAACAGTAACAGTATTTGTCAAGGTCTTCGAAGGAGTGTCGCTATTGTATTCTGCCGTGTAATCGACAGATGTCTCAAGCGAGTAGGTTGCCTTATTTTGCTCGGCATCCGTTTTTGAAGTATAATCCTTACCATCATACTGATACTTCTGACCCTCTACCCCACTGTAGTTCGGATCGATAAGCAGGTCAAGAGCATCATAGTTGAAGTCGAACTTCGCACGGTCGGTTGCCGACATAGAGCTCCAAGCCTCCAAGCCACGGTAGTTATGACCGGTCTCGTAGTAGTTACCGCCATAGTAATATGGACCGGCATAGCCTTCCTCAGACTTGTCTTTGCTGGTGCAGTAGTAAGCCTGAACGAGATAGGTCTGGAGATCGTCACGCAAGGTAGCCAGAGCTATCAACTTCTTTTTCTTTTCATCTGAGTAGCCTGATGCCTTGATGGCGTCGATGGTCATCTCACCTGTTCCTGCCTCTTCAGTGTTCATCTTACTCTTCACGCCGTCGATATAATCTTCTGCCTCCGACTTCTTCATCTTCGAGTCTTTGTAGATGACCTCGTCTTTCGTCAGCTCGATAGTCTTGGTACAGATATAGGCCTCTTCGCAGTAGCTGCTGTAACCACTGGCAAAGGAAGCAGGAACGGTTGTACCCACATTGTAGTAGGAATCGCCAGAAGTACCGGAAATGGTAATCTTAGTCTTTACGATATAAGCCTTTTCGAATGTGGCTTGAGCGGGAAGGGCGGCTTTCTGATCAGCGTTGAGTTTAGCATATGCTGTTGTATATGTTGACTGTACGGTCTCGGGGATGAGGTCGCCATGCTGGTATTCACTCTGTCCGAGCATTGTGCTACCATATTCGGGATTCAGACGATAGGTGGGACCATCCTCATAGAGAGCCTTACCTTCTACATCTTTCACTTCGTATTCTGCAAGGGTAATCTTGTCATTGTATGCACCCTGCTTCTTAGTGTACCAGTTGTCCCACTGGCTGGGGTTGTTCACCTCGTAGGTCAGGATATAGCCCTCGTCGTGGCTGACATTGTTCGACTCACGGAATACGAAGTCGAAGGCTGCATACACGTCATTACCTGCATCGTTCGTGACAATTATAGGATTGCCTTCGCTGTCCTTCGTAGCCCGCTTGACAGCCGGCACTGCTGCTTCTCCCACTTCAATCACCTGCTTATTGGCATTTGCCAATGCTGACAAGGTATTGTATTCATCGGGCAGCATCACTTGGCCAGGAGCATAGTACTTGGAGTTGATATAGCAACTGTCCTTGACCACATAGGTCTTTTCTACGAACAGCTCCTTTTCGTAGTTGCTCAGCAGATACCAATCCCAGTAGCTGATGGCGTCGTTCTTGTAGTAGGTCTTGCCATTGATAATCATCTTCTTGTCGCCATCCAACTTCACGCCGGGTGCGGAATAGTATGCATAGCGGTTAGGCATCACGTTCAGGAGCTTCATCTTACCATGCGAAGCAGCGGCAATGGTCAGCGGGATATCGACAACTTCGCTGTAGGCGTTCGGCTGACCGGTGTAGGCCGAGATATACTGGTCATAGACATACGTAGAACCCTTGATATACCAGAAGTGGGCCGGCATCTTACCTTCACCATAGTATCTGTTGCTGATGTTGTAGCAGTCGTCGATAATGGTCTGTGTGCTGTGTACGAAGTTACCCGAGCTCTCCCACTCCATCTGATGAGCGGCATCATCCGTGGCATCATACGTGTAGTCCCATTGTGTGACGGCATCTTCGTTCAGCTTTGTCAGCGTGGTGTTCACAGCGCCGCTCGGGCTCGGTATGCCGTGTACGTTCTTCGCATAGACGAAGCCGCCACCGATACCTGTGGAGACATTAATCAGGTCGAGCTCTACAATACCGGTAATGGGTCCCCATACCTTCTCATACAAATCGGTGCCGGTGCTCTCTTCGGTGGTAATTTCCAGATAGACGCCCGATGCCAGTGCCACCTTGTTGTGGCTGCTGGCGTTGTTGCGGGTCTTGTCCTTGATATGCTCTTGCTTCCAGTCGTAGTAGGAGGCCTCACCATATTCTTTGCCGTTAGCATCACCCCTATAAATCTCATTGGTGTTATCGGTCTTACGCACATCGCTGAAATGCACATCGCTGGTCAGCGCACCCAGATAGTTCACCACGTTGTAGATACCGAAGTAGTTGCCGTGCCTGTGCTTCTTGTAGTATTCGGGGGAGCTTTCCGCAATGGCCAGGTCGCTCGCTATCTTCGAATCCATCTTGTTCAGCGACACCTCACGTACACGGTTGATGGTATAATTGGTGTAGTCGGCCTCCTCGGGCACACGGTCCTGGGCTCCCTGCATCACCATGCGGCTACCGAAGACGCCGCAGAAGTCGGCACGTTGGATACTGTTCATCAAACGACCGGCATAAACGGGCAGCACACCGCTCTCTTTCCAATAGTTTGTGCCAACTGCTGTGTTGGGTTTCCATTCATGTTCTTCATCATCCCAAACAAGAACCGGCAGACCACCGCTTGTCACATAATTACCCGAGGCGTCATTTTGGATAGAAACGTATGTGTCACCGTCTTTCTCCAGGAACAAGTCCATCATATCGTCGGCAGTGATGGTTGTGGCCGGTTTGCCTTCAGGCGCCGGATTATAGGTTGTACCCAATTTGTCAGTACATCTATTCAAACAGGTGTAGTTCAGCTCGTAGTAGGCTGCCTCACGGTCAGGCAGGTCGTGATACTGGTCGATGGTGATTTCCTTGGCAATCGAGTAGTAGTCGGTACCGTAGTTGGTGATGTTCAGCTCACGGTAGCCGTCAACGAGCGTCAGATTACCTTCGCCGTAGAGACCACCCGTATGACGCGTACCCAGTGTAATCATGTCGCGATGGTAGATATCGTTGATAGAGGCGGTGGCATTACCGAATACCGTGCTGACATTAGCTCCCGTCGAAACAGAACCGGGATTGGCGTTACCACCGGCAAACACAGCATTGTGAATGATGATACCCGTCTGGTCCAAGCAGCTCCACTTATCAGAATCGCTGTTCTTGTCTTTCAGTTTGTTCAGTTTCTCAATAGGCACAAACTGACCGGAGACATAGTTGGTACCATCAATGGTCACGTTGTTCATCACCTGAAGCATGGGTTCTACGACCACCTTGCAGTCCTCGGTGAACTGGCGCTCGGTCTTGGTCGTTTTGACATCACCAACATTCTTCGTGCCTGCTATCACCTCAGCATCTTCTGCCGTGTAATATGATGTTGGCACTTCTACCGTTACGAAAGCACCTTCATCTTCCCAAGCGTGCTGGTAGTAGTAACCCTCGTACAAATCATCGTAGCGTTCGCCCGACTTCACGCCCTTACCGAAGGTGGTAGGCGTAATTTCGTAGGCACTATAGACATAACCGACATCGCCGCCGCCGAAGACGTTGCCGTCACCGTCGGCCACGTCGGCTGCAGTACCAATCTCACCGCCATGGACATGCACCTCTGTCTGACCGAAGACGTAGCCGGCACAGTTCAGCGAGCCTACGCGACCCAGGTTGTCGTAGCCGCGGCCACCGCCATACAAATTACGTTGAATATGGCCCTTATACATTTCCACATGGGTCTTACCCGGACGATAGATGCCCTTCAGTTCATAACCGGAGCCACTGCCTTTCTCTTGCATATCACCACGTCCGATGGCTGCTATCTCACCGCCGCCAAAGACACTGTTGCGCACCACGCCGCCGTTGAGAATCACGCTGGTCTTGTCGACGGTACTGTTGTCGACATAACCGCCGCCAAACAGACAGCCGGCATCTTCAAGCAGCGTATTGGGAGTCTCCTTGGTGTCGTCTTCTATCTTTTCAACGTATTCGCCGGCCTTATATTCATAGCCGATATAGCCCTTGTTGAGCTTCACGTGGGCCGTGCCATAGACAGCACCACCCTCTCCACCGCCATAAACATTGCGCTGGATGGCGGGGATGCCGTCGGTGAAACTGCTGCCGCCTTGGTCGCCGATGACCACATAGGTCTCGCCGGGTTTGTCGCCGGCGGGAGAATCGCTGATCAAGCCATTGTGCAAACCTACATTTCCTTCCCAGCCGCCGCCATAGACGTTACGGCAGGTGCCGCCCTTGATATAGGCCGTGGCACTGGCGGTGAAGCCAAATGGATTTGTGCTCGCGTTGTAAGGACCCACCATGGCAAAGGCATCGTCCACGGCTCCTGCCGTACCGGCGGCATAGATATCCTTCTTCACCGTGCCACCGAGCAAAGCTATATAGGTATGTCCCCATACGTCGCCGCTGAATAGCGAGCCGCTCGCACCGTAGCCGCCGCCGTAAGCATAGTTCACCACTTCAGCACCTTCGTTGATGATAACGTTGGTGTTGTAGATAGATTGGCGCTTCGCCTTCTCTTCATCAGTGTAGCCCGAGTAGTCTCTCTCGTCAATCTCACCCTTTCTAACCAGCGAGGTGCCTCGCAGAGCGACAAATCTTTCGAAATAGTTGTTGAAGGTTGCGTTCGGCGTGTAGTAGTCACCCAACGACCAGGCATCTATCCAAGCCTGATTCCATTCGTCTTTTAACTCCTTGGTCTTCAATTCACTTGTGCCTACATCGCCAGTCCAGCGTGCGGGGTCATCCCAAGGAGGCTCTGCTGCAACATTTACCGACGGTTTGTTCTTCTCGTTCTGCATATACTGCTGCACAGTCTCGGCATTCAGCACGTGACCCATCTCACCACCGCCATAGACCTCATAAACCTTGGCACCACTGAGCATCTCAATATGCGTATGTTCCGACCAGCTGTTGAAACCCTTGCCGGCACCATAGACTGTGGCCAGATAGCCCTTCTCCTTGTTTGACCATACGGGCGACGAGATGTTTACGTTGGTGAAGATGGAGCGTCGCTGGTTGTTGTTGCCACCATAAATAGCACCTGTCACCAAGGCGTTCTGGCTCGTGTTCCGATAGTTCACGTTCGACTGGATGACATCGCAAGGCGGCAGAATCCTCAAACCGTAAGCACCGCCGAAGATGTTCTTAACCTTGATGGTAGATTCTGCGGGCACGTTAACCACCGTACGGGCGGTGTTACCCTCTCTGTAGCTGCCGCCGTAGACACTACCGATTTCACCATGCAACAAATCGACAACGGCTGAGGCTTTGTCAAGGTCGAAGCCGGGAACAAAGACATCTTCACGCATGCCCAAACCGTTGTAACTGCCGGAGCCGAATACCTCCATATTCTTGAAGCCTTCACCGTTTTCGTGGGTAAGGTCAACGAGCACGTAGCTGTGGTCCTGCGCCTTATCATCCTTGCGGTTGCCCGGATAACCCGTACCGGCACCGAACACTCCGACTATGCTGTTGCGGTCGTTGCTCACAGGACGCAGGTTGACAAAGGAACTCTCCTGTCGGGGCATCTTACTGTCAACGCCATAGAGCTCCGTTTTTCTATAATCATAATATCCATACGAACCACCGAAGATGGTGTCCACACGACCTTGGAGATATTCTACATACGACGCGCCCTTCAACAGGTAGTCGTGCTTACCCTCGGTATAGCCGTGCAGCTGTTCCTTCACAGTGGCATAATTCTGTACACGGGCTGTGGCATCGAAGCCATCCTCGTAGGCACCATGGATTTCACCGCCGAAGTCGTTACCGCCATAAACGATATCACGTATCCATGGGAAGCCATTTTTATAGCCGCTGCTGCCGTTGGGCTGGCGACCGATGACAACCTCCGTATGTCCCAGGATGTCGGCATCGCTGGCACCTCCGAAAGCGTCGTAGATGCGTCCGTTGCCCAAGTTGACGTATGTGTTGCCGCAGACATTGCCCTCGTTACCGCCGCCATAGATATATTCTGTCTCGGCCAGGTCTTCTGCCGTACCTTCATGTGAATAGATGGGCGACGCTCCGTTCAGGTTCACTGTGCTGCTGAAGGCCGGATCGAAGTAGTATTCCTTACCTGTGACCTGACCGTGTTCGTCCGTCACATCACGCGGTTTGCCAACCACGCCCTGCTCACCGCCACCGAAAATCTGGAAGGCGTAGCCGTTGTTGTGGTTCACTGTGGTGCTGCCCCATATCTCTGTTTCTTTACCATAGCCGGCACCGAACACCGCCAAGGCAACGGCCATCAGGTCGTCGCGCTGGTCTTCGACCTCTACGCCGGAAGCAGGATTGCCAAAGACACCTTCACCTGTTCCAAAGACCTTATCCTTATTCAGCAACTCCTCGTTGATATTGATAACCACATTACCGTTCACGTGACCGCTCTCATAGCAGCCGCCATAGACGTTACCGCCCAGCAGACGAATATTTTTATCGGACGGATTTCTTGCTACTTCAACAAAGCCGCCCTTTTCATAGAAATGGTCATTTTCACCTACTATGATGCTTGTGCCTGTTACAGTTTGCTCTGTATAAACTCCTGCTGCTTCAGTATAATATTTCTCACCGACCGCCAGCTCCGTACCTGCCTCTATCTTGAAGTAAGCATTATTATCCCACTTGTTCGTGTTCCAAAGAAGCTGGGTCTTGGTATCATTCCAGCGGAGCGGCGTGATGGTCATGTTCTCAAGGTTGATTTCAATACGGTCCTTGATTTTGCCGCCTTCCATATATCCGCCTTCTGCCCGTTCGCCCGCAGTACCGATAACGCCGCCCTCGTATGCAGCATTGTACGTGCCTGCTGCCACGTAAGCATTGTTACAGCCACCTACGAACTTCTCGTATATGTTCACACCTTCGTCAATGGTGAAGGTCTCTTTGCCCTCGATGGTCATACTACCCACATTACCACCGCAATAGAAGGAACCGATAAAACTCGAGAAGGGCACATACGATGCGGGATCACCTCGACTGACTTTATCAAACACAATGCTGGGTTTCAGATTCATGGCAACACCGTCCATATACCTGGAAAATACGCTGGCATCCTTCAGGTTCAAGGAGCTGAAACTATCGTCGTAATATTTCTCCAGATAGGTCTCATTAATCATACCGACACCATTGTTGCCCAGGAACACAGTGTCAGCAATCACATAAGAACCAATTTTCAGCTCCACCATCGGATCCTTCTTCTTGGTGACCAGCGATGCACAGTTACCACCCAAATAAACGGAGCCCTGGATGATGGTATAGTCAGGTCTTTCTCCTTCAGATACAGGTGCATTACCTTTCAAACGGATAGACACCTGCTCGGCATTCGGACGGAAGGCATTGAGGGCTTCCGTAGAACTGGAGATACCTGCATCGGCCATGAACCCAGAATAGTTGAAGTCGCCATAAGTAGCATCATCCGCCATACCTTCGTTATCCGAATAGGGATAGTTTCCGTTACCACTGCCATACACATCGCCATATACGGTAGTATAGATACCGACAGCATTACCGCCATACACCGTACCGGTCACGTCGTTACCGCCATAGACATTGTTGATATGTCCGCCGCGCACCAAGGTTCGGGCCGCCAGTTCGTCCGGGAATTTATATATCAGATTACCCTCACCGTCCTTATCCTGAAGATTCGTACAAGCAACATATACACCGTTCACCGTCGGCATCACGTCCGCCATACGGCAACCGCCATACAGGTTGTCGACGATGAGGGTCGAGTAGTCCTTGATTTCAAGGAGCAGGCCCTCCGGACTGGTCATAGCACCGCTATTACCACCGCTGTAGAGGTTACGTATCTTACCCGCCAGCAGATTCCACGTGGGACGGATATGCATCTCGGCCTTGTTGTTACCGCCAAAGAAGCGGCCCACCTGGTACGCACCGCTGCTGGGCTGCGAGAAGGTGGTGTTGATGCCCATCTCCAGGAAACGGTCGTCGTCCAGCAAGTCAATAGCGCCTTCTGTGCCTTCAGCAACTTCTTCGCCAACATTATTGGTCCAAATATGGTTCACCACCGCACTGGGGTTGTCGAAGTGGATGATGTTCTGGGTCTTCACCGTGGCGTTGTTGCCGCCGCCGTAGCCATAGACGATAGAGCCGCCCAGCACCTCCAGATAGGTCTTGTCGGTCTCGGGCAACTGGAACCCCACATCACCTGCGTCGGTGGTTACCTGTGCAACAGGATACAAATGATTCTTGTCACTCCTGTTGTAGATGGTATGGGTTATTTTATCACCCGCTACAGCCTCCTGCACATAGTCATAGTCACCGTTACCGCCGGCAAAGAGTTGTCCGATATATATTTTCTTGGCAGTAGGATCGGGCTTGTCATCTACACCCGGAGTCTTGGCATAGGCCGGATGATCTTCGTTATCCCCGGCCTCATCAATATCACCCTGCGTATATTTCCCAATCGGCGCCTTCGTGCTGACACGCACATAGCTGTTGAACGTGTTGTCGACGCTGTTGCGGCGTGGATTGTCGGTATCTTCTGAATGGCCTGTGCGCTTGATAGCAGTCAGAGAGTCTTCAGGTACTTTTATTCCCAAAGCCTGGGCCGTACCGATTTGTCCTGCGATATCATTACCGCCATAGACCTGGTTTGCAAGGATATAGCCGGTGGCATGCTCACCGTCGATATGTACGTAGGAGTAGCCTCCGACGTTTGCCATACGGGCTCCGCCGAACACCTTACCCTTAGGATTTTCCAGCGGTCGTGTTGCATCCGGGTCGAGAATAGCACCGATGTCGCCGGCCTTCACCGTGACGCTTGTGGTGCCCTTCACCTGAGCCTGGTTGCCACCGCCATATACGTTACCACCAATTCGGATCTGCCCCTGTGCTATGATTGTGCTCAGGAGTGCAAATGTCAATATGGTAATAACGCGTCTCATTCTCAATTATCAATTGTCAATTCTCAATTCTCAATCAACAACCATCGTCGGGTTATCAAGATCCGGATCCGACAGCACATACAAGTATGTTGGCACGACGGTCATTTTGATGGCGTATTTCCAGCCGCGCTGCACACCCAGGAAGTGGGATATGATGTCCGACAGTCGGATGGTGTTGGTTGCCTTGCAGTCCTTGCGTAGCAGGTTGTTTTTCTTGTCGTAAACGTCGTACGTGCAGGTGATAACGACCTTCGTCACATCTTCGATGGGCAGGAAGTGGCTCAGGAACGACTGGTAGCTGGTGGTCAGCGTCAGTCCTTCGTCCGACTGATATACCTCGGTGCCATCACCCACTGCGGGTACAGCGCCCGTCGGGGTGTAACTCAAGCTCGAGATTGGACTGGTGCCCGTATTGTTTGCCGCCAATTCCACCACCACGTTGGCCTTCACATTCATCAGACCGGTTTCCGTAGCCGTCTGGAGCGCCAGCTTTTTCAGTTTGATAGTGCGCAGGACATTGTAGTCACCGTCCACCTTGATACCGATGCTCAGCGCCGAGCCGAGATGGTCGAAGAGCAGGTAGAGGTAGTTCTTGACTTTATTTTCTTCTGCAACTTCAGGTCCATCGACCGTCTTCTTAAGGTAGAGTTTGAAGTCACCGGCCACCAGACGGTTGGTCCTGATATCGGTTCCTTCGTCGTAGCTGCCATTGGTATTCGTGTCGGTATATCCACCGTCGTGATCTATGTCGAAGCCCTCTCTCGCCCCGATGATGGCGCAGGCATCGTAGCCCGCCGTGTGCAGTCCCGTGATAGTCAGTCTGGCACCATTCTTATAGTCGTCCCCGGAAAGTTTGGCAATGGTGGCATCATCAGCGGCATTGCCGGGAATGAAGCCATAGACGTAGTAGTTGCCATACTGAATCGTATCTGTCTTAACCTTTCTGATGGACAGACGCCATTTATTGGTTGAAGTCATGTAGCGCAGTCGGGCGTGATAGGGGTAGAAAGCGGATGCGGAAGCCGCTGGTTCTTCTCCGGTAGCGCGCGTGAAGAAGGCATCGATGCTCTTGTTCCTCAGGTCGACATCGGTAAAATTGACATAGCGGTTGCCGTGGTCGTCATAGAGGTCATCATAGAGGTAGTAGCCGGATGGCGGAGCCCAGGCTTTGGTAATCACTTCCCGGGCGCCATTCTGGTCATCTCCTGCATTCTCAGCATCCACAAAGTCTGGAGCCGAGGCCGACAAGTCAATCGTCATCCCCTTCTCCTCCTCAGTCGAATCCGGAATGACCGGCGTCAGTTCATTACTGTCGTCTGAACAACCTGCAAGCAGCACGATTGCCATCAACCCGATAATATGTTTCGCTATCCTATCCAATTCTCAATTGTCAATTATCAATTATCAACTATCAACTACCAATTATAGACGTCACGTATTCCGGAACCGCCATCAATCCACGGTGTAAAGGCCGACTGCACCACCTCGATATCCAGACCGCCTGTGGACGGTGTCAACTTCAGTCCCAGCGTGTATTTTGTATTGCCTTCGAAGTTTCGCTTAATCGTTCCTACTGCAATCAGCGGATCGGAGTCAGTATCAATCGTGTAGGTTACGGTCACCTTCAGTCCGGGGTCAGAGACATGGTTGCGCGGAATGATGAGCAGTCCGTGACCGAGCAGGTTGACGGGATCCGTCTCCCTGGGAGGTGTCAGTTTCGTATTAATCTCAAACTGTTTGTGTTCAAGATCGGTGCTGTCTTCTGCATTTGAAAGTCTGACTCTCATGTCTCCGGCGCGCTCGTCCCAAATGGGTTTCTCCGACTCCGATGCGGTAGGACTGCTCAGGCTCAGCAGGCCGCGGGTATATAGGTTTCCTATCTCGATGCTTTTTATGGTCACTTTGTCGCAGCCCGGGTCGGCAATGACGGAGCAGGTGAACATCAGACACGACATGCCGTGATGGAAGAACCAGTCGATGGTGCCGTTGCGCGTCTCGCCTGCATTGGCCAAGCGGTAGGTGCCGCTCATCTGGTAGGTGATGTTATCGTATAGATTACCGTAGGTCGTTCCCACGTCGTATTCGCCGCTGGGCAGCACCAGTCGTCCCGTGCCCCACAGCGGGTCGTGCTGCGTACCGTTGTGGTAATCATCCTTGTCCACCACAATAGGCAGTTGCGGCATACCGTGCACGTCGGTCATCACATAGCTGGTATAGGGTGCGTAGGCTCGCAGCGTCAGCAGTTCCTCCTGGTTGATGGGCCAGTATTTCTTCGGGGTGTAGGTCCATTTGCTGCCAGTGCCGTCCCACTCCACCTTCTGGTTGTTCATCAGCATGCTTCCGGTGGCGCCCAGATAGTCCTTGATATGCGTGTTGGGAGCATTGAAAGCGGGGTCGAAGGAGTTCGAACCCGTGTACCAGCAGAACACACCGAATCCGCACGCTTTCAGCATGGCATTGTCACTGGCATCGGAATACTCGCCATCACCCACAGCTTTCGTCGTCGGCTCGGCAAAGTTGCACGTGAAGCCCATCTCGCGCTCTACCGCCGTCGGCTGTTCGGGCTCAGACGGCTGATTGGGAGTAGGCAGCGGACCCACGGGAAGGTCACCGTTGTCGCCTGAACAAGCTGCAAGAATGACTGCCGCCATGAAGGCGACCATCAGCAGGCTTGCATAGTATCGTAGAATCGCTAACACGTTATCTCAATTATCAATTGTCAATTGTCAATTATCAATTATCACCAGTCTTACGGTTCTTCAATTTCTATATCATTTATCTCGACAACAGCGCCCCACTCCACCACCTGTCCGGTGAATTCGATGGCGTTGGCACCGATGCGGATGTAGTACACATAGTGATGGTTGGGCTCCCACTCCGTCAGCGGGGTGTCTGTGCCCGTTCGCTTCATTGTGTTAAGCTGTATCGAGGCGTTGTTGTGGTACGTATAGTCCTCGTCGGCTACCAGCGTACCGATGAGCGCGGGGGTGGTCTCACCAGCCCTACTGCCGTAGTAGTGGTAGCTCGTGCCATCGCTCTTGAAGGTGACATCGTAGTCGATGCTCAGCATGACACCGTCGCCCAGCGTCTGCGGCATCATCAGATAGCCCGTCAGCGTCTTCAGAGGGAAACTGAAGGCCGGAGCCGTGCCGTGCTTGGCGGTCTGTTCGCTCCAAGCATATGTTGTCTCGCCTGCACTGTAGCTGGGCGTCAGCTTTCCGTCCTTGTAGAGATTGCTCACGCTCAGGCTGTTCAGCTTGAAGTGGGATATATCCTCGCGCACCTCTGGCGATGCAACAATGCGGAACTCCACCTTCGATGTCATGTGGTGGAACAGGAAGCGCACGCGGTCGGTCACCGTCAAGTCGCTGCGGTCGGCAGCATTGCTGGGCCACACGGCGCTGGTGCCGTTGGGCAGATTGGGCAGGAGCTCCGACACCAGGAAATCGACTTGATTTTCAGCCGTCTCTTTCACGGTGAAGCGGAATGTGGGCAGACCCGTTTCATTGTTGGCAATCAGGGGTGTGAGGCCAGTTTTCTGCGGAGATTCCGGATTTTCAGGATTTACCGCATCCACATCAGTATATGGGAAATATGCCATGAACGACAACTTGTCTTCCGACTCGTTGGGCCAGTATTTCAGGGGTGAATAGTTGAAGTTGCCGCCCTTCTCCAGGCAGGTGGCCTGCTGGTTCCACATGAAGTTGGGCGCAGCCTCGTCGCTCCACGTCGAGTTGTCGTGATAATAGGCATACACGCCGATGCTCTGACCTGCACCGATGCCCTGCTCTGCCGAGTACGCCGCACTGACACGCGTAGGCTGAGCGGTATAGGCATCTGCGAAGGCGATGGGCCTCATCTGGCTCGTCGTCAGAGTCGTCACAGGCTCATCGCCCGAACAAGCCATCAGGCAGATAATTCCTATTATCGTTATTATATATTTCACTTCACTTCCGCTTGTTCCTTTTTAGACAAAAACCGAGAAAACCCCTCTGTGAGTGTCATCAGGCTACGCCCATTGTTCTCACTTTGTGCCTGTGCGCCTGAAAACAAGCTTTCGCGCCCATTCCCAAAGCAAAACAGTTTCTGCGAAACAATGACACTCCCCGAGGAAAAAACCTCGCTATCGCTAAAAAACCATTTCACATTTGACATTTGACATTTAACATTTTGCAATGCAAAGATTGTTTTTCTAGTGAGTGCAACGAACGTGTTTTTGCCTTCTGTAGGCTTATACCGCATTGCGGTTGTGACGAGTGCCGTGGCTATGACGGGAAAGCTTGTTTTCCAAGGCAGAGCAATGGTGCTTGGCACAAATGCTCTGAAGGAGCTTAAAGCCAACAGAAGGGGTTTTCTATGTTTTTGTTTATATATCATCAATGCTCAATGCTCACTTATATATCACTCAGCTTCAAACTCAAGGTGCAGGGGTAAGGTCCAGCTTCAGGTTCAACGTATATGTCTTGTTACCCAGGAGTTTCGGATTTGGCTCCTCCAAGGTCGGTTGTGGGATGCGCAGGGTGGACGCTGTCGTAGTCTTGATACCCACCACATCGCTTTCTGATGTCATCTTATGGTATTTCACCGACAGCGTCAGACTCAGCGTCGTCTGCGGAATCAGATAGATGTAGCCCTTTCTGTCGCCTGTGTTCAGGGCGTTCTGGAAGCCCTTGTCCTCTGCTTCCGCGTCGTATGCTTTCAGTCCTGCGGGCTGCCAGCCATACGGCAGTCCCGGTATATATCGCACCTGATTTTCTATGATACCATAGCTCAGGGGGTCGTTGTCTACGTTAGTAATTTGGAAACTGTGGTCGATGTCATCACCGCCTCCATTCTTGTCGTATACCTGGTTGGACCAGTCTGGGTAGTATTTCTTGTCCACACCGCTACCCTCGGTTGTCTGACTGCTCAATGACAGTCGTCCCGTCTTGGCCATCTTGCCTGTCAGGGTTATCTTTTCTATCAGTACCTTCGTGCCGGAAGCCGGTGCTGTTGCCAGCGCCACCTGTATTTCCAGTCGCGCCAAAGCGTGGTGCATCTTCATTGCCAGCGTACCGGCCTCATTCAGTGCCGTTGCTGCCGGAATGGCTGACGGCTTTTCATAGTACCACAGCAGGTCCACCACCTCACTGGGCTTTTCGCAGCGTCGGTAGTCGATATAGGGCGCCTCGTTGTTTGCAGAGATACCGATGATGCCGGTCTCCTTCTCTAAGTCTTCCTCTGAAAGCCCCGCTAAAGCCGCTAAATCGTCAGGACTCATATAGGGAGCATATGCGCTGATGTAGCAATCTGTCAGGTCTGTAGGCCAGTACTTCTTAGGAGCATAACTCCAATATCCCTTTTTGGGGTCATCCAGATCGCCCACGAGGGTGAACGCCACCTCCTGGTTGTACATCAGAGTCGGCTTCTTGTCAGCAGTCACACTGGCCATTGCACCGAATCCTGTGGTGTGCAGGTCCTCGGTGTTCATCGCTCCTTCGTGTCCTGCCTTCGTTATATAAACGCCTTCGTCATCGTAGTTGCAGCTGAATGATATGGCAACGGCGTCCTTTGATGTGATCTCCTCTATGACCACATCGTCGGCAGAGCACCCTGTCATCAAGAGCATTGCTCCCGCCATTATTATGCCATACATCTCACGCATATCTACGCGCGTACATTATTTTTATTTTTTTATTTTTTTTTGTATTCATGAGGCGGCGGCGTTTCCGCCACCACCTCATGAATTGGATGTGTTTCTCAGTCAGGGAGTTCGCCCCGCGAAGGGCGTTTCCCTTAACTGTACATATAAGCTACACTGAGATTACTCACCAGCGTTCTGGGGCAGGTCAACCTGGCTGTTGGCAACCTTCCAGTCGTCAACCTCAGCCTCGATCTTAACAGATGTCAGACCCAGTACGAGGTTCAGGTTGTAGCTCTTACCGTTAGCAAGGCTGGGGAGAACAACAGTCTTCGTGACAACGTTCTTTGTCTGAGTGCGACCGCCATTAACTTTGCTATCCTCTGTAGTGATGTAGTACTCAATCTGTACTGTGATTGTACGCAGAGCTTCTTCATTTGCGGCAGCAGCAGCGTTCTTAGCCACATTGTTCGTAGGAACTACATAGAGGTAGTTGCGCTCTGCCTCATAGATATCGCCAGTGTAGGCGAAGGGGATATCAGAAGCGATAGCCTTCGTTGCTTTTACTGTGTAATAATGGTTAGTCCCATTCCATGTGGGAGATGCAACATACGTATAAACATCACCAGACTTAGAATAGAACGTACCACTTCCAGGATCAGCAGTGAAATCACCAGTTTGCTCAAGCATGTAGTACGTATTGGTGGTTGCTATAGCAGGGAAGTCAGGAGCTGTCTCTGTTCCACTGACTTTCTGCACATAATGATCTGTTTCAAGTGTGTAGAACTTAGATGTGCCAGTGAATTCATAAGTTGCGTGTACCTCAGTACCATTTTCATTAACATACTTCTTACCAGGATTGTAAGCAGGAGCAGCAGCCAACTTGTTGAACCACTTGGTAGAAGGATCAAGCAGATCCTGCTTAGCAGTAGTTACACCAACAACACTTTGCGGTGAATAAGAACCAAAGGTGTGTACACCGGCATATTTGAGATTATCTGCAATCTGAGAGCTAACAGTAATAACCTTATCAGAAGTCAGATCATCTGTTGTACCATTGATTGTTTCATCAGCTGCACCACCTGTCATCTTTGTCCAGTTAGCAATATTTGCATTAACACCATTGTTCAGATTCAACTCACCTCCAGTACCGAAAGGACCAGTAATCTTAAACGAGTTGACGGTAATCTTGGTGTTGGGATCAAGCTTGCCGCCAGGAGCAACCTGGTCGATAGCAGCTACTACAGTGACACCAAAGCGAGCCAGAGCGTGCTGGAAGAGGAACTTCATGCTGGTGTTCACGTTAGGCTTAATCATGTTGAGCAGAGGAGTTCCTTCGTTACGAGTAACAGTCCAACCGTTAACTGCGGTATAGCTCAAGCCACCTGAGGGAGCAACACCCCAAAGGAGGTCAACACCCTTGTTAGGATCGAAGTCGGTGGTAGGAGTCGTACTTGCTACCCAAGCAATGGTGGGATCACCAACAGCGACAGAATTTAACTTACCTGCATTATCTGTAATATAGGTGATACCTGTACCAGAACCATCGTCAGCAGCCACATAAGGAGCATAAGCGAAGAAGGTCAGACGATCGAGATGTTTGGGCGAACTACTATTTTCCATATAAGCAGGAGTAGTCTGCGAGTCGTTGTCCGTCTCATTAGGCCAGTACTTCAAGGGGCTATAGTACCATCCCAGACTCGTGCTGTTCCAGAGGATTTTCTCGTTAACCATAAAGTTAGGTGCTCCACCAGCATAAGCCGTTGCATTAACACCATCACCAGCAGCAGGTACATCATCCTCTGTCAGATAGGCATAAACACCGAAGCCACCGCCGTTAGCCTCTGAGCGCTGCATGCGGTTGGTGGTCATGGTGCCTTCCAGACCGGCTTTGGTTACATTAGTTGCCTGCTGGGTGTAGACATCGAAGCCTACAGCATCAGAAGCACCCAGTTGAGGCAGCGAGCCGCCACCCTGAACGATGTCGTCCTCGCTAGAGCAAGCTGACAGCACAAGGGCTGCAGTTGCAAACATAAATAAAAGCTTTTTCATAACTGTAAAGTTTTAAAAAGTTAATAAATAAAGTTAATTAAAAAAGTTAATTTTTTTTGGTTAAACATTTAGTTAGCTCTCTCTCAATATATATACATATCTATATATTCAACATCTTACATCATACCTCTTCCATCACATCGGTACATCCACATTCTCATCGTCGCCCCAGGGCTCCACCTCGGCATCGAACTGTCCCGAGCCTTCGGGCTGAGCATAAGGCAGAATGGGCACTTCATCGTCATTATAGAACGGGGCATCAATGACCAGGTTGAGCACCAAGCGCACATCAGGCGTTTTAAAAACATCCAGCTCTCCGTTGTCGTTCACATAGCGGACGTTCGTGCCCACATAGTAGGCGAAATCCTTCGTCTTTCCGTCAATGAGCGTGAAGTGGAGCACAATATAGTTAGACTCCTTCGTTCTCCATTTCACCAGCTCGCGTCCGTGAGGCAGTCCGAAGGTCGCCACCTTACAGGTCATCCATCCCACATTGGTGTCCTCCTCAGAAGCAGCGGCACGACGGGCTTGGGCGCTCGGGTCACGCTTCCATCCCACCAGTTTCAACGTGCCCACTTCGCTGGTGCGCCATGTCTGGTTCAAATAGAAACCGTCGGCCATACCCGTGACATAGCCTTCCATAGAACTCATATAGCTGATGCCACGAACCTTGACAATCACATTGAGGGTGGTGGTCATCGGCCAGACGGTCACGTTTCGTTTGATATGGATGTCGTTGGCATCTTGATAGTCGCGCCAATAGTAGAACTCCAGGTCGTCAATCGTCTTGGGCACATCGAAGGTGTCCACACCGATGCCTATATCCTCCGGCTCTTCCATATAGAGACGCTCGTTGTCCCAAAGCGTCGCGTCATTTATGTAATAGGTCTTCGACCGGGCACAGGCATTATGATGACTGTTGCGGTTGACAAAGCTGAAGGTGCTGTATTCGCCAAACGACTTGTTCATCACGGTAAACAGGTAATGGCCGGACTCAAGGCGCAGGTCAGTGGTGGCATCCACGTTGTGGGTGGCAGGGTAAATGGTGACTTTATCGCCGTTACGCGCCGCCATATACGTCAGGCCATCGGGCTTATAGCCGTAGCGACTCTGGAACGCACTCCAGTCGTAGACGATATTCAGATCGGCCTTGCCGTCATTATAGAGCTCCACCTCGTAGCGATCGCAGGAGGTCATAAGTCCCATAGTAGCTATGGTAACTACAGTGCCTATCAGAGCTATCATCATCCTCTTAATCATTTGGCACCTCCTTTCTTACCAATGACATACACCAGCGAGAGCTTCAGCTTGGTGGGAAGAAACCAGCTCTTCCAATCGTCGTCGCTGCGATAGATGAGACGTGCATCGTCGAACTCGTTCTCGTAGTGCACCTTAGGTCCGCCGACATAGCCGACTGCAGCGGAGAGCTCCAGATTCCAGTGGCGGGCAATCGGCCATGAATAGCCGGCAGAGATGCCGACGCTGAAGAACTCGCCCTGATCGCCCTTTCCGTCACGTCCCAGGTCGTACTTGCCGCCAGCCACATAGAGGCCCACGAAGGGACCGGTGAGCACGGGCACAGCCTCCGGACAACGGCCCGGGAACCAGTAGCGCAGCTCAGCACCTACGGTGAGCAGCTGGTAAGCGATGCGCGTGGGACGCTGGTCGGAACGGTAGTACTTGTTGACATCACCGGCAGCATTATGGTCGAAGCGCCACCAGGGGCACCACACCTCGGCCATCGCGCTCCAGCGTCTCTTCGTGCCAAACGGCACCTCAATCTCCACATTGGGAGCAAGCAGAGCTTCGAAGAGCAGGTTTGTCTTCACGGCCAGCAGCGGACGGAACGTCTTATAACGCTCACCCTCAACGATTTCCGGCGCCGGCTGAACCAACGTATCTGTGCGCAGGCAGTAGACGGTGTCGGTATGTACGGCACCGGCGGTGCGCGTCACGCTCTTCTGCGTGTAACTGATCTGGTAGTCGGTGTGACGCAGGAGCGGGAACGCAATGGCATCCAGCGTCTTATAGTCCTCGGGATGATTCTTGACGATGCGGCTCAGCTTTTCATCCGGCTCGCCGTCGCTGTCGATAATGCGGAGCATGGCATCACGGTTGGTGAGCAGGGAGGTGCTGTCAACAAAGTTGCGCAGGCCTACCCAGTCTTCCGGCTCGTAAGCCGTGTGGAACAGCATGGGCGACACATTGGTGTGCTCGATGATATAGCGCGTGAGACTGCTGGTGCGCTCACGGGCGAGGCGGTCGTTGTTGGCATATTTACCCTCGGGCGATGCAAAGCCCTTGATTTCAATGCGTACGACCTCGATGGTGGTGTCGTTGCTCACGCTGTCGATAGTATGGCGCAGACGCTCCAGCTCGACCTCATTATTGTGGAAGTCGGGACGTACCTCACTCCTGTTGACGGGGAACGATACATAGGCGCTGCCTTGTAAGGTGCTGACTTCCTCGTGTTTTATGTCCTCCTCGCGATATACCTTATATTCGGGCGTGGGTGCGCGTAAAATAAAAGCATCGCTGCTAAGAATATCACCACAACCGTTGGTGCGCTCCACCTGGAAACTGAGTGTGGCAAGCTGCATCCAGTCGGCAACTGCCAGACGTCCGCTGTAGTGGCGGTAGTCGCGTACGTTCTTTGCACGATAGCGAAGACCAGTAGGAGGAACACCACTGCGCACCTGATGATAATAAGCCCACTGTCCGTCGATCTCAACGGGCGGGAAGGACACAACGCTGTCACCGCTGGTAAGCTGCGGACGGATAACGATATGCTCCTTGCGCGGCAGCTTATCGCCCATCACAACAAAGCGGAACTGCAAGCCATAGTCGTTAGCACCGGGAAGCGAGGTGAAATAGACGCTGTCGATGCAAACCGTCAGCTTGTCGTTCTTGGCACCCGGCAAAGGTATGATATGCTGAGCCTGGACAGACGAAACGATGAAGAGCAGCAAGGCCGAAAGAATCTTCGTCAGCCATGCTCCTGCTGTCGTTCCTCGAGTCAATTTATGGTTGCCGTCCAATCTCATTTGTCAATCTTATTTGTAATGATAAGACGATTTATTATTAATTTAGTTTACAAAGATAGGACATTTTTTTTTAAATAACAACTTTTTTTGCTTTTTTTTACTAAAAAAAGTACGTCCAAGTGGCATTTTTAACATTTCACGGGCAAATTTACACATTTTAAGGCCTCAATTGCCGTTTTTTTAGACAAAAAATCTCAACCTTAACCTTGACCTTTCCTTTCGCCTTGCGAATGGACAAGTTCCAGGTTTCAGGTTCCAAGCAAGATTATCACTGATAGCATTAAAGCTCTGCAAGAGCATCTATCTCAGAAAAGAGGGTTTTTGTTGTTTTTTTCTCAATAACACCCTGTAACGTATTTTTTCGATGAAATCGGCTATTTTCACTCTTGACAAGGTAAGAAAACACCCTGAAAAACGCTGAACAACAGACGTCTTTCAGGGCAAAAACGTTAACTGGCAAAAAGCCGAGATTACTTCGAACCGCCGCCGAGGGCGATGTAGAGAGCAATGACGGCGCGTGCACCGCTGTAGAGGTTGAACGCCTCGTTGATCTGGGAGCCCAGCAGACGCTCCTGCGCCGTGAGCACCTCAAGATAATTGGCCTTGCCGGCATCCATCAGTTGGTGCGTGCCGAAATAAGCCTCGCGCAGCACCTCCACCTGACGGCGGTAGAAACCGTACTTCTGCAGGGCGTCCTGACAGTCGGCCATGGCCTCGTTGACCTCGTTGCCGGCATTGACAACCGTCTGCACGTATTTCTTCTTCAGCTCCTCCTCTGTCAGCTTGGCAACCTTGTGGGCAGCGCGTATCTTGCCGCGGGCGAAAATGGGCTGCATGAGCTGTCCGGCGAAGTTGAGCAGCAGCTTACCGGGGTCGATGACCACACCGCCGGCCGAATTGGTCCAGCCCAGCGTGCCGCTCAGTGTGACGCTCGGGAAGAATGCGGCGCGGGCCTCCTGCGTGTTGTAGAAGGCCTCCTCCATGGCGTAGTTGGCCATACGGATGTCGGGGCGCAACTCAAGCATGGTGGCGGGAACGCCTATCTTGAGGAACTCGGGGCTGAACATGCGCTGTCCGGCGTCGCCCAGAGCCTCGGGATGGTTGAGCGCAGCAGTGCCCCAGTGGGAGCGCGCAATATGGCGGGGCGTGACGCCCAGCAGGAGGCAGAGACTGTTCTCCACGGCGCGTATCTCGCGATGAGTGTCCACAATCTGCGTCTTCACGTCGAGATAGGACGACTCAAGCTGGTTGACGGCGGTACTGTAGGCCTTGCCGTTCTCCCAGAGCGAGCGCTGCGTGTCCAGCGAAGCGCGCCAGAGGCTGTCGGTCTGCGTGAGGATGTCCAGTTCGCGGTCGAGCAGCATGAGCATGTAGTACTGCTGCGCCGTGGCGGAGATGAGGTTGACGCGGACGGCGTCACGTCGCATCTGAGCCTGCATGAGCACGGCCTTGGCAGCACGCTTCTTGTTGGTGATGGCACCGAAGAAGTCGATGTCTATCGACAACTGCAGAGGCAGGGCGTAGGTCTTCGACCACGGCAGGTCGTCGAAGCGCGTGAGATTGCCGTTGGGGGCAAATGTGAGCGAAGGCAGATAGCCCAGACGGGCGGACTTCAGCAATGCCTGACTCATCTCCACGGCGATGCGTGCGGAGTGCATGTCGGTGTTGTTGGCCAGCACGGAGTCCACAAGCTGCTGCAGCAGAGGGTCGGTGAAGAACTCGCGCCACGTCATGGCGGAGAGGGACGTGCCTCCGTAGGCCGCAGCGATGTCGTCGCCGGCACCGAAAGCCTCGGAAGGAGCCTCTACCTTCTGTTCATATTTCTTGAAAAGGCCGCAGCCCGTGAGCAGGTAGCTCACAGCCACAGCAACGAATATATAGCTTAGTCTTTTCATAATATCTAAACTGTCAATTGTCAATTATCAATTGTCAATTCTCAACTCTCAACTCTCAACTACTTCTCTGCCCTGGAAGCGCTCGTGCAACTTCTGGAACACGATGAAGAATGCAGGCACCACAAAGAGCAGAGCCACAGTGCCGACACTCATACCGCCGATGACACCCAGTGCCAGGGCACGGTTGCCGTTGGCACCGGCACCGCCCTCAATCACGAGGGGCACCATACCGATAATCATCGTGAGCACCGTCATCAAGATGGGACGCAGACGCTCCTTGCAGGCCTCGAAGGCAGCCTCGGCGATGCTCAGACCCTGAGCACGGCGCTCGCTGGCAAACTCAGTGATAAGGATGGCTGTCTTCGCCAGCAGACCGATAAGCATGATGACACCCGTCTGCAGGTAGATATTGTTGTCCATGCCGGGCAGGCCGAGCAGCGAACCCAGATAGGCGAAGATGAAGGCACCCATCAGACCGAAGGGCACGCTCAGGAGCACGGCCCACGGAGTGAACCATGAATTGTAGAGCGAAGCCAGGATGAGGTAGATGAGGACGGCGCAGATGAGATAGATGATGACGGTGGTGTTGGAACCGGCCGTCTTCTCCACCTCACGCGACATGTCGCTGTACTCGAAGGTGGCCGTCTTGGGCATCTCCTCCTTGAACACCTCCGCAATGACCTTGTGCGCATCGCCCTCGCTGACACCGTTGGCGGGCGTCACCTGGCAGGTGATGCTCTGGTAGAGGTTGAAATGCTCGATACCGGAGGAACCCACTATCTCCTTCAGCGTGACAAACTCCGAAAGGGGCGACATCTTGCCGCCGGCCACCTTCACGAAGATGTTGTTGAGCGAAGAGGGTTCGAGGCGATACTCCGGTGCGGCGGCCACCATGATACGGTAGACCTTGCCGAACTGGTTGAAGTTGCCGATATAGGCACCGCTGCAGAAATTACCCAGAGTGGTGAGCACCGTCTGGGGCGACACGCCGGAGCGGTTGCACTGGGCGGCATCGACAAACACCTGATACTTCGGGAAACGCTCGGAATACGACGAGAGAGCCGAACTAATCTCGGGACGCTCGGAGAGCTTGGCGAGGAAGTGGTCGGTCTGACGGGCAAACTCGCTGATGTCGCCGTCGGTGGGGTCCTCCACCACAAGGCTCACATTACTGCTCGTACCGTAACCCGGAATCTGAGGCATCTGGAAGGGCAGCACCTGCGCATTCTTGATTTCCTTGCAGGCATAGTAGAAGCGGCCAAGGACGAGGTCTATCATGTGGTTCATACCCGGACGGTCGTCCCAGTTCTTCAGACGGACAACGAGCGTGGCGTAGCTGGAACCGTAGCCCGATATCAGGCCGTAGCCGCACGAGGCGGCATAGCTCTCCAGCTCGGGAATCTCCTTTACCTTCTCCTCCACCTGCTTCAGCAGTTCGCTGGTCTGCTGCAGGGTGTAACCCTCGGGAGCACGCACCTCAGCCAGGAATACGCCCTGGTCCTCCTGCGGAACAAGACCGGCAGGAAGGTTCTTCATGAAGAACACCATCAGGACGACAGCCGCTGCCAGCGTGAGCCACGCAAGAGAGGGGCGCTTGATGAACTTCTGCACGGAACCCGAGTATTTCTTAAGCACGGCGTTGTAGCCGGCTTCGTAGGCTTTCTTCGTGTAGTAGGTCAGACTGCGGCCTTCGCCTTCCTCCGATATCTTCAGCATGATGGCGCAGAGAGCCGGACAGAGCGTCAGGGCCGATACGCACGACAGACCCACAGAAGAGGCAATCGTCACACCGAACTGCGTGAAGAACGTGCCCGACGTGCCGCCCGTGAAGGTCACGGGAATGAACACGGCCATGAACACCAGCGTACACGATATGACGGCCACCGTCACTTCGCTCATCGCCTGGCGCGTGGCTTCGCGGGCATCCTTGATACCGCCCTCCATCTTCGCCATCACGGCCTCAACCACCACAATGGCGTCGTCCACCACCGTACCGATGGCCAGCACAAGAGCGAAGAGCGTGAGGATGTTGAGCGAGAAGCCCGCCATCTGCACGACGGCAAACGTGCCCATAAGCGACACGACAATAGATATAGAGGGAATTATCGTGGCCTTGACATTCTGCAGGAACAGGAACACCACCAGCACCACAAGAATGATGGCGATGACGAGCGTCTCCACCACATTGTGGATGGCGGCAAAGAGGAAGTCGTCGGAGGTCATCATCGTGACAAACTCCATGCCGGCAGGCATCTTTGCCTTGACCTCCTCGCACATTTCCTTGATGAGCGCGTTGACCTCCGTAGCGTTGGCACCGGGCGTCGGGAAAATCATGAGGAACGTACCCGGCTTCTCGTTGATGTCGGAGATGAAGCTGTAGCTCTGGGCACCGATTTCCACGTCGGCGATATCCTTCAGATAGAGCAGATGGCCGCCGTCGCCGGAGCGCACGACGATGTCGTTGAACTCCTCGATGCTCTTGAGCGTACCCTTGTACTCCATCGTGTACTGGTACTTGTTCGTACTCTTCTCGCCGAAGGAACCCGTCGCTGCGACGAAGCTCTGAGAGGTGATGGCCGCAAAGACATCCTCGGGAGAGAGCCCATACTGGGCCATTACATCGGGCTTCATCCATATACGCAGAGCGTAGGTGTTACCCAGCGCGAGCACATCGCCCACACCGGTGATACGCTTCATACGAGGCACCACGTTGATGTTCACGTAGTTGGAAATGAAGTCGTCGCTGTACTTGCCGTCGGTGCTCCTCAGGCCCAGAATACAGAGGATGTTGCTCTGCTGCTTCTGCACCGTGATACCCACCTTCAGCACGTCGGCGGGCAGCGAGGCCTGACCCTTGGACACACGGTTCTGCACGTTGACAGTAGCGATGTCGGGGTCGGTGCCCTGCTCGAAGAATACATTGATGGTGACGTTGCCCGACGAAGTGGCCTTCGAAGTGATATACATCATGCCGGGCACACCGTTGATTTCTTCCTCAAGAGGCTGGATGACAGACTCCATGATGGTTTTCGGGTCGGCACCCGTATAGGTGGTAGCGACGCTCACCTGTGGAGGCGCGATGTCGGGATACTGCTCGACGGGCAGTGTGGACATCGAGATGAAGCCCACCAGGGCTATCACGATAGAGATGGCACACGCCATCACATACCTATCTATAAATATATTGTTCTTCATAATTGTCAATTATCAGTCAATTGTCAATTAGAAGAGGACCTTCTGCCCCTCCATCACATTGTTGGCACCAACGGTAACGATGCGGTCGCCCACGGAGAGACCGCTAACGACCATGCAGTCCTGACCGTTGCCGATATCCTCCGTCGTCACCTCAATGGCCGTGACGGTGCTGTCAGGCAGCACCTTATAGACCTGCTGACGATCCTGCAGCTTCACCACTGCCACCAAAGGAATCACCATAATATCCTTCTCAGGCATCGGGAGCACCACCGTGCCCTGCACGCCGGAATAGAGCTGGCCGTCAGGATTGGGGAACGTGGCCTTGCAGGCCAGAGAACCCGTAGCGGCATTGACAACGCCCGTAAGACTGATGATGCGACCCTTGTGGGGATATTCCGTACCGTTTTTCATAACAAAGCTCACATCGGGAAGATTCTCGATATATTTATCCTTGTCGTCTCTGGACATGCCCGACTTCACCAAGGTCTCCACGATGTTCTCCGTCAGTGAGAACTCGGCGTTCATCTCGGTGTTGCCGCTCAGGATGGTCAGTTCCGTCATGGGCGAAACCTGATCACCGCTGCGCACGGGAATCTCACCGATGAGACCGCTCACAGGAGCCGTAATGGTGCAGAAGCCAAGGTTCACCTTCGCACGATTGACGGCAGCACGGGCCTGAGCCACAGAGGCCTGGGCACGCTTGTAGGAATTTGCGGAATTGTCAAGCATGTAGCGGCTTACAATCCTGTTCTCAAACAGATTCTTGTTTGATTCATATTCCAACTGGGCGCTGCTCTCGTTGGCCAAAGCGGCCTCCAGATTGGCCTCGGCCGACTCCAGTTCGAGCTGGGCGTTGCGCGAGTCGATGACGAAGAGCGTCTGACCCTTATTCACATGGTCGCCCTCAACCACGCATATCTGCATCAACTGTCCGCTCACCTGTGGTGTGATGGTCACGTCGGTCTTACCCTTCATCCTGGCACTGAACTTAATAGGCAGCGTGATGTCCTGTTTATCAACCGTGAGCGTCTCAAACGACGAATTCGTCTCTTTGGGCAAATCCAAACTGCACGATACCAGACATGCCGATATGGCAAGCATCACTGCCCATAACATAGCAATTCTCTTTTTCATATTGTTTTGTTTTTTTAGTATTTCCAGAAATCGTATTTCATGCGCAGTTCCTGCTGCTTCTCGGGCGGAAGCGACTTGAAATAGCCGCGCCAGCTGGGACAGAAGTTTATCTGCCAGCGCCAGAAACGTCCTACGAGCGACTTGGGGTTCTTTTCGTACTGAGCACGCAGTACGCACTTTTCACATGGGTATTTCATTTTTTTTAATATTTTTAAACAAAAACTGCGCAAAGGTACAAAAAAAATCCTCCATATCGAGATGATACAGAGGATTAATTTTACAAATTAACGCGTTTTTAATTTGTTCCTGTAAAAACCAACGGTTACTTAAACAGCTTCTGAGCCATCTGGTAGAGGCTGCGACGCCATGTGAGGAACTCGTGAGCAGTGCCCTCAGAGACATAAGCCTCGGCATTGAAACCGGCAGCCTGCAGATCGGCAACAGACTGACGTACGCGGTCGGGATTCTCCTTGCTGCCGCAGCTTATGAAGATATAGTCCACCTGCTTCTTATCCTTGATTTCATCGGGAGCATAGACACCTCCGCTCAAGATGCCGTAGTGACCGAAGGTCTCGGGGCGTGCCAGCGTGATGGAGTGAGTCTCCATGCCGCCCATCGAGAGCCCTGCCATGGCACGGTATTTCTTCTCAGCCTTTGTCTGGAAATGGCTGTCGACATAAGGTACCAGTTCGTCGACAAGCACCTTCTGGAAGTCCTCCGCCACCTTACCGCGGTCGAAGGGACGACCAAAGACAACGTCGTTGGTCATACCGTAGGTCATAACGACGATGAAAGGCAGCGACTTACCCTCGGCAATGAGGTTGTCCATAATGATGTTAGCCTTGCCCTGCACAGGCCATGAAGTCTCATTCTCACCCCAGCCGTGCTGCAGATAGAGGACGGGATAGCGCTGCTTCTTGTCCTTACCGTAACCAGCAGGAGTGTATACGTATGCCACGCGAAGCTGATCGCCGTTCACTTTGCTGGGGAAGAGTATCTTCTGCACGTTACCATGCTCGATATCTGTACGCTCTGCATAGAAGGCATCGTCGTGGGCAGGCACTTCCAGACCGCTCATCCAGCGTGCACCGCCGTAGTAGCTGTTGGTGCCAGGATCCACCACCTGAGCTCCGTCGATGGACAACGTGTAGTAGTGGAAACCCTCGTCCTCGGGCATCAGTGTAGTGCCCATCCACGAGCCGTCCTTCTGCTTCTTCAGCACAGTGCCGCCCATGTGACCGCCGTGACCGGCGGAAGCAATGACATAGCGGGCATTGGGAGCCTCAACACGGAAACGGGCGTAGCCCTGAGAATTCACCTGCGGATACTGATGACGGGGCTGACAGGTGGAAGACGGTTTGAAATCCTCCTTAATGACAGCGTTGTCGGCAGCGGGAGAGAAATCACGTATCACACGATATACATTCTTGGGCTTGTAGTCCTTGTCGAAGGGCAGAGGATAATTGTTGGCACCAAGCCATGAGTCAGCATCGCCGAGGTTCCAGAAGGTGACACAGTCCACCTTGTCGGCATGACGGCGCATCACACGGAACACGGCAGCATACTGTGCTTCCTGCATCAGTTTCTGGTCGTTGGTGATGCGAGCACCCTCATTGCGGCTGAACTGCAGCTGACCGCCCATCTGCTCGTTAACGCGGATGTCGAGCTCAGTCATGTGGATATGGTCCACGATCTCGGCATACTTGCTCACAGCGGCCTCGATGTCCTCCTCGGAAGGACCGTAGATATTGTAATGGCCCTGCATACCGATACCGTCGATGGGCACACCGGCAGCCTTCATATCCTTCACCATCTCGTAGATGCGGTCGCGCTTCACGGGGTCGCACTCGTTGTAGTCGTTGTAGAAGAGCAGGGCGTTGGGGTCTGCCTCACGGGCAAAGATGAATGCCTTGCGGATGAACTCGTCGCTGCCGCATATCTTGTAGAAAGTGGATTCGCGCAGAGGCTGATCCTTACCCTCGGCATTGCGGCGACGACCGCCGTCGGCGATGCACTCGTTGAACACATCCCAGCAGTATACAACGTCCTTGTAGCGGTTCACCACAGCATGGATATGCTCTCTCATACGTTCGTAGAGCACTTCCTTCTTCACCAGATTGTGCTTCTTGTCGTAGAACATCCAGTCGCACATCTGATTGTGCCACATCAGACAGTGGCCACGCAGTTTGATGCCGTTCTGGCGACAAAAATCAGCGATTTTATCGGCTCTTTCCCATGTCCACTTCCCTTCTTCGGGATGCACGGAAGCGGGCTTCATATCGTTCTCGGCGGTGATGCTATTGAACTCCTTCTTCACCAGTGCGCTTTGCACTTCATCGCTGATGTTGCGCTGGTTCACAGCCACGCCGATGAGGAAATAATCCTTGTAGGCTTCCTTTAGACTTTTCTGACTGTCCTGAGCTGCTGCTCCGGCAAAGACAGAGAGGGCACATAGTGCCGATAATAGAATCTTTTTCATCTTTAGAGTTTTATGGTTAATGAATTATCTTGTTATTTTTCCAATCATCCCGTTGATTTTCTTTTACATTTTTGACACATTTTGTCCAAAAACTGTTGCAAAGTTAATCATTTCCCGTAACACGAGGTGACTATTTATGGATTTATTAATATATTTGCATTCAAAACAACATTATTTAACTATTTTACACGCCATGAAACAGAAAAATGCATTCCGTGCGATTCTCTTTGCGGCCTTGCTGACAGTTCCCGTTTTTGCACAGACAATAAAAGGAAAGGCCGATAAGGTTACAAGCCTTGAAGTGTCATTCAACTACGAGAAACAGGCAGGCCCCGGCTCCAATCAGTATGCCGTGTGGATAGAGAACGAAAAGGGCGAAGTGGTGAAGACACTCTTCGTCACATCGTACACAACAAAAGGACGTGCACGCGGCGGCCAGAAAGCTACGCGAGGTTACATAGTGCGCCCGGCATGCGTACCAACGTGGGTTAAGACTGTAAAGGCAGAGGAGCAGAATGACGAACAGCTGGATGCCTTCACCGGAGCCACACCGCAGAACAGCGGCAAGCAGACATTCTCGTGGGACTTCACCGACCAGCAGGGAAAGGCCGTGCCGCAGGGCACATACAAAGTAATGGTGGAAGCCACGCTATTCTCTGCCAGCGACATAGTGTATTCCGGCACCTTCTCCACCAAGGACAAGGCCGGCAAAATAACCATCACCTCAACGCTCACCGAACCCGACGAGAGACACAAGGACATGATAACGGAGGTGAAGGTCGTACTGAAGTAGTATTTTGAAATAAACATAGAAATAAAACCTGTAGTTACAAAAATGGTTTCAATCGTTGTACTGGCAATGCTTTGCTGTATTATGCTGAACACATCGTGCGCCCGGGAGGCGCAGGCCGCAAATACGGAAGAACTCACAACACCCGGTAATCCCTATCTTCCCCTGTGGGAATATATCCCAGACGGAGAACCCTACGTATTCGAAGATCCCGACCACCCCGGGAAGCAGCGCGTATATATCTACGGCTCACACGACACAAGAAAGACTGAATACTGCGGCCACGATCTGGTGGTGTGGTCGGCATCTGTGGATACGCTCTGGCGCTGGCGCTACGACGGCATGATACTCGCCGTGGACAAGAACGGCAAGGGAGAACCCTTTGATGCCAAAGGAAGCGCAGATGTACTGTTCGCTCCCGACGTGACACTCATGACCGACAGCAACGGCGTAAAGACCTACTATCTCTTCCCCAACGACCAGGCATGGGGACGCAATTCACTCATCGCCAAGAGCAGCCGTCCCGACGGGCCCTTCGAGGTGTGCAACTGGAGCGAGGAGAATCCCAACAGGGCTACCGGCATTTTCAGTTTCGACCCCGCCGTATTTGTCGACGATGACGGACGCGTGTACGGCTACTGGGGATTCGAGCACTCGTTTGCCGCAGAGATAGACCCCAAGACGATGTGCACGGTGAAGCCCGGCACGGAGATGGTGGACGGAATGATATCCGGCTTTAGAGAGCCCGGAGTGTTCCGTTTCTTCGAAGCCTCGTCGATACGCAAGATAAAGGATAAGTATGTGTTTATCTACAGCCGTTTCACCGAGGATGGCGAGTTCGGTCTACCCACCAGCAACTATACTCTGGCCTACTGCTACAGCGACCATCCTCTCGGCCCCTGGACCTATGGCGGCACCATCATCGACGGCCGTGGCCGTGAGATAAACGAGAAGGGCGACACTATTGCCTCCGGAGTGGTCTCCGGCAACACGCACGGCAGCATCTGCGAGATAAACGGACAGTGGTATGTATTCTACCACCGTCAGGCCGGTCTCAACGAGTACGCCCGCCAGGCTATGGTAGCTCCCATAGAGGTGAAGGTGGAGGAAGGTCACGGCGGCAAGGTGGAAATATCCGAAGGTGAATACAACTCCGAGGGCTTCGCACTCAACGGACTCAACCCTCTGGAGCGCCACTCCGCAGGTATCGCCTGCTGGATTACCGGTCCGAAGACAGCGGAGCACAACTGGCCCAACAACACCTACTATGGTTCGTACGTAGAGACGACATATGGCACCCACACCAATTTCGAGGCGCCCTACGACCTGAAGAACAACACCAACCACGTGGTGAACAATACCGACGGCAGCATCGTGGGTTACAAGTACTTTAACTTCACTAACGCCAACGGCACAAAACTGTTCCCAGGCAATGACGCAAAACTACGGTTGAACCTCATACCACTCGGTGTGGACGGCACCATCGAGATATGGGCAGACCGTCCTTGGGCATCTCAGGGCGGAAAGGTGCTGGGCACCATCGAGCTGAAAGCCGACATGCCGCAGAAGTCCACCGAACTGCGTGTCACTTTGCCCGACCTCAACCAGCTGGAATACAAACGTGCTATTTTCTTTGTATTCAAGTCGGACACCAAGGAGAAATCCCTCTGCACGCTGGAGGACTTCGTCTTCGAGAAGTAAGCCTTTCTCTTTTTACTGCAAGAATTTCTGGAACGGGCTCATCGGCAGCCCGTTCTTGCTATATACGTTGGCCCGGATAGGATTGTTCTTCCAGGCGTAGCGTATGGAAACAGGATTAGCGAGCGGTGAGGTAATTACGATACGGTTGCCACTGCCCTCTGCCTTGGCATTGACATAGCGGCCATCACTGCCTGCCACCTCAAACTCAAAGAATTCACCGTCGCGAAGCAGCGGCTGCGACAGCGTGCACACCACGGCACCGTTTTCAACCGAGGCCGACACCACTTCCGGCGACAACAGAGTGCGCGGATTCCACAACAGGCGCTCGAGAGCCAAAGCCACACGCGCTGCCACTTCCTTCTTGCGCAGAGGATGAATATCAACGGTTTCACCGAGATCTATTGTCACAACCAGTTCTGCCCGGCCATCCCCGGCAGCCACCTCGCGCTGCGCTTCGCGCACCACGGACCAACCCGTGTGCTGCGGCTTGTCGGAGGGCTCCATATAGTTGGCAAGCTGGATGATGACAAAGGGCAGCTGCGGACGCCCGAAAGCCTGACGCCAGTTGGATATAAGCAGGCGCAACATAGCAGCATACTCACGGGCCTGCGCCATATCACCGGCATTGGATTCGCCTTGATACCACAAGACACCGGCCACCGCGTAGGGAGCCATCGGACTAATCATTCCGTTGAAGAGTACGGAAGGCAGATTCTGCAAACTGATGCCGCCACCCGGACAGCGCGGCATCTCCAATCCCGGGTACAGTTTCCAGCGCTGTCCCAAAAGTTGGACATCGTCCTTGCCGAATACCAGACGATAGGGCTTCTCCTTCACGAAATAAGGTATGCCGCTTTTATTCACAAAACGCACGGCGATAACGTTGTCTCCCTCGCGCAGCACACCCTCCGGCACCTGATAGCGGCGCGGAGGATACTGATAACCGGTGGTGCCCACCTGCACCCCGTTGATATAAGTGATATCACTGTCGTAGAGCGTGCCGAGGAGTAGTTGAGCAGCTTTGCCGGCGTGCTCCTTACTGATATTAATGTGCTGACGCAGCCACAAACTGCCTATCCACTCGCGGCGACCGGAGAGCGGCGACGGAGAGGCCGTAAGATTATACTGGTCGACATCCGTCCAGCGGGAATCGTCGAAATCCAGGCGGGTGTACTCCCCCATTCCCGGATCACCGGCATCGAGCATCCCGCGCCAGCTCTGCTCGGCAAGAGAGCCGGCACGTTGCTGGGCCTGCACCAGTCCGTCGTTCTGATAGAGCTGCGTCTGACGGCGGAGTACGGGATAGTACTTGGTTATGGAGTCGGAGGCTATCCACGCCTCGACGGGCGTACCTCCCCACGCACTCTCTATAATACCTTGGGCCACGCCCTTCTCCCGCTGCAACTGTTTGCCCAGGAAATAACCGATAGCAGAGAAACGCCAGGCATTCTCACGGTTGAGACGCTGCCACGATGTGGGACGAAGGTCGGCGGAAGGCCCGTTGGTATCCGTCTGATACTGCACATGAAAGAGACGCACCATGTCGTTGCTGTCATTGAGTTCGTCGGGATATTGTGGCGACACACGTTCGAGGGTGGTCTCCATGTTCGACTGACCGGAACAGAGCCATACGTCTCCCACCCAAACATCATCCATCCTACATCTTACATCTTCCCTCTTACCTCTTACCTCCAGAACATACGGTCCTCCGGCCTTCATAGCAGGAAGGTCCACACGCCAATACCCGTCAGCATCAGCTGTCGCTGTACACGTCTTCTTGTTCAGGCTCACTGTCACTATTTCCCCGGGGGCGGCCTGTCCCCAAACAGGAATATCGGTGCCTCTCTGGAGCACCATACCCGACTGGAATATCTGCGGCAGACGAATTTCGGCGCTACACAAGGCTACACCGAGCATCAACATCCACAGGATAGTAATCTTTTTTCTCATGGCACTGCAAAAATACGCATTTTTCTTTTCATAAAGCATAAAACAAAAGACAAAATTCAAAAAAAAACTTTAACTTTGTGAGGAATTTAATACCTAAAACAGTTATGTCGACAGTTTCTACAGACCAAAACTCAAAAGGATTCTATAAACTATCGTGGCTTCAGCGTATCGGTTTCGGCTCGGGCGACCTTGCACAGAATCTTATCTTCCAGACAACATGTATGTACCTGTTGTTTTTCTACACCGACATCTACGGTCTCAACGCAGTAGATGTATCGGTGATGTTTACAGTGGGCAATGTGGCCAATGTTATCTGGGACCCCATCGTGGGAGCGCTGATTGATAAGCACTCGCCGCGTCTGGGCAAGTATCGCAGCTATCTGGTGTTTGTAGGCATACCGCTGACGGGCTTTGCCATCCTCTGTTTCTGGAACGGATTTGCACCGTCGCTGCTCTACGCCTACGTCACCTATATTGCAATGACGCTGCTCTACACCTTCATCAATGTGCCGTACGGAGCGCTGAACTCGTCGCTCACCCGTGACACCGATGAAATCACCATCCTCACCTCCGTGCGTATGTTCATGGCCAACTGCGGCGGTCTAGCTGTGGGTTCGGGACTGCCCCTGCTCATTGCCTATTTCACGAAAGAAGAGACCACAGGTCTGCCCAAAGACCCCGTAGCGTGGTTCACCACGATGACCATCTACGCCCTTGCGGGACTGGCTCTGCTCTTCTTCTGCTTCAGCCAGTGCCGGGAACGCGTGGTGATGGATGCCAGCGAGGCTGCCAACGTGAAGATAAGCGACCTGTGGATGGAGTTTTTCCACAACCGTCCCCTGCGTGTCATCGCATTCTTCTTCATCACAGCCTTTGCTATGATGTCTATCGGCAACGCAGCCGGTGCATATTTTATCAACAGTAATATGCACGGTTCGCCCGACCAGCTCTCCATATTCATGGGATTGGGCTCGGCCCCCTCATTCATTTTCATGCCGCTGGTGCCCATGATTAAGAAGATGGTAGGCAAGAAGAATATGTTCTATCTCTTCCTCAGCATCGCCATCATCGGTATGGCATTCCTGTATGTCGTCGCCAAGATGGAGAATCCCAGCATGACTGTCGTCTATATCGCACAGTTCGTGAAATCCACCGGTGTCATCGTGGCCACGGGTTATATGTGGGCTCTCGTGCCGGAGGTTATCTCCTACGGTGAATATGTCAGCGGCAAGCGTATCGCCGGCATCGTGAACGCTCTCACCGGTATTTTCTTCAAGGCCGGTATGACACTGGGCAGTGTGGTAGCTCCCGCCGTTCTGGCATACGTGGCATATAATCCCGATGTCATTGAGCAGACACAAGAGGCTCAGGAGGGTATTCTGTGGCTCGTCTGCGTCATTCCCGCCGCTCTGCTGCTGCTGGCTATGTTTATCATTTCCAAATACGAACTCACCGATGAAAGAATCGATGAAATTAATAAAGAAATCGAATCCCGCAACTTATAAACTTTAAACTTTAAACTATGGCTCCCAGATATCTTTTCCCCAGTGATTATATGGCAGACCCCGCTGCCCACGTGTTCAACGGCAGATTGTATATCTACCCCTCCCACGACCGCGAGTGCGAAAACGTGTTCGACGACGACGGCGGCCATTTCCAGATGCGCGACTACCACGTACTCTCGTTTGATGATATTGAGAACGGCCCTGTGACCGACCACGGCGTGATTCTCGACCAGGACCAGGTGGCTTGGGTGGAGAGTCAGATGTGGGACAGCGATGTGGTGGAGAAAAACGGCAAATACTATCTCATTTTTTCTGCCAAGGACCCGAACGGCGAGTTCCACCTCGGTGTGGCTGTTGCCGAGCGTCCCGAGGGACCCTTCATTCCCGAGGAGCATCCCATACGCGGTGCCTACAGTATCGATCCCTGCGTGTTCAAGGACGATGACGGCCAGATATACTGCTACTACGGCGGACTCTGGGGCGGCCAGCTCCAGTGGCACGTGCCCCTGAGTGTCAACCCGTTCATGCAGTCCGACAAGGAAACGGTTCCCACTGGCTACGTTGACATAGGCCACGCTCCCGACAAGAAAACCGAACTGTGGGCTTCTGGCAATGCTCCTGCCCTCTCGAGCTATGTGGCTCGCATGACAGATGACGTGAAGCAGTTCCGCGAGGCTCCGCGTTCAGTGGTTATCCTTGACAAGAACGGACAGCCCCTGCGTGCCGACGACCCGCACCGCTTCTTCGAGGCCAGTTGGATGCACAAGTACAACGGAAAATACTACTTCTCCTACTCCACCGGCGACAGCCATTTCCTGTGCTACGCTACGGGAGACAACCCCTACGGCCCCTTCACCTATCAGGGCGTCATCCTCGAACCCGTAGTAGGTTGGACAACCCACCATTGCATAGTAGAGTTCAAAGGACAGTGGTATCTGCTGTATCACGACTGCGTGCCCTCGAACGGCATCACACATCTGCGCTCGCTGAAGGCACAGCGTCTCTTCTACAACGAGGACGGAACCATCAAGACTGTTGTCAATGAATAGCCTTAAGAGCGCCGTCATACTGTTTCTCCTATGCCTGGCCACCGCGGCCCGGTCTGAGGACGGCAGTTGTCTGTGGCTGCGCGGCGAGATGCCCACGGACATCACTCTGCAGATAGACTCCACAATGCCCGATGACGACGGTTATCGTATCAACGGGCGCACTGTCACGGCCCGCACACAGATGGGGCTGCTCTACGGACGCTACGCTCTGCTACGCGGTGAACAAGGAGAGTCGCATCCCTTCTACCGACTGCGCATCCTGAACCACTGGGACAATCTCGACGGCAGTATCGAACGCGGTTATGCAGGCGCCAGCATCTTCTGGGACAACTCCTCTCTCGATGCCCAACTCATTCAGCGTTACGCAGAAGCCTGCGCATCCATCGGCATCAACGGCACAGTGCTCAACAACGTGAACGCCTCGCCAAAGATGCTTACGCGCAAATACATCAAGAAGGTGAAGGAAATCGCAGATATTCTGCGCCCCTGGGGTATCAAAGTATACCTCTCCGTAAATTTCGGTTCGCCGAAAGCTTTGGGAGAACTGAAAACTGCCGACCCGCTCGACCCACAAGTGCGTCAATGGTGGCAAAAGAAGGCAGAAGAGATATATGCAGTCATTCCCGACTTCGGCGGTTTTCTCGTAAAAGCCAACAGCGAAGGACAACCCGGTCCGTTCGACTACGGACGCACGCATGCCGACGGTGCCAACATGCTGGCAGATGCACTGAAACCCCATGGAGGTATTGTAATGTGGCGTTCGTTTGTCTATGGTGCCAAGCACCAAGGAGAGGACCGAGTGAAGCAGGCCGTGTCGGAATTTGCTGAACTTGACGGGCAATTCCGCGACAACGTAATACTGCAATCCAAAAACGGACCGCTGGACTTCCAGCCGCGTGAGCCCTACGCACCAATCTTCGATCACATGACGAAGACTGCACAGATGGCCGAGCTGCAAATCACGCAGGAATATCTGGGACAGAGCAAACATCTTGTCTATCTGGCTCCCATGTGGAAGGAGTTCTTCTCTTTCGTCAGTCCTGAGCGTCTGGTGGGTATTGCCGGTGTGGCGAATATCGGCCTTGACACCAACTGGTGCGGTCATCATTTCTCACAGGCCAACTGGTATGCTTTCGGTCGCCTGGCATGGAATCCAATGCTCTCCTCAGAGCAGATAGCAGAAGAATGGCTCACGCAGACCTTCGGGAACGACAGTAATTCTCAACTGTCAATTATCAATTCTCAATTATTGGACGTGATGCTCCGCAGCCGCGAAGCCTGCGTGGATTACATGATGCCTCTCGGACTGCACCATATCTTCAAGTTCGACCATCACATGGGTCCCGATCCCGGCGGTTTTAAAGCCAACTATCCTATTGAATGGTGCCCGGTGTACTATCATCGTGCCAACAAAGACAGTATCGGCGTGGACCGCAGCAGCACAGGTACCGGTGCCACAACTCAGTATCGCGAACCATACCGCTCACAGTACGACAATATTGACACTTGTCCCGAGCAATATCTTCTATGGTTCCATCGCGTGCCCTGGACCCGCCGTCTCAGCAGCGGTCGCACTGTATGGGAAGAACTGCAATATCATTACAACCGCGGTGTCGAAGAGGTGGACTCCTTTGCCGTAATCTGGCAAGAAGCAAAGCCTTTCATCGACAAGCAACGCTGGCAGGAAGTGGAGGAACGTATGGAATTCCAGCAAAAAGACGCCCGTCTGTGGCGCGATGTCTGTCTGGATTATTTCGGCTCCTTCCTGAAATGAGTGTCGGCACGTTTGATGGCATCTTCAAGGCAGGGCTGCACCCATATGCCGTCGTGCACACCGGTGTCGATGAAAAGGGAGTAAGGTATGCCGCGCTTGCGGAAGGCCTTCACCAGGTCCATATTGCCCTCGATGGTGAAGTCGTGGTCGCCGACTGCAACCTTCCAGTCCACCGTCTTCCAGGCACTAATCTCCTCCTGCGTACCGTTCTCAATGCGTAGAATCGGATTGTTCTTGTCTATCACCCACTGACGCCAGTTTGCCGAAGTATCGTTTTTCAGGAAATCGAGCTGCTGACTGCGCAGATAGCCGCTGATGTCATACACCATAGAGAAGAGTTCGGGATGGTGTACGCCATACACAGTCGCAGCTCCGCCTCCCATCGAAAAACCGGCAATAGCACGACCGTCCTTGTCCGTGCGAACAGTGTAGGTGGTTTCTATGTATGGAATCAGTTCCTTAAAGAAGTAGTCCTCGTATTTCCAGTCGGGAGCACCATTGTCACCCTCCGTAGCATTGAAATACATCATATTCTGCTGATTGCCTTCCGGGCACACAACTATCATTTCTTCAATAATGCCGTCTGAAAGAAGACGGTCGACAACCTGTGAGAGATGGAAATGGTGCTGATAATCCGTATGCGATCCTCCGCCGCCGTGCATCAAATAGAGCACAGGATACTTCTTTTGCGGGTTCTTGCCGTAACTGCCCGGCAAATAGATGGAATAGTCGCGCTCCGTGATACCGGTCAACAGTTTACACGGCATCTTCAGGGACAACGTGTTACCTTTGTGCACCCGCGCATCGACTGCGATACATATCAAACACAAAAGAAAAGCAAAAAAGATTTTTTTCATATTCTTTACCCATTAATTTGAGGGCAAAGTTATGTTTTTTCTTTATTTTATGCAATATTTATGCAAGAAACTATGCGTTCGCTGAAGAAAAATGACCGTTGGTTGATTATTTTTGTGCAGATAGCGACAAAGCGCTACCTTTGCAGCGAAAAAAAACACATACACTTAGCAGACTACTATGAAGCACGTAAATTTCTTCACAATGCTTGCATCGCTGGCAATAATGACAGCCTGCACGTCGGATGACGACATACTGAACACTTATGTAGACAGCAACACATCAAATGCATCATCAACAATCACGGGCAAACTGAGCACCTTCGATATCAGCATCGACCAAAGCACCGCAGAACCCGCAACTGCCGCTGAAGAATACTTTCCCGAAGAGGAGGACGCGTTGGAAAGCAACGAGTTCACAAAAGAGGTGAACATTGACATGTCGAACCCCACAGCCATAACAGAAGACGGCGTGGAGGTGACGGTGGAGGACGGCCATGTAAAGGCTGATCACGGTACGACGAAGAAGGTGTGCTACGTGGTGAGCGGAACTACCACAAACGGTTCGCTGACTATCGTGGGCGAGAAGAAATATGCCGTAAAACTCAATGGCGTGAGTATCACCAATCCCGACTCCGCCGCGCTGAACCTGCTCTGTGGCAAACGTGCATTCATCATACTGGCCGAGGGTACGACAAACACTTTGAAAGACGGTACTTCGTCGAAGAACGACCACAAAGGTGCGCTCTACTGCAAGGGCAAACTGCTCTTCAACGGCAGCGGCGCACTGGCGGTGTACGGTAACTACAACAACGGCATACACTCAGCCGACTACATTGTATTCCGTACCGGCAATAATATATACGTAAAATCCACAGCCAACCACGGCATCAAAGCCAATGACGGCGTATTCATCAACGGGGGCATACTGAACATCGAAGTGTCTGCCGCAGCCGCCAAGGGTATCAACTGCGAGAACGACATAATCGTGAACGGCGGACGCGCCACGATACTGACCACCGGTGGCGGTACCTATGACACGGAAGAATACGAGGCTAAGGGCTCTGCCGGTATCAAGAGCGATGCCACACTGACGGTGAACGGCGGAGAACTGTGGCTCAAGAGCACAGGTGCAGGCGGCAAGGGTCTCAACATAGACACGGAAGGCTACTTCAACGGCGGCAAGGTATATATCGTCACCACCGGAGGACAATACAAGAGCAACAACGACACAGCATCACCGAAGGGCATCAAGGCGGACGGAAATATCAGCATCACAGAAGGCAGGATATGGGTGCGCACAGAAGGAACCAACGGCGAGGGTATCGAAACGAAAGCGGAACTCAGTATCACGGGCGGTGAAATGGCCTCGTATGCCTACGACGACGCCATTAACTCGAAGAGCACGATGACCATCAGCGGAGGCTACGTCTTTGCACAGGGCCGCAACAACGACGGACTGGATGCTAACGGCAACTGCTACATCAAGGGCGGCACCGTCTATGCCATCTGCTCCGGACAACCGGAAGTGGCCATTGATGCCAACACAGAGGACGGCTACAAACTATACCTCACGGGCGGAACTGTGGTTGCAATCGGAGGACTGGAGAGCGGCTCCAGTCTGACACAGGCATGCTATCAGGCCTCATCGTGGTCGGCAAGTACATGGTATGCGATGAGCGTGGGAGGTAATATTTTCTCCTTCCAGACACCCACGAGCGGCGGTTCGGGTCTGGTGGTGAGCGGAGCCTCACAACCCACTCTCCTCTCAGGTGCCGGCATCAGCGGCGGCACAACGTACTTCGGTGGTATAGCTGTCAGCGGAGCCACCGTGAGCAGCGGCACCACAGTATCGCTTTCCAGCTACACAGGCGGAAATGTAATGGGAGGAGGCGTAATGCCCGGAGGTCATTTCTTTCATTGAACATTGATAATGCATAATTCATAATTATGAAAAAGATTTTATTGACGTTGCTACTGTTTGCAGGTACGCTCTCTCTGGGGGCTGCACAGTACGACTATCTCGTGTTCACGCTAACGGACGGCACCACAAAGACCGTTGCAGCAGCAAACCTCACCATCTCGTTCAGCGACGGGAACCTCATTGCTGCGAGCGGCAGCGAGACACTGGCCACCCTACCCCTGGCACAGCTGATGCAGATGGAGTTCTCCACCGACGACCCGACGGGCATCACCACTCTCAGCACCAATACGCTGACAACCGACGAGGCCACCATCATATATGATATGAACGGGCGTCAGATACCCGCGGGTACTTCGCTCAGGAGCGGCATGTATATCGTGAAAACAAAGAGCAGAACCGTTAAAGTGTATATCAAATGAAAAAGATACTTACGATAGCAGCCGCCGTGCTTGCCATGTTGAGCGCAACGGCACAGACACTCAACGTGCAGCAGGGCACCGTGATATACCAGTTTCCCTCGTCCCAGACGGGTGTCATGACCTTTGACGGAGGCACGATGACCGTCATGGGCAAGACATTCGAGACCGGCAGCATCACAGCCATGTGGACCGACGAAACGGAAGTGACAAACAATCTGGTTTCCGTGGAATATAACGGCACTACAGCTAATGTTACGGTGGCAGGCAACGTGGCACAGTATGTAGAACCCACCGTCAGCGGAGCTCACGTCAGCATTGCACAGACCAACACGGACGCCGTGGACGAAGACGAGATTACCTATCAGCTTTCCGGAGCGACCACCGACGGAGAACTGACACTCAGCGGTTCGTATAAATGCACGGTGTCGCTCGCCGGTGTGACAATAACCAATCCCAGCGGTGCCGCCATAAACATCACCAACGGGAAACGCATCCAAATCAGCGCCAAGAACGGTACGGAAAACACGTTGACCGACGGTACGGGCGGCAGTCAGAAGGGCTGTCTCTACAGCAAGGGACAAGTACAACTGCAGGGTAAGGGTACACTCAACGTGGCCGGCAATACCAAGCATGCCATCAAGAGCGGTGACTACATTACCGTAAAGAATCTGACACTGAACATCACCAAGGCTGTGGGCGACGGTATCAGTTGCAACGAATACTTCCAGATGAAGAGCGGCACAGTGAGCATCAGCGGTGTGGGCGACGATGGTATACAATGCGACCTGGACGGCAACACCTCCACCGGTGAGACCACCGACCACGAGGACGAGGACAGCGGCAATGTCTATCTGGAGGACGGCACGCTTACCATCACCACTACGGCTGCGGCTTCGAAAGGAATCAAGGCTGCCGGCGACATGAATATCAGCGGCGGCACGCTGAACATCACCACAACGGGCACTGCAGCCTGGGACAGCGACGACAGCGAGGTGAAGGCATGTGCTGCGATAAGTGCCGACGGAAACATGACTGTCAGCGGAGGCACGCTGACACTGAAGAGCACAGGTGCCGGCGGTAAGGCCATCAGCGTGGACGGTACGCTGAACATCAGCGGCGGCAGCATCTCTGCCATCACCAGCGGATATATAGCCTACTGTTCAAGCACCAGCAACACCACCATCCGCACGACTACCAGTTCGAGCACCACCGAGCGTCTGGCTGACGCACTGAAGACATCACCGAAGGCTATCAAGGCCGACGGAGCAATGACCGTCAGCGGCGGCACGACCTACGCAAAGGCCAGCTACCACGAGGCTTTGGAGACCAAAAGTACGCTCGATGTGACGGGCGGTGTCATTTATGCCTATTCGTCTGACGATGCCATCAATTCCGCCAGCACTATGACACTCTCAGGCGGCTTCGTGGGAGGCTACTCCACCGGCAACGATGCCATCGACTCTAACGGCAACCTATACATCAAGGGTGCTACGGTATTTGCCTACACCACCAAGAGCAGCCCCGAGGTGGCTGTTGATGCGAACACCGAGGGCGGCTACAAGCTCTACGTACAGAGCGGAACGCTATATGCCTATCCGTCGCTCGAAAGCGGTTCATCGCTGACGCAGTCGTGCTACACGGCATCGCTCAGCACCAGTTATTGGTACTCGTTTACACAGAGCGGAACGGCCTTTGCGTTCAGCGTGCCCTACTCCGGCACATGGATTGTCTCAGGAGGCAACTCGCTCTACCGTGTATCGAAAAGCAGCGGCACAACCATCTTTGGCGAATACGGAGCTACCGACGCTATGGTAAGTAGCGGTTCATCAGTCACCCTCACGGCCTACACCGGCGGCGGAGGTGGTCAACCTGGCGGTGGCGGTATCCGTCCCTGGCACTGACCTTGACTACAACAGCTAACTACCATATCTACTCACAAAGACAATAAAACCGTACGGCTATGCGTTTCATATATTGGATGAAACAACATTCGCGACAGGAGAACGTCACGTATTTGGTGATGTGGGTCATGCTGTTCATGGCCCCCGTGTTAAGTATGTATCTCAGCATCGTCGGCGGCGGGCGCGACAGTTTCGACTGGCAGAAACTATGTTTCGCATGGCAGAAGTTTGCCTTGTTCCTCGCACTATTCCTCGTTCACAATTTTCTGTTGGCTCCCCTGCTCATTAATGGGCACAGCAGAGTGCGGTACCTCTCGCTGACGCTGCCCATCATAGCATGTTTCATCATCTACCAGTGCACTACTAGACCGGCGCTCCCCGAGAGGAAGCATCCTCCCATGGAGCATCGAATGCACCCGGACGGTCCACCAGACGAACCACGTATGGAACACCCAAAAGAGCCGCCGAGAGGGCACAAACCAAGACACGAACACGTGGGACCTCCGGCATTCATTGGCGAGCACGATATCGTGGCATCTGTAATCCTCATCCTGATGTTCGGTATGAACCTCGGTGTGAAGGGTTATTTCAAGAGCCGTGAAGACCGCAAACGAATGGCCGAACTGGAACACGAGAACTTGGAGCAGCAGTTGGAGTATCTGAAGTACCAGATAAATCCGCATTTCTTCATGAACACGCTCAACAACATCCATGCTCTCGTGGATATTGACCCGGAACAGGCAAAGGGCACTATCGTGGAACTATCGAAGATGATGCGGTTCATACTCTATGAAGGCGATAGAAACGGAGTGGTGCTCTCACGCGAGATGGAGTTCATACGCACCTACGTCACACTGATGCGTCTGCGCTACACCAATAAGGTGACAATAACGACGGATTTACCCTCTGAGGTGCCCGACAGGACAATACCGCCGCTGATACTTATCCCGTTTGTGGAGAATGCTTTCAAACACGGTATCAGTTATCAGAAACAGTCGTTCATTGACATCAAGGTGACGGTGCAGAACGGCAAACTGCGCTTTACCTGTCTCAACTCAAAGGCAGATAAGTCCAACGAAGAGAAAGGCGGCGTAGGTCTCAGTAATGTGCGCAAGCGTCTGGATTTGCTCTACGGACACAATTATACACTGAATATTCAAGACGAAGCAGAATCATATCGCGTTGAACTTCTTATTCCCCTCAACTCTTAACTTTTAATTTTTCACTCTTCACTCTCATGATACGCTGCATGGCCATAGATGATGAACCGCTGGCTCTCCGACAGATAGTCTCGTACATCGGCAAGGTGCCTTTCCTTGAACTGGCTGTCGAGTGTCAGAGTGCCGTGGAGGCCCGTCGCTTTCTGGAACAGGACACTGTGGATGCCATCTTCTGCGACATCAATATGCCTGACCTCAACGGTATGGATTTTATCAAGTCGCTCACGACGCCACCGCTCGTTGTATTCACTACAGCCTACGCGGAATACGCCGTGGAGGGTTTCGAGGTCAATGCCGTAGACTATCTGCTCAAACCTTTCGGTATGCAGGAGTTCCATAGAGCTGCTAACCGCCTGAAAGAGCGCATGCATAACAAATCAGATTATTCAGAACACTCTGATTCGTTGGAACAGAATGATACTATATTCCTAAAGACCGACCACCGCATCGTAAAAGTTGCCACCCATGATATCCGTTACATCGAGGCCATGAGCGAATACCTGAAGGTCTACCTGCGCAATGAGGCAAAACCCGTTGTCACACTACTGTCGATGAAGAAGATGGAAGAACGTCTGCCCTCCAATTTCATGAGAATTCACCGCTCGTATATCATCAATCTCAACGACATTCTGGAGGTGAATAAGAACCGCATCATAATGGATGCCGACACCTATCTGCCCATCGGTGATATGTATCGGGATACCTTCCAGAGCTACGTCGACACGAAGTTCCTCGGAAAGTAGGCCCCTCACTCCGCTGTTTCCGTAAATCTTGCAAAGCGACGTCCGTCGCGCTCTATTGTCTCGAAAAACATCTTCTCCGGACGTACCCAATAATGTCCCTCGCCGTATAGTGCCTGATAGACCACCATACGCTCCTGTGTCTCAGAGTCGAAAGCTGCATGAACATAGCGATATTTGCCACCTTTGAAGTGCCGGAAATATCGTGCTCTGTCTTCCGCTAAGGGGTATTGCTCCAACATATCCTCAATCAACGGAACATACCACGCGAGAACCTCGTCAGTTGTGGGAGTGTGGGCTCCGGGAAAGTGGAACGAATGAGTGTAGTGTTCCTGAAAGAGCGGTTCGAAGCGCGCCAACGTGTCCTGCTCTCCGAAGAGTCCCCAGACCCGGTCCTTATAATAAGGATTACAGCAGTCGAACTGCACATTCTCCATCTCTGCAAACTCATCTACGAGAGCCTCATCTATCACAAACTGCTGCCTACCGTCCATGCGCGGCGACTTGTACTCGTGTTCCCCCACTCTCTGTTTCAGGAACTCCGTCATCCTGAAATGCGGATTACCGAGCAAAGCAGGAATACCCACTACGGGTGCCAACATCTGGGCGTAGAACGAACCGCAACTGTTGCCCACCAGCAGGTCGGGCTTTTCCCTGTCGATGATTTCCCTTATATGCTCCAGAGCCTCCCTGGGATGCGTTGGAATATCCGGAGAGAGCACCGTTGCCCTACCCTCCAACGCCTGTCGTAAAGCATGTGCCGGCACACACTGTCCGCTGGCAAAGAATCCGTGAAGAAACAGTATCTTATTCATCGTTTAGAATCCTCCAAGCGCATTGTACAGATACGTGCCTCCAGCCTCATCACCTGTGTTTCGTATTTCACCTGTGCCTTTTCGCTGTTGTCGCTGCTGCCTCCGCATGCCGTCAGTATCACAGCGAGTGTCATTGCACCCAGCAAACGTACTTTCACGCCCATGTTGTTCATGATATTCTTTACTTTAGGCTGCAAAAATACGAAAAAAAGTTTTATATTCAATGCATAATTCATCATGTATAACACCTAATCACCTATTATTTCAACAAAAAACCGGAAAACCTCCTAACTCAAAACACTCAACTCTGATTATTTTTATTATCTTTGCAGAGGTAAAACGCGAAAAAACAAAAGAAATGAACACCTTGAAGAATATCATTACCATAGTTCTGACACTCGTCATCACAACGGTCGCAGGGGCCGTGGATCTGAAGCACTGCCGCATCATAGTGGGCGCACAGGATGATGCGCTGGTGAGGAAGATGGCAACGCTGCTCAGCGAGGACATCGAACGGGTAACCAGCAAGAAACCCTCCATCGGTATGCAGACCACGGGAGAAGGACCCGAGGTGGTGCTGGCTACAGTGGAGCACGCAGCGAAGATGTGCCCCGAGGCAAAGGCCGGAGAACTGCTGGGCAGCTGGGAACGATACAAGATAACGACACGCGGAAAGAGGCTCTGCATCGTGGGCAGCGACCCGAGAGGACTGGCATACGGAGTGATGCACGTGAGCCGGAAAATCGGTGTAAACCCGTGGTACTGGTGGGCTGACGTGCCAGTGGAGCACAGGGAGAAACTCGACTACAAGGAGAACTACACATCGGCATCGCCCAGCGTGAAATACCGAGGCATATTCATCAACGACGAGGACTGGGGACTCAAGCCATGGGCAGCAAAAAACTTCGAGAAGGAACTGAACGACATCGGACCGAAGACCTACGACAAGGTGTGCGAACTGCTGCTGCGTCTGAAGGCCAACATGCTGGCACCGGCAATGCACTCGTGCACAGGGGCCTTCTACAGTCACCCCGAGAGCCAGCGCGTGGCCGGAGAATGGGGCATCATGATAACCACAAGCCACTGCGAACCGATGCTGGTGAACAACGCAGCGCAATCCGAGTGGGACAGCAAAGTGGACGGCGAATGGAACTACCAGACGAACCGCGACAACATCTACCGCAAATTCGACAAGCGGCTGAGCGAGACGGCACAGTATGACAACATCTACACCACCGGCATGCGAGGCCTGCACGACGCAGCGATGATAGGTCCGAAAGACCCGAAGCAGAGGGCTGTGACGCTGGAAAAGGTCATCAGCGACCAGCGCGAGATACTGGAACGCCGCAAAGGGAAACCCGCCGCAGAGATACCGCAGATATTCGTGCCCTACAAGGAGGCGCTCGACGTATATGACGCAGGGCTGAAGGTGCCGGAGGATATCACCCTCGTATGGCCCGACGATAACTACGGATACATGAAGCGAGTGAGCAACGAACAGGAGCGCAGGAGAAGCGGACACAGCGGCATATACTACCACATCAGCTATCTGGGAGCACCGCACGACAACCTGTGGATAGCCACTACGGCACCCGTTCTGATGTATGAGGAACTGAAGAAGGCCTACGACTCGGGAGCCGACCGCTACTGGCTGCTCAACGTGGGAGACATCAAACCCATGGAACTGGAGATGCAGCAGTTCTTCGACATGGCGTGGGAACTCGGCGCATTCGACTACGAGAAGGCAAGGTTCTATCAGGCAAACTGGCTGGAGGAGTCGAAGTTCAAGGTTAAGGGTTCAAAGTTTCAGGAGATTCTTGACAAATACTATCAGCTGGCATGGCAGAGAAAACCGGAATTCATGGGCTACGAATGGGAATGGGACACGCCGGAGAACTCACGTCTGCACGACAGCGGTTTCTCATTCACCGACGGCACGGCACAGCAGCGACTGGCCGACTACAAGCGCATCAGCGACCAGGTGGACTCCATAGAAAAAGCCCTGCCGGAAGCATACCGGCCCGCATTATTCGAGATGCTGGGCTACAGCGTGAAGGGAGCATACCAGATGAACCGTAAGTTCCTGATGGCGCAGCTCAACCACGAAACCGGCAGCGCAGAGGCTGCACGCGAGGCAAAGGAGGCCTACGACAGCATACAGACGCTGACTGTGCGCTACAACACGCAGCTGGACGGCAAATGGAATCAGATGATGTCACAGATACCTCCCGGCTTGCGGGCGAAATACCAGTTGATGCCCGAACTGACAGATGTTGCCACCGATGCCTATCGTCTGCCCGACTACCAGAGGTACACCACACTGCCCCGCCGCGTGGATATCTGCACCATGAAGGCAGAAGCTCCCTTCCGCATCGTGAGGGGCATCGGCACCGACTGGGTGGCCCTGCAGATGGGCGAACCGATGGACGACGTGCAGGATCCCGGAAGCCTCTCCTCCGCACATCACGACATACCTCTCACAATGGATGCCGCCGAGGGAGACAGCGTGCAGTTGTGCATATCGGTGGTGCCCTTCTGGCCCGTAAGCAAAGAGCGTAGCAACCGTCTGGGAGTGAGTCTCGACGGCTGCGAACCCGTGGTGTGCGAGAACAGGTTCAAGGAATGGGGATTCTCGTGGAAACTGCAGGTGCTGGAAAACCGCCACGACTTCCTCGTGACGCTACCGGTGAAGAGCTCGCAGAAAGCACACACGCTGACGCTCATCATGGGCGACCCGGGACAGATGGTGCAGGGCATCAGTTATAAGACGATAAACAAATAAAAACGGCAAGGTTATGAAAGTTCTACTCATCAACGGCAGCCCGCGGGCAAACGGCAACACACAGCTCGCACTGAGTGAAGTGGCAAAAGTGCTCAACCAGGAAGGTGTCCAAACCGAAATCATCCATATAGGGAAAGGACCCTCACAGGGATGCATCGCCTGCGGATGGTGCGGCAGAGAAGGCAAGTGCACATTCAACGACGATGTCTACTACAGGATATGGCGCACGGTGAAGGACGGCATCGACGGACTGATAATAGGTACGCCCGTCTACTACGGAGGACCCAACGGTTCACTCTGCGCTCTGCTCGACCGCGTGTTCTACTCCATGGGCAGAGACCTTGAATACCTGCCTGCCGCCAGCATCGCCGTATGTCGCAGAGGAGGTGCCGTGGGAGCTACAGAGCGCCTCAACAGATACTTCGCGCTGATGAAGATGCCGATTGTCAGTTCGCAATACTGGAACATAGCCTACGGACAGACACCCGGACAGGCGGCACAGGATGCCGAAGGAATGCAGACAATGAGGACGCTGGGGCAGAACATGGCTTGGCTCATCAAGCGCCTCGATGTGCAGAAGGAAGGGCATCCCGCAGCCGAACAGCGCGAGTGGACTAATTTCGTAAGATAAAACAAAAACGCAAAAAACACTACAAGATATGAAAAAGGCAATCATAACATCGGCAGCTCCCTCTGCCATCGGTCCCTACAGTCAGGCCATAAAGGTGGGCAGCTTCGTCTACACCTCCGGCCAGATACCCATCGACCCCGCCACGGGACAGTTCGTGGAGGGCGGCATCGAGGCACAGGCACGCCAGTCGCTGCTCAACGTGCAGGCAATACTCAAGGAAGCAGGAGCAACGATGGACAACGTGGTGAAGACCACTGTATTTCTCGCCGACATGAACGACTTCGCTGCGGTGAATGCCGTCTATGCAGAATTCTTCACAGAACCCTTCCCCGCCCGCTCTGCCGTAGCGGTGAAGAGTCTGCCAAAAGGCGCACTGATAGAGATAGAGGTAGTGGCCGAGGTCTAAAGCCCCACAGCCTGACGATAAGCCAGGAGTTTGTTATGGTAGTCGGCAAAGGCGTCGGCATATTTGTCGCACGACTGCTGATACAGCATCTGAGCCTCAAGAAGGTCGGTCATCCTTGACGTGCCAGCCCGATAGTAGTCGCGATTGAGGCGGAGATTCTCCTCTGCCTGTTCGATGCTGCTCTTCGCTATCTGGAGCTGCTGATAGGATTCCACCACATTGTTCCACGCATTCTGCATGCCTATCTTAATCATCTCCGCATTATCGGCAAGCTGTTCCTGAGCCTTTCTCTGCTCCAGTTTGCGACGGCGGATGGCATACGAACCACCCCACCAGTCCGAAAGAGGCACGCTGACGGTGGCGTATATCATACCGAAATTATGGTCGGTGTCCAAGAGGTCGTGATAATTGTAGCCCGCACCGACAGCCACAGTGGGAAGATTCTCTCCGATGGTCATCTTCCTCTGTAGGGAAGCGGCCTCCACCTGCTTGTTCATCAGTTTGTACTCAGCACGTGAGAGGAGCGCCTGCTCGTGGTTCTGCTTCTCCATAAGAGGCGAGGCGACATCCGAATCGTAGGTGATGACAAAAGAGGTGTCGCGCAGTCCGCAATACTGCGAGAGAAGCTGGCGCATGAAAGAGAGATTGTTGAGCAGGGTGAGTTTATGGCTTGCCACCTCATTCTGGCGCAACTGCACCTGCAGCATATCGTTGCGCAGCGCCACACCGGCTCTCAGCGCCACATCCACATCCTTACGCACATCTGCCAGCAGGGCCTCCACAGCGAGAACAGTCTTGAGCTTTTCCTGCATCGTGGCCACCTGCCAGAAATACGACTCCGCCGTCCGCTCCACCTCGTTCTCCGAGAGTTCCATCTTCAGGCGGCTGACATCCTCCCCCACTCTGGCGAGGCGGTTGCCATAGACTATGCGTCCGCCGGTGAATACGGGTTGTGTAGCCATCACCGAACCCATCATACCGTTCTTGAGCATCGTCATGGTGATGGGCGTTCCCATTGCGGCGAGAGCACTTGCGGGAAGCATTTGTGCAAGAGCCATACTCATATCCGTGGGCAGCATCTCAGCAGGATTCACGGAGAGCTTGGCCATACCGTTGTTAGTGTTGAAGATGAACCCTCCGGCACTAATACCTGGGAAATACTTCGTGAACGCCTCCTTGCGCTGTTGCCTGGCAGCCTCCATGTCGTAGCGGGCGGAGCGCACCGCAATATTGTTGCACAGAGCCGAATCCAGAACCTGCGCCAGGGAATACTGCCGCTGAGCCGTCACCGCGGCGCTGCAGCACACCAGACAAATGATTATCGATATTGTCTTTTTCATGATTACTTCGTACTAACCTTCCAATAGATAACGGGGAGCATGGTCACCACCATGATGAGCGAACCGATGCCACCCGCAAAGATTGTCACACCGACAGGCATCCAGAACGACGACTGCGCTATAATCATCGGCACCACACCGACGGCAGTAGTGGCCGTGGTGAGGAAGATGGGCACCATACGACGCTTGCCGGCTTCGTAGGCAGCCTGCTTCACGGCATTGTTGTAAGCCTCGCGGTCCACCGTCCAGTCGCCGTGCTTCGCCACATACTTCTGTATGAGGTCGATGGCGTGCTCGAAGATGAGTATCTCGTTACGCATGATGATACCCATGAGGGTGATGAGTCCGAAGATGGATGTCAGACCCAGAGCACGGTTCATGAGACCGAGACCGATGAGAGCACCCGGCATCATCAACGAAAGAGCCGCCATGCATACCATCGTGATACCGTATTTCTTGAAATTGAACAGCAGGAAGAAGAAGACAATAATCATGGCAATGGTGATACCAGCCACTATCTGCGGTATGGCCTCATCGCCGTATTCCATCTCGCCTCCCACCTCTGCGCGCACACCCTGCGGGATGTCTGTCTCCTCTTGCATGATACGGGCTATCTCGCGCTCGACGGGAGCCGTGTAAATGCCCTGCACGAACTCTGCCGTCACCGTGATGCAACGCTCACCGCCACGATGCACTATACGGCTTTCGCTCCACTGCGGCTGCACGGAGGCTATCTGACGCAGAGGCACGGTGGTGTTGGCACTGTGGAGACCCGCCGACAACAGCGTCGTGGGAGAAGCAATACCCAGATTCGCCACTTCGGAGAATGTCATGTCGGCATCGTCTTTAACGATGATGGGCAATTCGTAGTCGCCCTCCCATATCTGACCCACACGCAGATCTGCAGAACCGGCACTGAGAGCCAGCTGAGCCGTGGTGCGCGTGATACCGAGACGGGCAGTCTCCACGGGATCGAGCTTCACATTGATGATGGGATACGGCTGCATGTAGTCGGTGTGCACCCACTCTAGTTCGGGCATCTGACGCATACGCTCCATAAGACGCTCTGCCACCACATGGAGGGAATCCAGATTGTCGCCATAGAAGCGGTATTCCAGTTCCGTCACCTCAAGATAATCCAGTCGCTTGAATTTAACGTAGGCATTGGGGAATGCGTCGCTCAGCATGGCCTGATACTTCGCCAGGAGGTCGAGAGTGGCATGCTGGGAACTGGTGTTGACAATGAACTGAGCGTAGTTGTCACCCGCCATCTGAGGAGCATAGACATCCATGAAACGTGGTGAGGAGCAACCTATGAAACCGGTGATATTCGTGATACGCTTATCCTCCTTCAAAGCATTGTAGACGGAATCCGCCACAAGTTCCGTTTCCGCAAGTCCCTTGCCGTCGGGCAGATATATCTCCACGGCAAACTGCTCGCGGTCGGCATACGGGAAGAGACGCACCTTCAGGAGCGGCACTATCAGGCACGACGCCAGAATGACACAAAGTCCCAACAGCATCGTCATCCACGGACGACGGAAGGTCCAGTCGAGCACACGGTCGTAAACACGCTGCACCCACTTGGTGATGGCATTTCCGCCCGTGGTCACCTTGCCCGGTCGGATTATCATAACCTCCAGGAACGGGATTACCGACACCGCCAGCAGGAGCGACACCATCAGATTTATGGTGATGGTCCACGGGAAATCCAACAGAGCGTCGAGGAGCATACCCCTCATCGTTATCAGGAACGGGAAGAATATGGCACAGATGCAGACGGTGGCAAGCATCATCGGCATGAAATACTGCTTTGCCGAGTCGATAGCAGCCCGCTTCGGTTCGTAGCCCTTGTCGAGATACTCCAGATAGCCGTCTATCACCACAATGGAATTGTCCACTATCATACCCAGAACGACTATCAGAGCCGCGAGGGTTACGATATTCAGGTCGATACCCACGATATACATAATGGAGACGGAGACAAACGTGCTCAGAGGTATTGTCACCGCTGCCACAATAGCAGAGCGCAGAGGGAAGAGCACCATCATCACGAGGATGATTATCAGCATGGAGATGAGCAGATCGCGCAGGAAGTCGCTGACACTCATACTCACCACCTTCGGTTTGTCGGCAATACGTGTCACCTTGACATCCTCCGGCAGTTCGTTCTTGCGGAATTCGTCAAGCACCCGGTCCACTTCCCTGCCGTACTGCACCACGTTGTTGCCGGGTGTCATTTCCATAGAGAGCAGGACACAGGGATGCCCGTCCTGTTCGATGCGGCTGGCAGTGGGTTCGTATTCCCTCACCACCTTGGCAACGTCCCTCACACGTGTCACCTTACCGGTGGCCGGGTCGGAGAATATTATCTGGTTGGCAATCTCCTCCTCGCTGTTTTCCGTTGTCTCCACATGAATGGGTATCTGCTGGTCATCGTCGCTGATGCCGCCGCTCATCGTAGTGATACCCTGAGCCTGCAGACGGGAGAAAAGGAATTGCTGGCCGATACCGTAAGCCTGCAGGCGCTGACGGTCCACGTAGAGCGATATCTGTTCCTTACGGTCGCCGAAGAGTTTTACGTTGGCAACAGAGGGAATGCGACGCAGACGGTCGCTCAGGTCGTCGCTGTAGGATTTCAACTCACGGTAACTGCGCCGGTCGCTCTCGATGGCAATCAGCAATGCGGACGTATTGCCGAACTCATCGTTCACTATGACTGCCAGCACGCCAGGCGGCAGCTGCATCTTGAAGTCGTTAATTCCGTGCTTTATCTTGCTCCAGACCTCATCTTTGTTGTTCACGTCATCATTCAGTTTCACCATCACGATGCACATGCCGTTCTGAGAGGTTGTGGTGGTCTTCACGCGGTTCACCTCCCCGAATGTGAAGAGATAGCGCTCCAGGGGACGTGCCACCTGCTGCTCCACTTCCTCTGCCGTAGCACCTGGACATACAGCCACTACAACACCCTGACGTATAGTAACCTGCGGGAATTCATCCTTCGGCATATCCCACATACCGAAGATACCCAGCACGAACAGGATGCCTATGACAAGCAGCGATATCGGGTAGTGCTCCAACGGCCATTTCAGCCAGTTCATCTTATCTCCCATCCCAACTCTAATCTATCAATTATCAATTCTCAATTGTCAATTCTCAAAACACCACCATGGTGCCTTCACTCAGTTTCTGGTAGCCCTCCACGACTATGCGCTGACCGGCATCTAGTCCGCTCTCCAGAGATACGGAATTCCCGTGCGTCGCACCGATGGTGACTTCCGTCCGATGGGCAGTACTGTCCTTTGCCACAGTCCATACGAACAACGTACCGTCGGCCTTTCTCTGCACTGATGTCACAGGTATCAAGCATTTAGCGGCATCCCCGCCTTTATCGTCCATAAACCTGACACTCGCCACCATTCCCGGCAACAGTTTGCGTCCGCTGTTCGCCACATTGATGCGTATGTCGTAGGTGTGAGTCAGGGCATCTGCCTGCACACCTTTTTCGATGCGCCCTCCCTGATAGCTTTCACCTACAGCATCCACCTGAATCAGCGAAGGAGTGGCAGTATTAATGTCTCTTATCTCAGTTTCCGGTACGGACACTTTCACCTTCACACTGCTGATATCGAGGATACTCACCACAGCCTGTGATGGCATTGCTGTCTCACCGGCACCGACCAGCTTACGACCTATCACACCGCCAACGGGAGCTGTAAGGCGGCAGTCTGCAAGATTCTTCTTAGCCACCTCGAGTTGCGCTGCAGCCTGAGCCACCTTGCTCTGTATCTCCACCCACTGGGCTTCTGTAAGCGAACCGCTGTCGTGGAGCATACCATAGCGCTGCAAAGCATCGTTGGCATGAGTCATCGAAGCCTCCGCACCGCTGAGCACGTTACGGGCCTGCGTATCGTCCATTTCTGCAAGCAACTGACCTTGACGCACCTCTTGTCCTTCGCTGACATAGACGCGCTTCACCACTCCCATTCCCGTGAAACTCACTGCTGTAGCTTCACGTTCCTCCACAATACCCACATAGGTTTGGCCACTTCCATCCACACCATGCGACACCACTTGTGTCTTCACTCTCGTCGGGGACTTGCTCCGCTGCTCCTTTCTGTCCCCACAGCTACTGATGACAAAGACCATCAGCAGCAATAAGATGCTTCTGTTCATCACGGTATTATACGATTTACGGCGACAAATATACAATTATTTATTATTAAAAACGCATTTTTAATGATTATAACACAATAAAATAGAGTTTTTTCATACTTTTGCAGCCGAAATGACAAAAGAACACATATATAAACTCCTTAGAGAGGAGAACATAGAATTTGAGCTAACAGAGCACGAACCGCTGTTCAGTATGGACGAAGATAAAGAATGCGCCCTGCCCCACCCCGAATCGATGGCGAAAAACCTCTTCGTACGCGACAAGAAAAAGCGATGCATCGCACTTATCACAGTGAAGGGCGACAAGAGGGTTGATCTGAACGCGTTCAGTCTACGACAAGGACTCAAAAGACTATCATTTTCAACAGCAGAGATGCTCGATGAAATCATGCATTTAAAGCCCGGTTCCGTGACTCCTTTCGGACTGCTCAGTAAAGAGGCTGAGCGCGTAGAATTCTACTTCGACGAGGACTTTATGGGGGGAATAATCGGAATACATCCCTGCGACAACACCGCCACCGTGTGGATGAAAACAGATGACCTCCTGCAACTGTTAGCTGCAAGAGGCCATCACGCCCATATTACGAAGATTGACAGGAAAGAAGACTAGAGAGGATAATCCTCGAAGGCGTAAAGTACTGTGGAAAGATAGCGTTCGCCTGTATCGGGAAGAAGTACGACAATCTTCTTGCCCTTATTCTCAGGACGGAGAGCCACCTGTGAAGCTGCGTAGAGAGCGGCACCGGCAGAAATACCTACAAGAACGCCTTCCTGCTGTGCTATCTCACGACTCGTGCGGATGGCATCGTCGTTCTCCACATCAAACACCTCGTCGATAAGAGCACCATCGTAGTTCTTGGGAACAAAACCGGCACCGATACCCTGAATCTTGTGAGGACCGCTCGGCTGGCCGTTGAGAACAGCAGAACTCTTCGGTTCCACCGCAATTGCCTGCACTTTGGGATTCTGCTCCTTGAGATACTTTGCCACACCGGAAACCGTACCGCCCGTACCTACACCGGCTACGATGATATCCACCTTGCCGTCGGTCTGATTCCAGATTTCTGGACCTGTGGTCAAATAGTGCCTCTCGGGGTTTGCGGGATTCTCAAACTGCTGCAAGATAACACTGCCAGCGATGCTGTCGCGAAGGGACTCCGCCTCCTGAATAGCACCCTTCATGCCGTCCTTACCAGGAGTGAGACGTACCTCTGCACCGTAAGCCTTCACGAGATTGCGACGCTCCACGCTCATCGTGTCGGGCATCGTGAGAATCAAGTGATAACCCTTCACTGCGGAGACGAGAGCCAGGCCAACACCCGTATTACCACTGGTTGGCTCAATAATTGTTGCTCCGGGTTTGATGATACCTCGCTTCTCGGCATCCTCGACCATTGCGAGAGCAATCCGGTCTTTCACGCTGCCACCGGGGTTGAAATACTCTAACTTGGCAATCAAAGGAGTTTCGATACCCTTACCTTTTGAAAATTTGTTGAGCTCCAAAACAGGTGTATTACCAATGAGCTCCGTGAGTTGTTTTGCAATCTTAGCCATAATTTTCTTATTTTTTAGTTTGTTGTTTTCTGTTTTACACTACAAAAATACGAAGAATTATTGTATCATTAATAAAATTCGCCGTGATAGTTATACTTTATCCAAGGCTTGCGCCAAATCCTCTATAATATCATCGATATGTTCCGTACCGATACTCAGACGTACGGTAGCCGGCGTGATGTGCTGTTCGGCCAGTTCCAGCTCGCTCAGTTGTGAGTGGGTGGTGGTGTAAGGATGTATCACGAGACTCTTCACATCAGCCACATTCGCCAACAGGGAGAATATCTGCAATGAGTCAATGAAACGCCAAGCTTCCTCCTGACCGCCCTTCACCTCGAAGGTGAATATACTTGCACCGCCATTGGGGAAATACTTCTGGTAGAGCGCGTGGTCGTGATGACTGGGGAGAGAGGGATGATTCACTCTGACCACTTTGGGATGGTTGGCGAGGAAATCCACCACCTTGAGGGTATTCTCCACGTGACGTTCCACACGGAGACTTAATGTCTCAACGCCCTGCAGGAGGATAAACGCGTTGAAAGGCGAGATAGCAGCACCGGTGTCGCGCAAGAGTACGGCACGGATGCGGGTTACATAGGCCGCAGCACCTACAGCGTCGGCAAAGACGATACCGTGATACGAGGGATCGGGCTTTGCAAGTGTGGGGAACTTTTCGGGATTAGCCTTCCAGTCGAACTTACCGCCGTCAACAATGACACCGCCGAGAGATGTGCCGTGACCGCCGAGGAACTTGGTAGCAGAATGTACCACGATGTCGGCTCCGTGCTCCAAGGGACGGATGAGATAAGGCGTGCCGAAAGTATTGTCCACAATAAATGGGATACCGTGTTTGTGGGCCACTGCAGCTACGCCCTCAAGATTGAGAACATCGCTGTTGGGATTACCGAATGTTTCTGCATACACAACTCTCGTGTTAGGTTGGATCGCAGCTTCCAAGGCCTCGAGGTCATTCACGTTTACAATAGTGTTGGTGATGTCCTGAGTGGCCAGAGTGTGGGTAATCAGGTTATATGAACCACCATACAGATTATCGGCAGCTACAATGTGATCGCCGGCCTGCACAATATTCTGCAGGGCATAGGTGATAGCAGCGGCACCGGATGCTACGGCCAGTCCAGCCACACCACCCTCGAGAGCAGCCACACGATCCTCGAACACACTCTGAGTGGAGTTCGTCAGACGACCGTAGATATTACCTGCATCACGAAGACCGAAACGGTCGGCAGCGTGCTGGGAGTTGTGAAACACATAACTTGTGGTCTGATAAATGGGCACTGCACGGGAATCTGTTGCGGGATCTGCCTGTTCCTGTCCGACATGCAACTGCAGTGTCTCAAAGCGATAGTTGTTCTTGTTACTCATAGTCTTCTATTAATTTAATTGGTTTATATTATCGATTTTTACTTTCCTTTATTTATTATATGCTTTGTCCGAGCCGCGTTTTAGAACTTTTGACGCTGCAAAGGTACGGCAGTTTAAAATTTCTTCCAAATTTTTTGCTTATTTAAGATTTATTTTCTACTTTTGCGGCGTAGAAAGAAAATCTTTCCAAGAGAGAACACGAAACCGACGTCCAACAGAAAATCTTTCCAAGAAATGAACGCAAATCTTGACGAAACCGACCTGCAAATACTGAAAACACTGCAGAGAAATGCAAAATTAACCACAAAAGAACTGGCAGATGCAGTAAATTTGACCCCTACTCCCGTCTTCGAGCGACAAAAAAGGCTGGAACGGAAGGGTTATATCAGAAAATACATCGCCGTACTCGACCCCGAAAAACTGGATTTGGGACTGTTGGTATTCTGTAAGGTGAAGCTCAAACAGATAAACCACGAGATTGCGGATGCTTTCACACGACGAATCATGCACCTTCCAGAGGTGACGGAATGCTACAACACATCCGGTGCTTACGACTACCTATTAAAAGTGCGCGCACGCGACATGAAACAATATCAGGAATTTGTACTCACAAAACTGGGAGACATCGACTCCGTGGGTTCAATAGAGAGCACTTTTGTCATGAGCGAGATAAAAAACATACACGGTATAAACATCTAAACATAAAAACTATGAAAAAGACAACATTCTGGATTCTGGCGAGCATCTTCGCAGTGGGATGCGCTCTCACCGCATGTAACGGAAACGCAGAGGAACCCCAAGAATCGGACGACAGCAGCGACTTTGTCACGATAACGGACGTAGTTCCCGACGTAATACTGGAAATACGTTATTTCTCAACCTACAATTTCGTGGGCAAGCGCATCGACGGATATCTTCAACCCACGGCACTGCTCACCAAAAGAGCTGCCGACAGCCTGAAAGCGGTGAGTGACGACCTCGTGCGTCACGGATATCGGCTGAAAATATACGACGCATACCGTCCTCAGTGCGCCGTTGACCATTTCGTGCGCTGGAGCAAGGATGTGAACGACACGCTGATGAAGAAATATTTCTATCCCGACCTCGACAAGAGTGTGCTGTTTCCGCAATTGTATATATGTGAACGCAGCGGACACACACGCGGTTCGACGCTGGACCTCACCCTCTTCGATATGAACAAAGAGAAGGAAGTGGATATGGGAGGCACCTTCGACTGGTTCGGAGAAGAAAGTCATCCCGACTTCTCAGGCGACCCGGAGACATTATATTTCGATCCTGAAGGAGGACTGACAAGCGAGCAGTTCTACAACCGTATGATGCTGCGCGCAGCAATGATGCGACACGGCTTCAAACCATTCCCCACGGAATGGTGGCACTTCACCCTGGAGGACGAACCCTATCCCAACACCTACTTCACCTTCCCTGTGAAGCAACTGCAGGAAAAGTAATCAGGCATCGAAATCCACAGGGCGGAACTGCCTCTGCTCCTCGCTGTACACGTAATCGTACTGACGGAGATACTGTTTGATGGAATCTGCGGTCTCATCGAAGTTATCGCACAGCGATTCCAAGGAGTCAAACTCCCCGTCACGCAGGAGCATATTGACGCTTGACACGAGTATTGCCGGGTCTTTGGGTAAGTAATCCATAATCTTTTTATCCTATACTGGTGACGACATCCCTGAGTTCTGACATATCGTCGATAACATAATCCGCTCCTGCCTCCAGAAGCTGTTCCCGAGAGGAATTACCGAAATTCACGCCGCAAGTGTGAGTGCCGGCATTCCTTCCCATAAGAATGTCCACAGGCATATCACCTACGACAAGGGCATTCTCCGCTTCCACTCCCGTTGCAGAAAGAATACGCATAACAGGTTCTGCATCCGGTTTGTGATTCACCACATCCTCACTGCCCACAATCTGCGAAAAGGGAACCGTCTCCGCCATCTCTGCAAGCAGGATATGCAGGGAACGCGACGAACGCGACGTAGCGACAGCAACATCAAGACCCTGTTCACGAAGCCACGAGAGCGTCTCCCGCACGTGAGGAAACCACGACGGCGTCAGTTTCTTGCGATTTATCTCGAAGATACGCCGGTATGTTGCCGCACATTCTTCTGCAAGCCCCTCACCGCCCTCCGGGAATAATGCACGAAACGCATCTTCCAGCGTGAGTCCAATGACAGACGTGCATTCCGCCTCGTCCTTCACTGGAAGCCTCATCTGACGCATCGTCTCCTGCAAAGTGTTCACAATGACGCGACACGTGTCTGCCAATGTGCCGTCGAAATCAAAAATAACAAGTTGAAGGGCTGTAACGCTCATGAATTGCAGTCTGATAATCACTCACGCCTTGGTGACCCCGATGGGACTCTAACCCATGACACTCAGAACCGGAATCTGATGCTCTATACAACTGAGCTACGGGGCCGTGAAGCCGGGAGAACGGGTGTCTCCCGCTATATTGTTACATCTGTTTGAACCAATTAGTAATCTGACGGAACAGGAAGTTGCGGGTGTTGCCGCCCGAAATACCGTGATTGCGGTTTGTGAAATCTATCTGATAGAAATCCTTGTCGGCCTGAACGAGAGCCTCCACATACTCTGCCACATTACGGTAATGGACATTGTCGTCGGCAGTGCCCTGGCAAATGAGCAGACGACCGGAAAGCTTCGAGGCACGCGAGATGGGATTATCTCCGTATCCGTCGGGATTTTCCTTGGGAGTACGCATGAAACGCTCTGTGTAGATGGTATCATAGTAGCGATAGCATGTCACAGGAGCCACAGCCACACCGGCAGCGAAGACCGGCCTGCCCTCCGACATACTCATCAGAGTACAGTAGCCTCCATAGCTCCATCCCCATATGCCGATTCTGCTCTTATCCACATACGGTTGCTGACCCAGCCAGAGAGCCGTCTCCACCTGGTCTTTTGCCTCCAGAAGTCCGAGGTGCTGATAGGTCTGCTTTTCAAACTGCGCACCGCGACCGCCTGTGCCGCGTCCGTCAACGCAGACGCAAAGGAAACCCTCCTGAGCAAGATACTCCTCGTAGAGACATCCCCCCATATTGCCGGCGCTCCATGAGTCAACGACCTGCTGCACACCGGGACCTGAATACTGGAACATCACTACGGGATAGCGCTTTGAAGCAGAGAAGTCTGCGGGCTTCACCATCCATCCGTTAAGTGTCACACCCTCAGATGTGGTAAACGAGAAGAATTCTTTCTTGCCCAAACGCTGCGAAGACAGTTTGCCGACAAGGGCTGCGTTGTCCTCCAGCACTTTGAATTCCTTACCGCTGCCGCCGTCACAGAGCGTGAAGACGGGAGGTGTGTCGATATTGCTCCACTTGTTGAGGAAATACTTGTAGTTGGCAGAGAATACAGCCTTGTTGGTGCCTTCCTTCTGACTCAGTTTCTTTGCCTTTCCCTTACTGTCACTAACGAAAACAGCTTCACGCAGAGGACTTCCGTCCTTGGCAGAGTAATACGTATTGCCGGTCTTCGCATCGTAGCCGTAGAACTCCACAATGGGCTGGTCGCCGGAAGTCAAGGCACGGGATGCACCACCGTTGATACTGCAATGATACAGCTGTGCCGTGCCGCTCTTCTCACTTTGGTAGATAAAGCCGTCATTCACCACACGGATACCCGAATAAGTCATTTCGTTGATATAAGGCTTCACCTCATCGGTGAGTATCAGACGGCACTCCGTAGAACGCGGATTGCAGACATAGACGCTGAGCTGGTCCTGATGACGGTTCTGCGTGAGACATACTATCTTCTCGGGATGCGACGTGGAAAGAATGCGGGGCACATATCCATCCGCTTCCACGGGGAGCTGCAGCTTGCGCGTCACACGGCTCTTAATATCAAAAGAATGAACAGACACCCTACTATTGGTCTCTCCTGCCATGGGATACTTGTATTCAAAGCGTCCGGGATATGTGAGATATTCCTTGCGCTCGGAATTCATACCCTTGTACAGGGGGAAACTATAGAGAGGCACCTCGCTCTCATCGAATCGTATCCAGCAAATCATCGATGCATCGGCATTGAAGCAGAAAGCACGTGCGAAGACGAACTCCTCCTCATACACCCAATCGGGCTTGCCGTTTATGACATTGTTCATCTCGCCGTCCTTCGTAATCTGGCTCTCCGAGTTGTTGAAAAGCAGTTTCACAAGGAAAATATTACCCTCTCTCACGAATGCCACCATGTATCCGTCGGGGCTCCACAGAGGCTGCTCCTGAGCTCCTCCCTCGGAAAGGGGTGCAAGAGTCTTGTTCTTTATATTGTAGATATACCACTTTCCTTTGCCCGAACGACGGTATATCTGCTCGTGCTCCGTCTCCAGAAGTATGTTGTCACCCTTGGGAGAAATGATATAGTTGTCTATCTTGTCAATGCGTACACGTCCCCTGACGGCATCCACATCGAAAAGAGTCTCCTGTTCCTTACCATCCTTGAAACTGCAGCGCACAATACGCTTGCCGTCCTCAACACGCGCATAGCTCTCTCCGTCCGGAAGCGGATTCACCCCCTCTATATCCTTAGCGCGGTACTTACCGGAAGTAAGGTCCTTGAGATTGAGCTGGGCCATGACGGAAGAGGTCGCAAACAGCGACAGGAACGCAAACAGCAGACTTTTAAAACGCATATTTATTCTGATTTTGGGCACAAAGGTACGAAAAATTTTTCAAATTACTTTACATTCACCTTGAGAGGCTCCTTCAGAGCACGCACTTTTGCATCCAAAACGGCCTTCCACACACTCATTGTGGACACATCATAACCACTCCAGCCACTGCCGAACCAATAATTGAAGACATTACTCTTCTTCCCGGCATTCACACCGACAACATGCCCGATTCCTCCGGCAGCCTTTTCCGCGAGGGGAAGGTATTTCATTGTCACCTTGTCGGGATAGAGACATGCCAGATACACCTGACCGTTCTGTCCGCGCGGGGTGTCCATTGCGTCAGAGTAAGCCACATAACCGTTCTTCCTGTCTATCACATAAGCATCCGGCTGGCTCTCGTGCACCACAATACCTGACACTATCTGGCTGCCTTCCGGCATACCTTCGTAGCGCACCTCGCAAAACGCCATGTGGTCGCCCTTGTCCTGTCGTATGCCGCGCGTCTCACGCACTCCGTTCTGCTCGTACATCTTTTCCTCCACGGCAAAACGCAGCGGACCGTTCTCCAGTATCTGCACCTCCTGCCACACATCCGGCATCACGAGCGAACCGTCCTTAGCCATCAGCGCCGGAGCACCCGCACCAAGGGTCTTGCCCACTGTGTATGCATCCATACCCTGCCCCTTGTCGCGATGATAAGTATAGACATCACGGTGTATCTGTGCCCATTCGCCACCGCGTCCCTGGCGCTTCAGTCCTTCGTTCACGCCATAGGAGGTCAGCTCGTTCTGATACAACTGGTCCTGAATGGGAGCAGGCTGGTTTTTGCAGAACAGGTCAAAGCCCGTCACACCCTTGCCGTGCATCTTCGGTCCGTAGAAACGCCATGCGTTCCTGTCTGTTTCCCAGGTGAGGTCGTCCTCCCTGTTGGGATACACGCGACCGTTGGCATCCAGACGGTAGTATTTGGGTTCGCCCGTCACGATGCGGAATGTCTGAGTGCTGCGGGGAGCCACCTTTACATACACAAGAATCTGGTCAAACTGACGTTCGCTGTCGTAAGTGATCTGATAGGGCTGCTCCACTCCGTCGCCGTCCAGCACGATGAACTGACGGCCGCCGCCTATACCCAGGCGTGCAAATACTGTTTCTGCATCAAGACTCACAACTTCCTCGCGGTTGTCCGCCGTGGTATTTTCCACGGAGAAGGACATCTCGCGTGGAGAAACTGCCAGACGCGGTGCTCCCGGACGCTTTTCCTGTGATGCTGTACCGTCCACGTAGCGCACTCTCTCACAGGCAGCCAGAAGCCATGCACCCGTACCGAACGGAGCCTGGGATTTTGCATCCACTATACGCGTAGGATCAGGTTTTTCGCCTATCGGCTGCACATAGCCGACGCTGCCGTCTTCCTGAAGTGCTGTGCCGCGCAGGTATTTCCATGCCTTCTCAATGACATCCGAATACTTTGCCCTGTCGAGATAGCCGTGATTCACGCCCCACTCCAGTCCGTAGCAGAAGAATGCCGTGCCGGATGTCTCCGGACCGGGAGCATCGCCCTCGCACAGCATCGAACGGCTCCAGTAGCCGTCAGGACGCTGGCAGCGTGCCACACCTTCCGCCAACTGCTGGAAGCGCTTCACGAAGAAATCCTTGTGTTCCCAGTCGGCCGGCACATCGGCCAGCACCTTGGCCAGTCCGGCCAGCACCCAGCCGTCTCCGCGTGCCCAGAAGCTCTTTCCGCCGTCGCACGAGGTCTTCACCTTGGGCCATATATACTTGCCGTCCCTGTAATAGAGCTGCGCCTCCGCATCCCACATCAGGGAGTCGCTCCAGAGGAAATTGGCGTAGAGCTTGTCCAGATAGCGCTGCTCTCCGGTGAGACGGTACATCTTGGTCATCACGGGCATCACCATATAGAGAGCGTCCGCCCACCACCAGAACTTATCATCCTGCGAGTCGCACTCGTAGCCCATCACCTCCTTGGCACGCGCCACTTTGTATTCTGCCGGCACCAGATGGTACATATCCACGTAGGTCTGGAAACATATCTGCCAGTCGCCGAAAAGCACGAAATCGTCCCCTTCGCCATACCACTGGTATTTCCACTGCGTCTTGTCGTTGCTTTTCGCGCCCTTCCACTGATTGTGTCGGCACCATTGGTCCGAATACTGATACCACTCGGCACGGCCCGTCATCCTATAAGCCTCCATATTACCTGTGAAATAGGCTGCATTGTCCCAGAAACCGCGACAATACGGAGTGTTGTGCGACTGCCAATAGGTCTGCACCTTGCTGATGAGCGACAGGATTTCGCTGCTCTCACCTGCCACCGACGAGAGTGATGTGATAAGGGAAAGTAAGATGAAAATTTTCTTCATGGTATGTGTTATATAATTTATTTTCTTGGCAAATATACAAAAAAAGTAAACAGCGGCGAGATAATTGAGGGATTTTTAGAGCGTTTTTTCATACTTTTGCAGATGAAAACACTCTGCCGGTGAAGACCAACACATTTTTCGTCACCCATTTTGCGCTTTTTGCGCTACTGCTGTTTGCCAACATCCTGTGGGGCTCTCTCTCCATTCCCATTGATGCCACGTGGCACATACTTTGCGGTGAGGCCGTCGAGGGTCATCCCTCGTGGAGCGCCATCATCTGGGAGGGGCGTGTTCCCCAGGCTGTCACCGCCGCACTCTGCGGAGCATCGCTCTCATGCTGCGGTCTCCTGCTGCAGACGCTTTTCCGCAATCCGCTGGCCGGCCCTTCCATCCTCGGCATCGATTCCGGAGCGAATCTCGGCGTGGCTCTCGTGATGCTCACCGGCACGGGGATTTTCCTGCACGCCTCGACGTTCGTACTCGTCGTCACCGCCGCCATGACGGGAGCGCTTGTCACCATGATGCTCCTTCTCGTCATGAACCGTGTGCTGCGCAACGACATCATGCTCCTCATCACGGGCGTCATCATCAGCAGTGTGACGGGTAGCCTGATACAGCTTCTCAACTTCAGCGCAACAGAAGAGGGCGTGCACAATTTCATCATCTGGGGCATGGGTAATTTCTCTGCGGTCAGCATGGACCGCCTGCCTCTCTTCGTCGTGCTGTCCGTCTGCGGACTGCTGGGCGCCACACTCCTGGTGAAACCCCTCGACACCTTGTTGCTGGGAGAGACCTACGCCACAAACCTCGGCACGAATGTCAACCGCGTGCGCACCACGTTGCTCATCGTCACGGGTCTGCTCACCGCCACCACCGTTGCTTTCTGCGGCCCCGTCTCTTTCCTCGGACTTGCCGTGCCCCACATCGCACGCCTTGCCCTCAGGTCGTCGTCCCACCGCATTCTCCTGCCGGCCACGATGCTCGTGGGAGCCTGCCTCACTCTCCTGTGCAATCTGGTGTCCACACTGCCCACCTCCGGCGGTGTGATACCCATCAACGTGCTGACGCCCATCATCGGTGCGCCCGTGATACTCTACGTCATCTTCCGTCACAACAACATTGCATCCTGAACACACATGAATAGATACACGCTTTCAATACTCCTGCTGCTTGTCATCACCGCTCTGTCGCTCTATCCCAGTACGGAATTCCCTGAGACAGATATGGCCTTTGCCGACAAGTGGGCCCACTGGCTGATGTACGGCACACTCTCTTTCGTCCTGCTGTGGGACCACAGCCGCAACAGAGAAAGAAGAAGCGCCGGACAGGAGTTGTGTCTGACGCTCTTCTCTATGTTCTGGGGAGGACTTATGGAGCTTGCCCAGGTTTATCTCACCACCACCCGCAGCGGCGAATGGCTTGACTTTGCCGCCAACTGCTTCGGGACTATCTGCGGCCTCCTGCTTTTCTGTGCAGCGAGGAAAGCCATGTCTCGCAAAGCGTAGGCCATATCCTTCCTGCTCCGCGACGCATTCCGTATCCGTGACCTCCGCGCGGCAGATAGTGCAGCTCTACGGGAGCACCGGCCTTCTGCATCGCCGGCACGAATGTCATGCACGAGGGACCTGAATATAGTTTGTCGTCCTCCGTGCCGAAGACAAATACGGGAGGTGTGTCGGCCGTGACACGCAGTTCGGGAGTGAGCGTCCCGCCTTCGCCCTCATCCAGATAAGCGGGATAGATAAGTATGCCGAAATCCGGACGGCACGACAGCATGTCGGCATCGTCCTCGGGAGCGTAGGTCTGCTCGTCCCATCGCGTGCATGCTCTTGCTGTGAGCGAACCGCCGGCAGAGAATCCTATCACACCCACTTCCTCTGCGCCCTTCTGACGGGCCAGACGGATGGCACGCTGCACGTCGCGCAAAGCCTGCTCTCTGTTGTTTGGCACTGTATAAGCCAGCACATAGGCGTCATACCCCATACGCTGCAGCCACATTGCCACTTCCTGGCCCTCCTTTTCATAGGCCAGAATGCTGTAGGCTCCGCCCGGGCACACTATCACGGCGCGGCGTGCGCTGCCCTGCTCTGCGCCGTCTCTCCCGCCCTGTGCAAGAGCCGGGAACGGTTCCATTGTGGGTATCTGCACCCTGTTGAAGCGGTTTCCGTCATCCTTGCGCTCCATCCAGTCGGACGAGGCGATGCGGCAGTCCTCCGGAGCCGAAGGCCACACGGCAAAGGGTTCGTTCATGTATGGAGCCATCCCGCTCTTCATATCTTCCAGGACGGGCCATCCGTCCTCAAACTTCATTTCTTTCATCACCAAATAACTCTCTCCTTCAAATTCTTTACTGTATCCGTGACAGATGAATATCTCCCTGCCGTCCGGCATCCTGTATGCTGCAGAATGTCCGCCGGCACTGTATTTCTCATCACCCTTATACACCAGTGTGCCGCCTCCCTGCGTCAGAGGTGTTCCGTTCCGGTCCAGGTAAGGACCCTCCACATTCTTCGAGCGTCCCACCATCACCTTGTAGTTGCTGCGCAGGCCGCGACAGCAGTAATCCCACGACACAAACAGATAATACCATCCCTCGCGCTTATATATAAAAGGTGCCTCGATGGCCTTGCTGCCGGGAGCCACCGGAGCCAGAGTGTCACGCGGCGTGTTCTTCGGACGGGATGCTATCGTCTGCTGCTTGAACGTCTTGTCCACCGTCGCCATGTCGGCCTTGAGGCGTATCAGCTGTATACCGTCCCAGAACGAACCGAACGACATCCATGCCCTGCCCTCATCGTCAATCACCACCGCCGGGTCTATTGCATTGAAACGGTCTTTCCTGCTGCTCTCAACCACCATACCGGTATCCTTCCAGTCGCCCTTTTCCAAAGATGTGCACCACGCATGGCCGATAGCGCTGTTGTTGCTTCCGAACGATGAACAGCTGTAGTACATATGCCAGTTGCCGTCCTTTCCCTTTATGATGTCGGGTGCCCAGGTGTGTCCGCGGTATCCTTTGACAGTCTTCAGCGCCCACTCCGGAGCCTCTTTCAAGGCAGGGGGGCAGTATTTCCACTGGCGCATGTCGGTGGATGTCATCTGCTGTATGTTGTTACCCGTTGAATACAGGTAACACACACCGTCTTCCCATGCCATCACGGGATCGTGCGTCAGCACCTCGGAGGTATACCCTTGCCGCCGCGCGCGCTGCCATTGCTGTGCCATCACGGTCTGAACGGTGCACAGCAAAAGTAGAGAGAAAAAAACAGTCTTCTTCATAGTATCAAAGGTTTAACACCGCAAAGATACGAAATTTTGTTTAAAGTTGACGAGTTGACAAGTAAACAAGTGGACAAGTTGTTACTTTTGCATACAAAATTTTGAACTTTGGCTATTTCAGTGCGTATTTTATGGAAAATGTGCTAAAATGCTTACAAATTCACGTTAAACTCTACAAATCTTATCGTTAATTGAAAAAAAATTGTACCTTTGCAGCCGAAAGGCTGCGAAACTGCTCACGCTCGGCAATTGATGCAAGTATCATTGCTCTCGCTTAACCACAGTTGTGCGGCGGGGACGGTGACAGACACGAAGAAACAAACATTTACAATTAAAAATAAGTTTAACACTTTTAAAAAAAAAGCGTATGAAACAGAAATTACTTTCAATTCTCGCCCTGCTGCTGATGGCAGTGACGAGCGCGTGGGCTGACACCACCGTCACGTGGACTGAAAATGATATGTCAGAATTATTTATCGACTTCGAGAGTGGCACGGCAATGAACAACACCATCAAAGGCATCACTGCCACCGCAAGCGACGGAGGCTGGGGTGAATGGTATGGAGACGATATCAATAACGATTCGGAGGGCAGTACCACGATTACATTCACTTCCTCGGTGGGAAATATCAAGTCTATAGCGATAAAGGCAGAAGATATTTATGTTTATTCGAATCCCCCCGGAGGATGGACTCTCTCTGGTGATAATCAAAAGCTTTCTTGGAGCGGTGACGCATCGTCTACCGTTTCTTTGCTTTTATCAGCCGGGGAAGATTTCAATGGTATTTCAGAAATCGTGTTCACCATTGAGTCGGCCGCAGCCATCTTCGCCATCGACACCGACGGCACCACTCAGGACTTCGGCAGCGTGGAGGTCGGTGCCACGGCTCAGAAGACCTTCACCATTACAAACAGCGGCAACAAGTCCTTGTATGTAAACATCAGCAATCCAGAAGGCTTTACCGCTGAAATGACGCAAAACGCGAATGTCTACTTCGCGGATGCGCTGGGCTGGGGTGATATCCATGTTTACTATTGGCCAAATGGTCTCGATTGGCCTGGAGCGGCTATGACCGAACTCTACACGAATGAACTCGGCCAGAAGGTTTACTGTTATGAACTGCCTGCTGACGTTGAAGGTGTCATTTTCAATGGAAATGGCAACCAGACTGGAGATATTTACGAACCGATAGGTAAGGCCTATTACATTAAGGATGATAACACCGTAGGAACTTGGTCTTACGACAACTGTGTTCCTGCTGACATGTCAAGAGTGTTGACAGTGACCATGAACACCGCTACTCTCGGCTCGAAGAGCGGCAACATCACCCTCTCGTTCGATGCCAAGAATGCCACGAGTTTCACCATTCCCTGCACGGGCGAGGTCGCAGCCCCCACTACCTACATCGTTGCAGGTAACTATTCAGAAATCTTCGGACTCCCTTGGTACGGAACTTACGAGGCCAACAAGATGACGAAGGGTGACGATGGAAAGTACACTAAGACTTACAACGTTGAAGATGCCTTCAGCGACATCCAGCTCAAGGTTGTGAAGGATGGTGTGGATTGGATTGGCGACGAGACGGGAGACAACGTTACCTTCAGTATGAAACAGGCTGGCTCGTTTACAGTTACATTAGATCCCAATGCCAACCCTGTTTATGTAACAGTAACGGGCGACAATGTGGTGTTTCCCGATACAGAATATGCTATCAATTACGCTGCTGGCATGCAGAACGGTACCGTTACCGGTCCTGATACTGCCAAGGAGGACGACGAGGTTACGCTCACCATCACCCCCGCTGCAGGCTACGTACTTGAAAGCATATCGGTTACCGGCGTAACTACAGAAAATGCGGTTGAGGTAACTGACGGCAAGTTCACCATGCCTGCTGAGGACGTAAACGTAATTGCTACGTTCAAATTAGTCACATACGCCATCACACTGGCTGAAGGCACCGAGGATGCCGACAACTGGACCGTCAGCCCCAACCCCGCTGAGGCAGGACAGACGGTGACCATCTCCTACACGGGCACAAAGAAAGTGAAGAGCATCAAGGCCGTGAAGAAGGCTGCGGCAGCTGCAACCGACCTCTCGACGCTCACCGCTGACTACGAAGCCAAGGATGGCGAGACGCTGACCGGCACGCTGGCCAATAATGTGAAGATCAGCATTGCCGACGGCGCCACCGTAACGCTGAAGGACGTGACCATCACTAACCTTGGCAATAATTGCGACTGGGCGGGCATCAACTGCCCGGGCAATGCCACCCTTGTGCTTGAAGGAACAAACACCGTGGGTGCGGGCAGAGACGGTGATGGATATAACAATTACCCCGGTATTTATATTGCTCCAGATAAGACGCTGACCATTCAGGGCGACGGCACTCTGACAGCATACAGTGATGCCTACAAACCATATGGCGCTGGCATCGGCGGCGGCTATAATCTTCCCTGTGGAAACATCGTCATCAACAGCGGCAACATTACGGCCACGGGCGGTAACAAAGGTGCCGGCATCGGCGGCAGAAGTGGTTCCTGTGGTAACATCACCATCAACGGCGGCACCATCACGGCCACGGGCGGCGAAGATGCTGCCGGCATCGGTGGCGGCGGTTTTAACACCTGCGGCACCATCACCATCAGCGGCGGCACCGTCGAGGCCACGGGCGGTGACTATGCTGCCGGCATCGGCGGCGGCAGCAACAATGGCTCCTGCGGTACCATCACCATCACCAGCGGCGTGACCCAAGTGACGGCCACGAAGGGCAGCGGTGCCCCCTACAGCATCGGCAACGGCTACAATGGTTTTGGAATCTCCGTGACCATCGAGGATGGTGCTAACGTGATACAGAATTAAATAAACCGCTAAACACTTACGTAATATGAAGGCATTAAAGAGATTTCTGCTGACGTTCGCCGCCCTGCTGGGCGTGACGGGCGCAATGGCGCAGGCCACCGAAGAAGAGGTGAGCGTGACGCCCTCTGCCAAC
>JAEEGH010000762.1_pt1 | contig 101314 bp, 80 predicted proteins | sample 9134181 | NCBI WGS metagenome assembly JAEEGH01 (sample SAMN16246544, study PRJNA631951) | gut metagenome | biome: gut microbiome; feature: rumen; material: DP-attached | host: Bos | place: Iran: Karaj | collected 2018-10
ATTATTGCATAATTTGCAACAGTTGAGCTATCAGGTAACCAAATAATCACTTGTGATATTAAGCGATACAACGTTGATGTTTTTTATTAATATCTTTTCGGAAAACCTTAACAACTTTTAACCGAAAATGTTTTTCCATGTCAGCATTAATGTGTACTTTTGCACTCGATTTGATAACCCACAAAACACAAACAAAATGGAAGAACTAATCAGAATCTTAAGGACATTTGATGAAAAAAGGACCCAATGGCTTGATGGCACCTGGAATGCAGATGCTGTAGCACAGTGTTTCATGCCTTGTGCTAAAGAAATCCTCTACAATGGGTATTTCTTGATTAATGGACAATACATTATTGATATTGGTGCAATTGAACTATACTACCATGAAGAGGATGGGGAGACAAAGGATTACATCATGTATCATACTAACGCCCATCATTATAAGTCGAGAATGTTCGAGATTGCAAAAGGTTACCCATACTTTAAGTTTGGCAGTTTTAATCTGCATCAATCGGGGTTGGATGTGACATTTGAAGACCCTGATAAGAAATACAGAGCTTCGTTTCTTATTCGTTCATACAGACTACTCGAAGCGAAAGACGGCAAGTATCCGCTGAATGACAATACGAAATATGATCATTGCTCCACTCACATTTTTGACGATATGTTCTATGAAGGCATTTCGTTCAGTGGCGCCAAGATTGAGTGGAGGATTCTGGACAAGGGAAAGGAAATGGACGAACCCACTTTTCGGATGAATGTTCCAATATACCGAGAAAAAGCCAATAAGAAATACGAGAAACTTACCCGAGAATTCCTGACTGAACATAACATGATTCTATCAAGAGATAGCGGTCTTGCCATTGAAAACCATGATGGAAAATCTGCCGAAAAAGAACATCTAAAAACATTCAGGGCAAATGGTAAGGAATATATTCGCGACATAAGACCATGGCGATTCTGTCTAAAGGACATTTATGAAAAAAGCAAAGAAGATGGCAAATAACAATTGGAATATATTATACGGGAAATACAAAGAGGCTATTATGGCAGATTCCATTACCGACACGGTTTTCTTCTCGGACCTGTTGCCGAAGAAATGCCCGTTGTTGCATCAAAGCCTTGATGCAATTTTGACAGACAATAGCATTGATCATCGGCTACTGACAAATACAAAGGACATCTGGTGCCGCGATTATATGCCTATCCAAATGGGCGAAAAACGGTTTGTGTTTTATAAATACGACCCCGACTATCTGCAAACAAAATACTACCAACGTACAATCACAGATGTGAATTGTATTGGGAGCATCGAATGTTTGAGGCAGGGCGATGCCGTGGATTTGGATTTGGTTATTGACGGAGGCAATGTGGTGCGATGCGGCAACAAAGTCGTGATGACGGAGAAGGTGCTTTTTGAGAACAAAGACAAAGCGCGCAAAGAAGTGCAACGCCTACTTGAAGAGGCATTCCAATGCGACATCGTTTTTCTGCCGTGGGACAGGCACGAGATTTTTGGCCATAGTGATGGAATCATACATTATATCGGTGACAATCGTGTGCTGATGACAAACTATGCCAATTTCGATGCGGATATGGCACGCAAATTCACCAGAGTGTTGGAAAAGCATTTCGAGGTGATTCCTTTGTCCTACAATACAAGAAGAAAGCATAAGCACAGTTGGGCGTATGTCAACTTCTTGCAGATTGGCAAATTGGTGCTTGTCCCTCAATTAGGCGTACCAGAAGACGAGGAAGCCTTGCAGCAGATTTCAGCGGCCATGCAAAAATGCAAGGTGATGGGTGTGCCAGCATTGGAGGCGGTGAGGAATGGCGGTGCGTTGAACTGCATTTCATGGAACGTGGCAACCAGCCAATGGAACAATGGATTCATGGGTGAGGAATACAGGGTGCATGGCCGTCCGATAAGCTGGATAAAGCAGGCGGCAGAAGAGGGTCGTGCCAACTGGCAGTGCAATCTGGGTGTTTGCTACTTTTACGGCAACGGCGTTGAAAAGGATTTGGTTGAAGCTGACAAATGGTATGAGAAAGCAGCCGAGCATGGGGAGTCAAAAGCGCAGTTCAATTTAGGTTTGGGATATTACAAGGGCGAGGGAGTGCCACAATATTATTCCAAAGCAATGTATTGGTTCGGCGAAGCAGCCGAGCAGGGTGATGCCGACGCACAGCTCCATATTGCATGGTGTTTGGAAGACACTCAGGCTCCACCTGGAGATGTTGTTGCTGCATGCAAGAGGGCGGCAGAAATGGGTAATACTGACGCTCAATGTCATCTAGGCTTTTGGCATTTTGAAGGCAAGCATGGGTTAGAAAAAAATATCGCCGAATCCAATAGATGGTTCTTTGAGGCTGCAAGGCGCGGTAATGATGTCGCACAATTTCAGATAGGTCTTAAATACGAAATAGGCAGGGGCGTGAAGAAAAGTGCAAAAGAGGCCGCTCGGTGGTATATGAGAGCGGCTTCAAAGAATAATGTTGATGCACTATATAATTTGGGACGCTGCTATTATTATGGTGATGGCCTCAGGGGTGACAACCATGCGGCATGGAGGTGCTTTAAAAAGGCGTCCGAATTGGGTGACTCATTGGCAAGCTTTATGCTAGGGAAGTGCTATTTTTACGGTTATGGAGTTGCAGAGGATGAAGTCGAGGCAGTAAAATGTTATCAAAAAGCAGCTTCGGAGAAAGTAGTTCCTGCTATTTATGAGTTAGGAAGATGCTATTTTGACGGCTCTGGCATAGAAGAGGACAAAGAAAAAGCTTTTGAACTTTTCAAAGAAGCTGCAGAGATGGATTACCCGAGAGCCATATATGCGATAGGTGACTGTTTCTATAATGGCATTGTCGTGGAAAAAAACGAGGATGAGGCGTTGAATTATTTTCAAAAAGCAGGCAAATTAGGTTACGAAAAAGCGAATAATAAAGTTCTTGACATTTTGCTATCCCGAGAAACAACAAGTTACGACGATGTACCATTCTAAATACTACGAGCCTTGTCAACCATAAACACCATAAAGACAATTCGTTTGCCTAGAAGTAAGGACGCAAAGAAGATTGTGAACGTTATTCAAGAAACCAATACAAATCAACAACAAGTTTTGGAGCTCTTCAAACGAGAAGTAATAAATTGTCTAAAGAAGGAATTCTATTATACCAAAGAGAAAATAAAAGATTGTTTTCAAGAGAGAAAAGAGATATGGGGACAATATATGAAGGACTTTTCTCCAAAAATAGTGGCACAGGGTATAGCTTCAGGACTAATTTAGAATCAAAGTAATAAGGAACATCTTTTGATATAGGAAAAGTATCACCGAAGTTATTTCATGATATTTTGGATATTTGAATTGAATCTAATGTAGTAGGCAATGTCGGTGAGTAAGAGCTGTCTCCATTTTTCACATTCACCATGACCTTGCCTCCACAAGGTCGGCAGTCACAGCACAGCAGCTACGAACTCGTCCCCACCGACGTCCAGCAGGCTCTCCTCAAAGCCTGCGAAGAAGCCGCCGCAGAGGAAGAGTAATCAACAACTTTTCATACAGCAAAAGAGGATGCCCAACATCTGGGTATCCTCTTTTCTTTTGCACCAAAATTTACTAGTAATGTTTAATTATTGCATAATTTGCAACAGTTGAGCTATCAGGTAACCAAATAATCACTTGTGATATTAAGCGATACAACGTTGATGTTTTTTATTAATATCTTTTCGGAAAACCTTAACAACTTTTAACCGAAAGTCAACCTGTGCAAAAACGCACTAGTTCGAAATAATTGGAAAACAAATGGATAAGCGGGCTCATCCCTACGCAAATCCACTTTCATTAATAGTACCAATTAAACAAACTTCACGATACAATCAATGCAAGTAGGTCTCTCAGCGACATCGTCTATGAACACATTGGCTGGATGCATATCCTCGAGTGCCAGCCGATCTGAAATATAATTTACACCATTTCCGTCGCCATTATCGCGAAAGCCCATCTTCATTACCATCACATCAATCTCAGCCTTGGTGGCAAGTCGCAGACATCGAATGTAGGGCTGCGTCAAAATGATGCGTAACAACCCATCGCTATCGCGGGTGAATCCAACAACGCTCATTGCTGTTTCTGGAAACAGATAATTGTGTAGGGCAATAGCATCAAGGGCTTTCTGAGTAGTAGAATAGATAGAAGTACGTTCCTTGACCACCGAAGTGTCTCCTTCTCGGTAGTATACCTTTGCTTCCGCTCCCTGCGCTATCATCGGACCATAATTGCGGACGATTATACTCTCTGAATCATCTACCCAAAGTCCCGCAGCCTTTGCCCATTGTTCAATGAATTGCTCTTGCAGTTGGTCTATCTGCCAACGGTTTGGGCAGCCTCTTTCGCCGCCTGCAGCATCGCCACTTGCTCCAAGGCTTGCTGACGCGTAGCTCGCGACGATGGACGCCCCAATAAGAGGCGCACCCGCCGTGCAGAATCCAGCATGCTCTGGTTGAGTGAATCGAGGAAAGTCTGTTCTCCCATTTTGTATATCATTTATATAATTATCAATCAATAGTATGGTGGTTCCGACAAAGCCGTCACGCGTTATCGCTTCATATATTTGCCGTATAACTACCATCTGTTATTATTTCAAAAACGATTTTTCTTGTTTTTTAGTATGAGTGACTAAGGAAAAAGGCCCACACATCCATGCTCCACTTAATATACTTGAACAAGTCTGACACTCTGACCTCTTGTTTTCTCTTGGGTGCTTGAGGCACTAAACTCAGTTGCTTCAAACCACAAACAATAAGGATTAGAATTATCTGAATTCCAAGAACTAGACCAATAATAGCCAGATGTGCCAACACCAAACACTTGGATTGCGCCATTATTATAATCATAATAACCCGCAGCTGGTAAGAACACTGCTCCTGCAAGTCTCATTTTGTCCCAATCAGTCGCATTATAGCTATTTCCCGTCCAACCAGTGTTGTTACTAGGACTATTTACTCCGGTTGGAATGTCTACACCACTAGGATGCTCATACTCATCAGGAAAAATAATCAGGCCATGAGCACCACCCACTACAGCTTTTGCATACCTACCATTCTTAACTGAGCCAATTGTCGACGCGCCACGCCTATTTAATAGATACACCCACTCGTTTTTTGTCAAGGTGCGCCAGCTCCCTGTTGCCTGATAAATCACATTCGTCCCCCAATCCACAAAGCTAGTTCCCGTCGGACTCGCTGTCGGGTTGTTCCCTGTGCCCCATCCAAACAAATCAATCACACCATTGTTTGCAAGGTTACTTACGTTAGCACTGCTCAAACAGTCATAATCATGTTCTGCAAACAAGTATCTCTCATTAGCCAAGTCATACTGGAGGTTTCCGGGCGAAAACATTACTCGCGTACCAGCAGTATCTATTCTAAATGCACCTCGTCCCATACTTGTGAACGAAATCCCTTCAAACAAGACCGAAGTGTAGCAACTACGGGCAATATTGATATTTTCAGGTCTGCCGTCCGTACCATCTCCCCCTCTAAACACCTTCTTGCACATACGATCATCATCAGTCCAAATTCTTATCTCCATATAGGGATAATTCCCTGTCGGGAGGTAAATACAGAAATCCTTACCAGCACCACTAATATCCTGAGGGGTAGGACATCTGAGCGTCACGTTAGGTGTTCCGACCTCGTTATTCGCAACACTTGACCAAATCACATAAGGTTTACCATCGCTAGTAGTCTGTCGGCTGAATGTACCCGCAATAGGATGGGAATTGTCTGTCGTTATCCGGATAGTTGAGACAGCATCCCCTACGCTGCCCGACAGATGAAGTCGGAGTATTCCACACATATTCTCAAACTCTAACGTTAAGTTACTCGACACAGCATACATGGGCATTCCCTGCATCTTGCCGTCCATCGTAGCCGTCTGCACGGTAGGCAGTATTATCTTTGCATTTGAGCTCTGAGTGGCCGCTGTTCCCCTAATCCCGGCAGGATAATAAGCGACATAATCCCCCGTACCGTTACTTGAATTTGTAATATCTGTCCCTTCTGAATAGTTAAATATGGCATAGTTACCCGATTGGCTACTGACAGACGTTTCTTCAATAGTGTATGTTCCCATTTTCACCTTATTCGAATTACTGGGATCCGTCCTGCACACCTTAATTTGGTCGCCACTCTGCCAACAAAAGCCATTTGACATATCAAACGACACCTTTCCATCCTTCGTCTGAACCCTTTCTATCTTAACCTTGAACTTACCACTCCCCTCCTGCGCCTCTTTCTGGCACGATATCAGCGTCAATATAGCTAACGCCATAACAAATATAAACGTCTTCTTCATCACAATCAATTTATTAGTTATCACCAAAATATCTACCATAATCGTGGCTTCCGTCATCATTAGTGATAGAAGTATTCTCGTAAATGGTTTCGAAATTTCTCGAACTTGATTCGACTTTATTAATGCTATCGAACCCCTGCTCTACGCAAAATTGCACCACCTTAATGGTTGGTTGACGATAAATCTGTTTTTGTTGCATCATATCAAAAAAGCATTATTTTTAGCATTAACAACTGATATTCATCTATATATAGAATTCTACCATACATATTTCCGACAACAAAGTTACACTTTTATTTTCATTTCTCAGACAATTACAATAAAAAAAACAATCACTCCTTTCTTGTTGTTTTGAGCAGAAACCTCTCCGTCCTCAAAGCCACGTTGCGGCGGAGGGCGTGGCGGTAGAGACTGATTTCGAGGCTATGGTAGTTGCCGGGGCGGCCGATGTAGGGAATGGTAAACTCCATGCTGTCGAAACCACTGACATTCAGCAGCAACGTATTCGTGTCGAGCACGACCGTCACCGTGTCGGGCTGTCCGCTGTCGGAGGTGACAATGGGGCTTACCTGCATGGCGGGCGTGGCATCGGTGCGCCAGTTGACAGGATTGATGGCCATGCGGTTGCCATCGCTAATTAGGGGAATGGCGCACGAGTTGTCGCGCACGGAGTTGTAGCATATCGTCACCCCCACGTCCGCGCTGTCCTTTGCCGGACGGATATAGGGAGTGCGGGCCAGGTCGTCGTCGGTAATATGCCAGCCAATCACGTATGCCGCCACCATGCGGCTGTAGGCGGCGGAGTCCATCTGCCTCAACAGCTCCACCACTGCCATCCCACCCTGGCTGAAGCCAGCCAGCACAAAAGGCCGTCCGCCGTTAAGGTGCGCCAGATAGTAGTCGAAAGCCCGCCGCACATCGTCCATGGCAAGAGGCAGCTGCCGTTGCATATCCTGCTCGGACACAAACGTCTGCAACACACATTGGCGATAGTAGGGCGAATAATAGTTCAGCCTGGCTTTCCCCTCTTGAGAAGGGTGCTCCGAAGGAGCAGGGCATGTTAGAATCCTCTCCACCCCCATCATCTCGCCCAGCAGAAGGCGGCGCGTGCTGTCCATATAGGTGTCGGCATAGGGGCACAGACAGCCATTCACGAAATAGGCACCCGTCTCCGTCGAGACGATATAGAACAAGTCCGCCGGTGCCTGCCGTTCCACAATATACCATTGCGTAGAATCCGAATAATCCGGTTCGGAAGGATATATTTCAGCAACTGGGAGATTGACGACACACCTGTCGCTCCTGCACGACACGCAAGCCACAAACAATGCAACCTGCAAGAAAACAACCATTTTCCTCATAAATAACCATTTACTTTACAACTGCAAATATACACGTTTTTTTTCGATTGCAGGCACCTTTTTGTCGCGCTCCTCTCCCCTACCATTTACCTGTACCTTCTGCCCTCCTGACTCCCGCGAGAGGTCGGTATATCAACGCTACATTAACGGTCGTTTATTGCCCAACTAGCGAAGAAGTATACCTATCAACACTACAAACCAGACATTTAAGGCGGGAGCTGGTAGGGGTCAGTGACCTGGGATGGAGGGTGTGAATAAGTTTTTTGGCACTATTTCAGAATTAATGTGTATATTTGCATTTTGAACTGTTTATCCAATTCCTGCTATATTATGATGAACTTTACACACTTGCACGTACACTCGCACTATTCGATGCTCGACGGGATGTCGAAGATACCCGATTTGATAAAGAAGGCAAAGAAAAACGGCATGTATGCCATGGCATTGACCGACCATGGCAACATGTATGGTATCAAGGATTTTGTCGACACCGTGGCGAAGGAGAACGGCAAGGTGAAGGATAAAATCAAGGAGCAGGAGGCCATATTGAAAAACGACGGTGCCACGCCGGAGGAGAAACAAGAGGCTGAATACCAGATTGAGCAGCTCAAAGGGCAGATATTCAAGCCCATCATCGGCACCGAGGCCTACTGCGCCCGCCGCACCCTCTACGACAAGGACAAGGATGTGAAGGAAATCAACCCCGAGACGGGGCGCGAGCGCATAGTGGACAGCAGCGGCTACCACCTGATACTGCTGGCCAAGAACTACAAGGGCTACCACAACCTCTGCAAGCTGGCATCGATAGCCTACACCGACGGCTACTACAGCCGCCCGCGAATAGACCACAATGTGTTGGAGCAGTATAGCGAGGGGCTGATAGTCTGCTCGGCCTGCATCGGCGGCGAGATTCCGCAGCTGATAATGGCGGGCAAGCTGGAGGAGGCGGAGCAGGCGGTGCTGTGGTTCAAACGGGTGTTTGGCGACGACTACTACCTGGAGCTGCAACGCCACAAGACCGACAAGCCCAACGCCAACCGTGAGACCTACGAGCTGCAGGAGCGGGTGAACCCCGTGCTGGTGGAGCTGGCGCGCAAGCACGGCATCAAAATCGTCGCCACCAACGACGTCCACTTCGTGGAGGAGGAACATGGCGAGGCCCACGACCACCTTATCTGCCTTGCCACACAGAAGGACTATTTCGACCCCGACCGCCTGCACTACACCAAGCAGGAATGGCTGAAGACCCCACAGCAGATGGCAGACATCTTCGACGACCTGCCCGAGGCCATCGAGAACACCATGGAGGTGGCTGAGAAAGTGGAGATATACAGCATCGACAGCGACCCCATCATGCCCATGTTCGACATACCTGCCTCGTTCGGCAGCGAGGAGGAGTACCGCCAGCGCATCACAGAGGAGGAACTGTTTGACGAGTTTACGCAGAACGAGAAGCACGAAGTGGTGATGGACCGCGAGGCGGCAGAGAAGAAAATCAAGAAGCTGGGCGGCTACAACAAGCTGTACCGCATTAAGTTCGAGGCCGACTATCTGGAGCAGCTGGTGTGGGAGGGTGCTCGGAAACGGTATCTGCCAGACATGCCCGAGGGGACTGAGGTGTCGAAGATTAAGGAGGCCCTGACCGAGGAACAACGAGAGCGCATCATATTCGAACTGCACACTATCAAGACGATGGGATTCCCGGGCTACTTCCTGATAGTGGCGGACTATATACGCGGCGCACGCGAGGAGCTGGGCGTGAGCGTGGGACCCGGACGTGGCAGCGCGGCAGGCAGCGTGGTGGCCTACTGCCTGTGGATCACCGACGTGGACCCGCTGAAATACGACCTGCTGTTTGAGCGATTCCTGAATCCCGACCGCATCTCGCTGCCCGATATCGACGTGGACTTCGACGACGCGGGCCGCGGGCGTGTGCTCGACTGGATTACAGAGAAATACGGCAAGGAGAAAGTGGCCCACATCATCACCTACGGCACCATGGCCACCAAGAGCGCCATTGCCGACGTGGGGCGGGTGGAGAAGATACCGCTGGCCGAAGTCAACAAGCTGAAGGAGATGATACCCGACAGGAGCTTCCCCGACAACGTCAAGGACGAAAACGGCAAGTCGCCCAAGGTGAACCTGGTGAACTGCTACAAATATGTGCCAGAGCTCAAGCGTATCATGGAAGACGAGGGGCAGGAGGAGCTGAAGAACATGCTGACCTACGCCGCCGAGCTGGAGGACACCAACCGCCAGGTGGGCATACATGCCTGCGGCGTGATTATCGGGGCCGACGACCTGACCAAGTTTGCCCCCGTCTGCACGATATACGACAAGGAGTCGAAGCAGGACGTGCTGGTGACCCAATACGACGGCCACGTGGTCGAGACGGTGGGACTAATCAAGATGGACTTTCTGGGACTCAAGAACCTCTCCATCATCAAGAACGCCATCGACATGATTGAGAAGAACCACGGTGTGAGAGTCGACATCGACCACCTGCCCATGGACGACGAGAAGACCTACCAGCTTTTCTGCGAAGGCAACACCGTGGGCACGTTCCAGTTCGAGTCGGCGGGCATGCAGAAATACCTCCGCGAGCTGGAGCCCCACGCCTTCGAGGACCTCATTGCAATGAACGCCCTCTACCGTCCGGGTCCAATGGACTACATCCCCGACTTCATCGACCGCAAGCAGGGCCGCAAACCCATCGAATACGACATCCCCTGCATGGAGAAATACCTGAAGGACACCTACGGCATCACGGTCTATCAGGAGCAGGTGATGCTGCTGAGCCGCCAGCTGGCGGGATTCACCCGCGGACAGAGCGACACCCTGCGCAAGGCCATGGGCAAGAAGCAGATCGACAAGATGAACGAGCTGGAGGTGAAATTCTACGAAGGTGGCGAGAAAAACGGACATCCGCACGACAAGCTCCACAAGATATGGGAAGACTGGAAGAAGTTTGCCTCCTACGCCTTCAACAAGTCGCACGCCACCTGCTACTCGTGGGTGGCCTACCAAACGGCCTACCTCAAGGCGCACTACCCAGCCGAATACATGGCTGCCGTGATGACCAGCGGACAGAGCGACATCAAGCGCACCACCGAATTGATGGACGACTGCCGCAAGCATGGGCTGGAGATTCTGGCACCCTCGGTCAACGAGTCGGAGATGAACTTCTCGGTCAACAAGAAAGGACAGATACGCTTCGGCCTACAGGCCATCAGCGGCATGGGCGAGGCGGCATCGGAAGCCATCATCTCCGAGCGCGAGAAAGGCGGCCCATACAAGGACATCTTCGACTTCCTGGAGCGGGTGGACATCCGCTCGGTGAACCGAAAGAACCTCGAGGTGCTGGTGAAGGCGGGAGCCTTCGACGGAGTGGGCGAGATGCACCGCGCCCAGTACTTCTACAAGGAGAACAACAACGAGGGCACGCCCACCTTCATAGAGAAACTGATGCGCTGGGCGGTGCGCAACCGCGAGAACGCCGAGAACGCACAAATGTCGCTCTTCGACATGTGCGAAGAAACCAAGCAGGAGAGCCTCCCCCCCATACCGCAGTGCGAGCCGTGGTCGGTGGTGGAGCAATGCCGCGAAGAGCTGGGAGTGATAGGACTCTACATGAGCGGGCATCCGTTGGACAACTTCAAGTACGAGATGAAATTTGTCGCCACCACGCCCTGCTCGGCAATGGCCGACATGACGCAGCTGGTCAACAAGGAGGTCAGGCTGGGCGGTGTCGTGACCGAAGTCACGGAGGGCGTGATGCGCAACAATGGCGACCCGTTCGGCCGTCTGACCATAGAGGACTATACGGGGTCGTATACCCTGGCACTCTATCGCGACGAATTTCTGAAATTCAAGTCCTATTTCCAAAAAGACCTCTTTGTGTATATCAAAGGATTTGTAAAACAAAACTCGAAAGTCAACCCCGACGGCACCGTGACAAAGTTCAGACCGATGCTGAAGGTTAGCCAGATGTCGATGCTGATCGATGTGCTGGAGTCGAACACAAGCAAGATAGTCTTCACCATTCCACTGACTGCCATCACTCACGACCTCTGCAAGGAGCTGTCGAAAACAGCAAAGAAGCATAAGGGGAAAGTGCCGTTGGAGGCACTGATAGTGGATCGCGAACACGACCTATTCCTGACCATGAAGAGCAACCTCCTGAAAGTGGATGCCAGGTCGTTTATGCCACTGCTGTCGGAAATGCTCGGTGTGATTGACGTAAAACCCATATTAAGAAATTGAAAATTGATAATAAATTGATGCGTCAGCCGTCCCCTCTTGAGAGGGGTACCGCGAAGCGGGGGGGTATGTCCCCTAACCTCTAACCCACAAAAATGATGAAACTGGCAACGACTGTCGACATATCGCCCCCATTGGTTGGCATTGACTACAGCACTCCCCTGCTGCTGCTGGGGTCGTGTTTCAGCGACGAGATTGGGTGCAGGCTGCAGGCCGCAGGGTTCGACACGCTGAGCAACCCATTCGGCACGCTCTACAACCCATTGTCGATAGCCGCCTGCCTCAACCGCGCCATCGCAGGCAGGCCGATGGAGGCCGACGAGTTGGTACGGCACGAGGGGCTGTGGCACTCGTGGCTGCACCACAGCCGTTTCTCGCACGCAGACCCAAACATCTGCCTAGCGCGCTGCAACGAGTCTATCGGTCAGACCCATGCCTTCTTGGAGAGAGAGCCTTTGCTGCTGATAACATTCGGCACCGCGTGGGTATTCTACCACCACGGCAGCGTGGTGGCAAACTGCCACAAGATACCGCAGCAGCAGTTTGAACGGCGACGGCTGGCAGCGGAGGAAGTCGTGAGGGCGTGGCAGCCGCTGATAGAGAGGATGGGGTGCAAGACCATCTTCACCGTAAGTCCCATCCGCCATTTGGCCGACGGTGCGCACGGCAACCAACTGAGCAAAGCGACACTGCTACTGGCCACCGAGATGCTGGTGGAAGGCAGCAGGCAGGCAGGCTATTTCGACAGCTACGAGCTGCTAATGGACGAACTGCGCGACTACCGATTCTACGACCGCGACCTATGCCACCCGAGCGACGTGGCGGCAGACATTGTGTGGGAACGGTTTCAGGAGACATATATGACAGCCAACACACGCGACCGCGTGCGCCAGCAGGAGAAAGCTTTCCGCCAGTCGCAACACCGGAAAATAATTGAAAAATGAAAATTGAAGAATGTGTTAACGTGTGAATGTGTTAGTCAGACTTACGAATTAACGAATTATCACATTAACGAATTCTACTCTAACCTCTAACCCCAAACATTTAACATATCAACAATAATACCATGCAAAAAAAGAACATTGCCCTGATAATGGGCGGCTACTCGGGAGAACACGACATATCCATCATGAGTGGATGCCAGGTATACGAAAACCTCGATCACGAGAAATACAACGTCTACAAGATTGTTGTCGACCGCGACGGCTGGTATTGGCTGGCGGACAACGGCTCGCACCGAAGGGTGAATCGCGACAACTTCACCGTCGAGGGGGTAGAACGGTTCGACCTCGCCTTCATCATCATCCACGGTAACCCCGGCGAGAACGGCGTGCTGCAAGGCTATTTCGACATGCTGGGGGTCCCCTACACCACCTGCGGATTCTACACCTCCGCCCTCACCTTCAACAAAGGCTACTGCAACCCTGTGGTGCGCAGCATGGGGCTGGTGAGCGTGGCCAAGTCCAAGCTGCTCTATGCCGACCAGCCCATTGACACCGAGGCCCTGCTACGCGAATTGTCGCTACCCCTCTTCGTCAAGCCTGCCGCCGGGGGCAGCAGCGTGGCCACCACCAAGGTCAAGCGGGCCGAAGACCTGCTGCCAGCCATCCAGGAGGCCCTGACCGAGGACCGTGGCGTGCTGGTAGAAGAGTTTATTCAGGGACGCGAGTTCGACTGCGGAGTGCTGCGCACCAAGGAGAAGAAATACGTCTTCCCCATCACCGAAATCATCCCCACGGGCGGTCATGAATTCTTCGACTATGCCGCCAAATACGACGGCTTCAGCAACGAGGTGACCCCCGCCGAAGTGGAGAAGGCCGTCAGCGACCATATTCAGGAGGTATCGTCAAAGCTCTACGACCTACTCGACTGCCGAGGCGTAGTACGCTTCGACTACATCTACGATACCACCAAGCAGGAGCTCTTCTTCCTCGAGGTGAACACCATACCCGGACAGAGCGCCGAAAGCATAGTGCCCAAGCAGGCCCGCGCCATGGGCATCAGCACCAAGGAACTGTACGAGATGATAATCCAGTCGTGCCTAGAGAATTGAAAATTAATAATTAAAATTTGGTGCGTCAGCCACTCTAACCACTAACCATTATAAATAGAACCCATCTTGAGCATTAGTACCCATATATCGCAGTATCGCATGCCGTTGTGGCTGACAGCCTTTCTGATGCTGTCTGCTCTGTCGGCATTTGGCCAACGGCCCTGTCGCGACACGCTGGTGTATCGCTACGACTCTATCTGCGAGGGCGAAACCTACGATTTCAACGGCAGGGAACTGGACTACACCGGTCTGTTTTTCGACACGATACAACGTGCAAACAGCGACTGCGACAGCATCATCATCCTGCGACTCACGGTGCTGCTCATTCCCGAGGCGAATATCTATCCCTACCGCCGCTGCGAAGGCAATAAGGGCTACGACCTCTACAGCTCCAGCTTGGGCAACTATTTCCGATGGTCGTCGGTCCCGACGGACACCATGCTGCGCAACCAGATGCACAACTCGTGGGTGCACGTCAACCCCCAGCAACCCACCACCTACTACCTGTATGTCGACTACCGCCCTACGCCGCAATGCCCAGATTCGTCCAACCGGTTGGTCAACCCCATCGCGCCCGTTGTCGCCCGAATGCATATCACACCTGACGAGCTGACCCTCGACCACATGGAATTCACCGTCGAGGACTTCAGCACCGGCACTAGGGAATACTACCAGGACGGCTGGGGAGGACGGCACTGGTATATCAACGGAGTACACCAGGACAACTATAGCGAGTGTGCCACCTTCTCCGCCGAACCGTGGTGGCCCGACACCGTGGAGGTGATGATGCTCGGATTTTCTCCCACCTGCCTGGACTCAGTAACAAAACTCATACCCTTCAAGAAGATAGCACTCCACTTCCCCAACCTGTTTACACCTGGGAAGGAAGAGAACTCACTTTTCAGGCCTATACTATTAGGAGTCACAGCATTCGAGATGTGGATCTACGACCGACGTGGCACGCTGGTGTTTCACAGCCAAAGTGCCGACACGCCGTGGGACGGCACCTATCAGGGCACGCCCTGCCCGTCGGGCAGCTATGTCTATCGCTGCCGCTACCGCGACATCTACACCCCCGAAGGCGACCAGACGCTCATGGGCACCGTCACCCTCCTACGATAACAACAAAAAAGAGCCATCCGACGGGATGGCTCTTCTTTTGTGTTGAGGTCGCTTCCGGATTTGAACCGGAGTAGCAGGTTTTGCAGACCTGTGCCTAGCCCCTCGGCCAAACGACCTTTTCTGCCTTAAAAGCGGGTGCAAAAGTACGAACTTTTTCCCAATTGGCAAAATATTTTTTGTTTTTTTATTGTGAAAACCTGTCTTTATGCACATTACATTTTCATCACATTAGATGTAAAGCCATGCTTTTTCATTATTTTGGAGCAGTAATTCTCACTTTTTCACCCTTTGCAGCCCATATTAACAGACACCTAATTGCAAAAAAAAATCCGCACCACAACAATGGGTGCGGATGTATCTAAGACAATAGTTGATGACTATTCGACAGGAATGTCTTTGTTGACATTCTTGCTGCCCCAGAGGGCGTAGAAGAGGATGTAGGCGAAGCCAAGCACCACCAGCCAGTAGCTGCCCACAAAGCCAATGCCGTCGGCAATCATATTCTGGAAGAAGGGCAGGATACCTCCACCACAAACAAGGGTCATGAAGATGCCGCTTGCCATGGGAGTATACTTGCCGAGCCCCTCGGTAGAAAGGTTAAACACAGCGCCCCACATTACCGATGTGCAGAGACCGCAGAGTGTGGCGAAGACAATCTTCACCGGCAAGTCGACGACACCGGTCAGAATGTGGGCCGTCACCGTCTCGGGAATCATTATTAGGCATAGCAGGAAGACGATAGCCAGAATTGCCGCCGTGCTCAGCATAACTTTACTACTGACCTTGCCGCCAATCAGCCCGCCAATAAAGCGACCGCAGAGCATAAGGAACCAGTATGCACCTACAAACCAGCCTGCTGTGCTGGCACCTAGACCAAGGCCACCACCATCGGGATGGGTGGTCATGTATAGGTTGAGCGTGTTGGGAATACCCACTTCGACGCCGACATAGAAGAAGATGGCAATGGCACCCAGCACGAAGTGACGGAAGCTCAGAGGAGAGTGGCTATCCTTCTGCTTGGCGGCGCGCATCTCGCGGGTCTCGAGATGGGGCTCGGGAATTTTGGTAAGCATGATGACCACAAAGGCGAGGGCAAAAATAGCCATGGCAATAATCATGGCAGGTGCGGCATCGCTCACATTGGCATTGATGATCGAACCACCGATGAGGTAACCCAAGAGTATGGGAGCCAGCGTGCCGCCCGTGCTGTTGATGGTGCCGCCCCACTGGATGAGTTGGTTGCCACGGTTGCCACCACCGCCCAAGGTGTTGAGCATGGGATTGACCACAATGTTGAGCAGACACATGGAGAAACCGGCCACCAAAGCTCCCGCCACATAGACGGCAAAACTTTCAACATAACCGCTGAGGAACTGGATGCCGACACCGACAAAGCCGACAGTGACGGCCAACAGCGAGGTAAACTTATAACCTCTGCGGCGCAGGATGACACCCGCAGGTATGCCCATGCAGGCATAGGCGATGAAATTGGCGAGAGTGCCCAACTGGGCGACGGCATTGCTGGTGCCAAATTGGTTCTTGACAATGACGCCCATAGAACCAGCGAAGTTGGTGACGAACGCTATCATAAAGAACAGCAGGAACATCACGATAATAGGGATAGTGAAGTTTTGTTTCTTTTCCATGATATAGTAGATTAAGTGTTTAAAATAGAACTATCAGTCTTAGTTGGCTGCGACCACCTTGCGCATCGCTCCATTGCCAAGGCGCACGACATAGACACCGGCTCCCGGCAGGGCTATCGACATGGCGTGATAGCTATCAGAATGGTAGACCCTGCGACCTAGCGCATCGTAGACGCTGAGCACAAGGCCGTCGGCTCCACGAACGAAAAGGCTGCGGCCCTCGACGTAGGTAATCATGTCGTCAGGCAGGGCATTATCGATGCCCACCTCGCCCTCGGCGAAGATGGCACGAATTGTCTGGTCTCCCCTCACATAGTATATTCTGGGATTGTCGGTGTTGTTGTCACTCCATCGCTCGAAGTGATAACCCTCTTCAGGCGTGGCCACAAGCGTTGCCGCCTGTCCATAACGATAGAGGCCACCACCCGTCACTTTACCCCACCTCTTGTTGTTGGTGGTGACGTTGAGGGTATACTCGTTGCGGTCGTATGGCATATAGGCACGCAGCATCCATGTGGCTCCAATGCCTTCGTCCGAAAGCGGTTGCCAGACGAGCCCGTTGGTCGAGTACCAACTGCCATCGTCGTTGCCACACCATGTGCTGGCTGTAGCCGGAGCATCATCGGAGGAACAATAGAGTGATATCCAAAGCGGTTGACTATAATCGATGACCAAAGCTGAGTCGAGTTCCCTCTCCACCCAACGATAGCGCGTCTGGCGAGCTTGATAGAATGTGTTTGTGTACACCTTGTTACTCAGCAGCGGCTTGTTACCTTGATGGATGTTGAGGGTGTAGTAATCGGAACGGACATTGTAGAATTTCACACTTTGGAGTGACACATGCCCCACCAATTGGGAAGGGGGTATGCAGATGGCCCAGTATATTCCATCTTCGCCGCCATAGGTGCTATTGTAGGTGCCGTTGTCGTAGTGGAGAGTGTCGGTACCCAGGTCATCGAAACGTGCCGTGAGCGTTCGGCTTGAGGTAACGGTAAGTGTGCGAGGGTTGTCGGTGCCCCCATCGTTCCATCGGGAGAAACGATAGCCTTCGTTGGCGTGGGCGACGACTGACACACTCTCGCCAAAGGCAATGTTGTCGGAGGAGCCCTCCACATAGCCACGGGTGGTGTCGTTGACCGAAGTTGTCAAGGAATAGGTCATCGTTCCCAATCCACCGTTACTGAGACAAGGGTTGACAATAAGGAATGTGTCGCCGTCAGCAATGGCTTCATTCGGGTTGTGGTTTACCCACACCACCCCGTCGGCATTCTCAACGAAGAAACCGCAATCGCCATCGGCCGAACCACTGTGCCATGTCAGCACCACCGTATCGGGACATACAGCGTATTCGCCAATGCCGTATGTGCCGTCCAACAGCCGCATCTCGCCAAACAAGGCACCCGAGGTGGAGGATAGCGTGAGCCAGCCATCGTTCCAACCGTTGCCACGATTGTCGTAGGCATTGACGGTAAGGGTACACATGTCGCCCGTGGCACAAGTGAGCTGCTGCACACGGACTAGTACGGTATCGCTCCCCTGCACAAGGGTGATGGCGGACACGCGGTCGTGCCCGCTGTTGTTGGCGGTGACGGTGACGGTAACCGGCGTCGTGGACCCGTTGCCCGAGCCCGTGGTGGGATTGAGGGAAATCCATGAGGCATCGCTAGTGGCCGTCCAGTTGGCGGGATTGCCGTATGTGCTGGCGATGTCAACTGCCTGGCTGCCTCCCACCATTGGGAATGTCAACGCGGCGGGGTTGCTGCCCAATCGTGGCTGGGGTTCCACTCCGATAAGTGCCTGGTTAGACGAGTTGAAGGTGTTGGAGGTATTGGTACCCACGCCGCCGCCACCAGGATTGAGGGCACCCATGGAATAGAAACCGTTGTAGGAACCGCCCCAACCCCAGTTGACGTGGAACTGGCTGCTGCTATTGTATCCGTCGAACACGAAGGCATGGCCCGCAGAATTGTCGTAACCAGCATACAGGACCGGACGGCCCGCTTCAATTTCGTCCATCAACAGGCCTATCCATTCCGCGTCGGAATAGGAACTTTTGTGAGCACCCCAGAGGCTGCCTTTATAGCCGAAGTAGTTCTTCAGCGCACTCTGACCCGATGCGCCATAGCCATAGCCCACCAGGCTTGCCCCACTGCCATCGGTGGAATAATCCATCTCCACCGCCACGCCGATATGGTAGCTGAGCTCCGCCACCGCGTGTATCTCCTGCATAGTGCTGGAGCTGGAGAGGCTGTTGGGCATGTTGGCCCAATCGTAATAGGTGCTGTCGAAATTGGCACTCAAAAGGCCGTAGGTGGTGTAATAGCTGTGACTGCCAGTGCCTTTGACAGGATGGTTCCAATACTTCATCACCTGCGCCATGGCGGTGGCAACACAACCCACCGGACATGACGACGGGCAATAGTAATTGTAGATGGGGCTCTGATTCCAACGCGTGGACAGTAATGCCGGCACCATGTTGACACTCTTGGGCTGAGCCCATGTGCCAGCCAGCAGGCTGTTCCACTCGCGGGCTATATAGTCGGCAAGCACGGCATCGTCGTTGCGTATCACTCCCGATGCCAAAGCCTCAATCTCACGTTCGTACTGTCCCAGCCAGAAACGGGTTTCGGGGCCCATCTCGCCAGCCACATCGTCGGTGCCGTAGGCGAGGATAGGATAGGCACAGTCGTCGGCAGCCACCACGACAAAACCCTCTGTCTCGTTCACATGGAAGATATACATGTATTCGAACGCAGGCTCTTGAATCTGCTCGACATGCCCCTGATGCGAGGTGACACTCCTCCAGAAATTTTCTGCAACGCGCAACGCAGCCTGCTGATTGACAGGAGCTGCCATCGCACTACCCATTCCCAACAAAAGGGCCAATACAAAAAGACTTTTTCTCATAACATTCATCGTCTTATACTTTTCTTAATTAAACCAACTGGAATTCACCAAACAAAAAATGGCACACGGGGTTGCCCCGCATGCCATAATTCGTAAAAATAAGTTGACCATTGAATAAAAATAATTCTAACCTTTGAGAGCCTCAGAGCCGCTAACAATCTCAATAATCTCGTTGGTGATAGCTGCCTGACGTGCCTTGTTATAGCTCAATCTCAGTTCCTTGAGCAGCTCGGTAGCGTTGTCTGTGGCCTTCTGCATGGCGTTCATACGGGCACCGTGCTCCGAAGCCAGCGAGTCGAGCACCACGCGGTAGAACTGCGACCGTAGTGTCAACGGTATTATCTCTGCAAGTATCGCCTCCTTCGAAGGCTCGTAGATATAGTCGTTGGCTGTCTGTTTGACAGCGGTGCTGCCACTTCCACCGGCCGTGTTTGTCACCACAGGCAGGAACTGCTCGGTCATCAGTATCTGCACCAGCGAGTTCTTAAACTGATTGTAGATAAGCTCCACACGGTCGTACTTCTTGTCGCAGTACTGCTGCAGGATGTCGTCGGCGAGGGTGGCAATGGCATCGAAAGATGCATTGTCCAACAACTCGTCGTAGCTGCCTACAATACCGTCGAACCGCTTGCTAAAATACTCGCTGCAGCGCTTGCCAATGGTTATCATGCTCAGCTGTGCAGGCTGGTCGGCAGTGGCATTGGCCTTGTAGTAGTCTATCCGTGCCTGGGCCTGCTTAATGACATTGCTGTTAAACGCACCGCAGAGACCCTTGTTGGAAGTGACCACCACCAACAGCACATGCTCCAGCTTACGAACCTCGTGATAGGGGGTCTGTACGCCGTCGCCCGTGTCAATGTCCGACACGATGTCGCCCAACTGGTTGGCGTAAGGGCGCATACCGATGATGGCATTCTGGGCACGGCGGAACTTCGCGGCAGACACCATCTTCATCGCCGAGGTAATCTGCTGCGTCGAACTGACCGATGCTATACGGGTGCGGACTTCTTTTAGATTTGCCATACTTTTTTATATTAGTGATTGGTGATTAGTGATTGGTGATTCGACAAATGCATTTGTCCATTCACAATTCACACATCACCATTCACAAAAATCAATTATTACTTAGCGTATTTGCCAGCCATGTCGAGAGCCACCTTCTTGAGTGTCTCCAGATCCTCGTCCACCAGCTTGCCCTTGCGCAGGTTCTCTAGGATGGGGGCGTGGTTCTGGTGGAGGAAGAAGAGATACTCTGTCTCGAAGTTGTGCACCTGGTTGGTAGGCACCTTCTGCAGCAATCCCTTCGTGCCGCAGTAGATGATGGCCACCTGGTCCTCCACAGCCATGGGGGTATACTGGGGCTGCTTGAGGATTTCCACGTTGCGCGCGCCCTTGTCGAGCACCGCCTTGGTGGCGGCATCGAGGTCGGAGCCGAACTTCGAGAAGGCCTCCAGCTCGCGATACTGTGCCTGATCGAGTTTCAGCGTGCCGGCAATCTTCTTCATCGACTTAATCTGTGCCTTGCCACCCACGCGCGACACCGAGATACCCACATTTATGGCGGGACGGATACCCGAGTTGAAGAGGTTGGTCTCCAAGAATATCTGACCGTCGGTGATGGAGATGACGTTGGTGGGGATATAGGCCGACACGTCGCCAGCCTGCGTCTCGATGATAGGCAGTGCGGTGAGCGAACCGCCACCCTTCACCTTGTCCTTCAGGCAGGCAGGCAGGTCGTTCATCTGGCGGGCAATCTCGTCGCTCTGGATGATGCGGGCGGCACGCTCCAGCAGACGGCTGTGGAGATAGAACACGTCACCAGGGTATGCTTCACGTCCCGGCGGGCGACGCAGCAGCAGCGACACTTCGCGATAGGCCACAGCCTGCTTGCTGAGGTCGTCGTAGATGACCAGTGCGTTGCGTCCCGTGTCGCGGAAATACTCGCCGATGGCGGCACCTGCGAAGGGTGCGTAGAACTGCATGGCGGCGGGGTCGGATGCAGTGGCGGCAACAACAATAGTATAGGCCATTGCGCCCTTCTCCTCCAAGTTCTTCACCAGATTAGCCACCGTGGAACCCTTCTGACCGCAAGCCACATAGATGCAATACACGGGGTCGCCGGCATCGTAGAAATTCTTTTGATTGATGATGGTGTCGATGGCAATGGCGGTCTTACCGGTCTGACGGTCGCCGATGATCAGCTCACGCTGTCCACGCCCGATGGGAATCATCGAGTCGATGGCCTTGATACCCGTCTGCAGGGGCTGTTCCACCGGCTGGCGGAAGATGACGCCGGGAGCCTTACGCTCGATAGGCATCTCAAACAGCTCGCCCTCGATGGGACCCTTGCCGTCGATAGGATGGCCGATGGTGTTGATGACGCGGCCCACCAGGCCCTCGCCCACCTTGATGGAGGCGATGCGCTTGGTACGTTTCACCGTGTCGCCCTCATTGATGGTGCTAGCCTCTGCCAGCATCACCACGCCCACATTGTCCTCCTCCAGGTTCTGGACGATGCCCTGCTCGCCGGTGGAGAACTCCACCAGCTCGCCCGACTGGGCGTTGTTGAGGCCGTAGATACGCGCAATACCGTCGCCGACGGTGAGCACGGTGCCCACTTCCTCCAGCGCTACGTCGAGGTCGACGTCTGCCAGTTGTTTCTTCAGAATTGCCGATACTTCGGCAGGCTTAATTTCTGACATATCTTAATGTTTATTTTTTAATTTCTAATCTACAGTTTGCTCTCGTACACGTTCTCGTCGAAGGCGTGGCGCAGCTTGGAGAGATAGGTGCTGATTCGGGCGTCGTACATCCTGTTGTCGAACTCCATCGCCAAGCCTCCAATAATCTTCGGGTCGGTCTTGGCCACCAACTCCACCTCCTTGTGCGTATAGTCGGCTATCACCTTGGTTGCCAGTGCGCGGGTGTGGTCGTCGACAGGCTGCGCAGTGGTGATGTGCGACAGCACTATGCCGCGGCTCTCACGGTATAGGTCCAAATAGGAGGCACTGATGCCCTTGAGGTTCACCGAGCGTTTCTTGCGCACCACAAATTGGAGGAACGCCATAGTGGTCTTGCAGACGCTCGCGCCAAAGATGTCCTCCACTATCGCCACCTTCTTGGGCGACTTCACCTCGGGATTACGGAAGACAATGTTCAGCTCGCGGTTCTCGGCACACACGTCGTTGACCAGCCGCATGTCCTCCGACACACGCTCCTGATCTCCCGTCTCGTCGGCCAGCAGAAACAGCGCCTTGGCATAATTTATATTGATTCTATAATCTTGCATGATTAGTGATGGGTGATTGGTGATTAGCGATTCGTGATTCGACAAATGTATTGTCTATTCACAATTCACATATTCACAATTCTCAATTTAAGTGTGCGTTCTCCAATTCGCGTGCTATTAGGGCGTCGGCCTTCTGACGGTCGCTCAGTTCCGCCTTCATCAGCTTCTCGGCGATGTCGATAGAGAGCGACGCAATCTGGTTCTTCAGGTCATGCATGGCCTTCAGCTTCTCGTAGTTGATGTTCTCGCGGGCATTCTCCACGATGCGGTCGGCCTCTTCGGTAGCCTTCAGGCGGGCATCCTCTACAATCTTCTCGCTCGTGAGGCGTGCGTTGCGCAGCATCTCGTCGCGCTCCACCTTGGCCTGCTTCAGCAGGTCCTCGTTGTGCGCCACCAGCTGCTTCATCTCCTCGCGTGCCTTCTCGGCAGCGTTCAGCGAGTCGGCTATGGCATTCTCGCGCGCCTTCAACGCCTTCAGCAGCATGGGCCAACCCCACTTGCCGAGGATAAACACCAGCACACCAAACGACACCAACATCCATACGAATGTACCCAGACCGGGATTAATTAACGGATTGTTCATGTATCTCTATATTTTTTCGTTTCAAAGGAATAGTTAGCTTCAAACAGGATGTTGGCGCCAATCGCGCCAACATCCCATTCTTTCGTCGGATACTACTTGAGGACAACCAGCAAGCAGACAACCACTGCGAAGAAGGCAACACCTTCAACCAGTGCGGCGGCGATAATCATGGTCGAACGGATGTCGCCACCAGCCTCCGGCTGACGGGCCATGCCTTCCATGGCACCCTGACCAATCTTACCAATGCCGAGACCTGCACCAATGGTGGCCAGACCGGCTCCGACGGCTGCACCGAAATAGCCCCAGGCCATCTGAGCAGCAGCTTGTAACAAAATAAGTAATGACATAGTTGTGTTTTTTATGTTAGTTAATACGTTTATTTATCTATTTCTCAGTCTCCTACGCACAATCCAATCCCTTATGGCACACTGCCATTTGAGGGAACAAAATTAGTCAATTTTTTTTAACTACACAAGTTTTTAACTCTTAAAATCGAAAAAAATGTCCTAACACCCTAATTTTCAACAGTCATTTCTCCCCTCTAATTTTTAAATCCATTCCTTAACACCAACACCCACGACACCCCCTCTTTGAGGGGGAAAGTACAAAAAATCCATAACCGCGGCCTCGTTGTCTCCTTCATCACCATTGACTGATTCCCGACTTCACCTAGGGTGACTCCCGCGAACTCCCTATTTTCCTAGAGCCCATGGCCACTTCTTCTTCGCTATAGGACCCTAAAAGGAGACCCCAATCGGTAAGAATCGGTAAAATGAAGTAGGAATCCGTATGATACGGTAGCACACAGCAGGGGGCGTATTCGATGCTGGGACATTAAAGGAAAACGAATTGCCGACTTGCGGACTATGCGTCGGGGGTGAGGCTGGCGGCGATGCGGCGGAGGGCATCGAGGAGGGTGGCGCGGGGGCAGCCGAGATTGATGCGGAAGCAGCCACGGTAGTCCTTGCCGCCGAAGGTGGTGCCGTCGTTGAGGGCCACATGGGCACGGTGGAGGAGACGGTCGCGGATGTCGTCGTGGTCAAGCCCCGTGTCGGAGAAGTCGAGCCAGGCGAGGTAAGAGGCCTCGGGGAGGACGGCCTTGACCTGGGGCATGCTGTCGGCAAGGAAGGTGCGCAGGGTGTCGACATTGCCCTGCAGGTATTGCAGCATCTGGCGCAGCCACTCTTCGCCCTGACTGTAGGCGGCTTCGGCACCGGCAAAAGCAAAGATGTTGCCGTTGGCAACCTCGTAGCCGTCGAGATAGCCGAAGAAGCGTTGGCGCAGCTGCTCGTTGGGACAGTAGCAGACCGAGCTGGCGAGGCCGGCGATGTTGAAGGTCTTGCTGGGTGCGACGAAGGTGATGGAAATGTTGCGGGCGTTGTCGCTCACAGTGCTGAAGCTGGTGTGGCTGTGACCGGGAAGCACAAGGTCGGCATGTATTTCGTCGGAGACGACATTGACGTTGTTGCGATAGCAGATGTCGGCGATGCGGGCGAGGGTTTCACGGTCCCACACGGTGCCACCGGGGTTGTGTGGGTTGCTGAGTATGAGCCAGCGGCATTGGCGGGCACGCCACTCGAAGTCGTCGAAGTCGATGGCAAAGCGGCCGTCGGCCACCTTGAGGGGGCTGCAGACGAGCTGGCGATGGTTGTTTTGAGGCAGGTTGAGGAAGGGGGGATAGACGGGGGTGGTGACGAGGATGCCATCACCAGGGTTGGTCATGGCCTGCAACACGAAGGCGATGCCGGCCACGATGCCGGGGATGAAGTGCATCTCGTGGCGGGAGGGCGATATATTGTAATGTGCACGGAGCCATTGGGCAACTGCATGCCAGTAGCTGTCGGGGGCGGTGGCATAGCCCAGCACCTCGTGGTCGAGACGGCGACGCAGGGCGTCGATGACAAAGTCGGGCGAACGGAAGTCCATATCTGCCACCCACATAGGCAGCAGGTCGTCGGTGCCGAAGAATTGCTGAAGGGCGTCGTGTTTGACACAATTGGTGCCCTTGCGGGGGATTATCTCGTCGAAGTTGTAGGTTTTCAAGTGAAGAGTTTTTTTACGGAGTGGGCGGAGTAACCTGATTATTCAGAGGGGGATTATTTGTCCTTGAGCAGGTCGATGCTGTAGTGCAGGCCTACGTTCTCGCGACGCGCGCGCGCCATCTTGATAATAAGGTAGGCGCAGGCTATGAGGTTGCGGAGCTCGCTGAGTTCCTCGGTGAGGACGGAGCGGTTGTAGAGGTCTTCGGTCTCGCGGAAGATGAGGTTGAGACGGTCGAAGGCACGTTGCAGGCGAAGGTCGCTGCGGACGATGCCGACGTAGTTCCACATGAGTTCCTGCAGTTCGCGCTTGGTCTGGGTGATGAGCACCATCTCTTCGTTGAGCACCATGCCTTCGGCATTCCAGTCGGGCACTTGATGGCAGAACTGGCGTGTCTTGACCCGCTCGATGGCACTCATGGCCGCGTTGTGGGCGTAGACGACAGCTTCGAGGAGCGAGTTGCTGGCCAAGCGGTTGCCACCGTGCAGGCCGGTGCAGGCGCATTCGCCCGCGGCATAGAGATGGTGGATGGAGGACTCGCCGTCGCGGTCCACCTTGATGCCGCCGCACTGGTAGTGCGCCGCCGGACGGATGGGTATCATGTCCTTGGTGATGTTGATGCCCAGTTCAAGGCATTTGGCGTAGATGGTGGGGAAGCCGTTGATGAGCTCGTCTTTGCCGATGCCACGGGCATCGAGATAGAGGTGGTCGACACCGGCAATCTTCATCTCGTTGTCGATGGCGCGCGCCACAATGTCGCGCGGGGCGAGGGAGAGGCGCTTGTCGTATTTGTGCATGAACTCGTTGCCCTTGAAGTCCTTGAGGATGGCACCCGCGCCACGCATCGCCTCGGTGATGAGGAAGGCGGGCTTCTCGGCAGGATTGTAGAGCGAGGTGGGATGGAACTGCATGAACTCCAAGTCGGCCAGCACACCGCGGGCACGGTGTACCATGGCCACTCCGTCGCCAGTGGAGACTAGGGGCGTGGTGGTGGTGGTGTAGACGTTGCCCATGCCGCCAGTGGCGAGGAGGGTCACCTTGGCGAGATAGGTGTCGATTTGGTTAGTCTTGCAGTCGAGGGCATAGACACCATAGCATTCGATGTCGGGGGTATGTTTGGTGACACGCTGACCCAGATGGTGCTGGGTGATGATGTCGATGGCAAACTGATGTTCCTTAACCTCGATATTGGGGTGGCTGTAGACAGCTTCGAGGAGGCCTCGTTCAATCTCCGCTCCAGTGTTGTCCTTATGGTGGAGGATGCGGAACTCGGAGTGGCCGCCCTCGCGATGGAGGTCGAAACGGTCGCTGCCACGGCTCTTGTCGAAATTGACACCGTACTGCACCAGTTCGCGGATGCGGTCGGGAGCCTCACGGATGGTCATTTCGACCACCTTGCGATCGCAAATGCCATCGCCCGCGATAAGGGTGTCTTGGATGTGTTTTTCGAAGCTGTCGCTGTCGTACATCACAGCAGCGATACCGCCCTGCGCATAACGCGTGGAGCCTTCGGCCGCCTCGCCTTTGCACAAAATACACACCTTGCCATAAGGGGCAACCTTGAGGGCGAAACTCAGCCCTGCGATACCCGAACCAATAACAAGAAAATCAACCTCGTATCTCATAGCCTATATTGAAACGATTGGGTTGGGACTTTCAAAATAATCTGACTCCTTCAGAATTGTCGGAATATTCTGAATAATCAGACAGACACTGACATGAGCCTACATGCCGAATACCAAGCAGATGGAGGGCCAGTAGATAATAATCGCAGCGATGGATGCCAACACTGCCAAGCTGAAGCAGACAACGAAAAGGACCATCAGATAGTGCCACATATAGCGAGTCTGGCGAAGATATTCTACCGAGGGGACTAAGTCGTTGTTGATGCGCACCTGGTTGGCTGCATTGACGGCACGGCGCATGCAGACGATGGCGGGCAACAGGGCGGCAGCCAGGATGATGAGAGCGATGCCGGCAAAAGCGAGCAGATTGTCGACATAGTAGGCGGTTGCCTCGTCAAGATATCCGCTGACAAACAGGAGCACTATGCCGCCTGCCACCAAAAAGAGGACGCTGAGTACGGCAAAGATTGAAAAAACATTCATCCATTTACCTGCGCGAACAATGTGTTTTTTGCTATTGTTCAAAATGATAAGTTCGTTTTCTTCCATAAATCACCATTATTTATTATTTTGCAAATGTAACACTTTTTTTCAAATCGTTAAGGAAAAATGTTTAACTATTTAATTGTTGATAAGTTTAGTGTTGATATATTGGGCGATAAGCCTGCCATTTCAACGTATCAACATATCAAGAAAAATAAAGCAAAATCTGTGTATATTGAAAATATTACGTACCTTTGCAAAAAGTTTATCGACGGTATAATGCGGCTATTTTTTATAACTTTGCGATTTACGACAAGACGGCTTTTCAATTGGATGGTGGTCGTTGCCCTAACGGGGGTATTGGCGACGGGATGCCAAAGTGGCACTTCGTCGGAGGGGATAGACCTGCGGCTACGGGGATGGGTGGACAGCCACAACAAGGCTTCGTTTATGAACCGCTACCAAGACCCGCAACGCTCCATCGACGAGGCCCGCACAGCCTTGGCAATGGTGCGCGACTCGCTGCCCAACTACCACGACGGCCGCCTGCGGGCCTATAACAACCTCGCCTTCGGCTACTACATGCTGGCACAACACGACTCGGCAACAGTGTATGTCGACAGCGTACTAGCCACCCCAGGCTCCGCCACAGGCAGGCATCTGCGCCAAAGCCGCAACACCGAGGTGGAACGGCTGATAGCCCAACTGATGAAGATACGCCTGCTGCAACGCAGCTGCCGCATCGCCGACTCGTACCAACTGCTCTACGACATAGACCAGTCGGCCCTATTGAGGAACAAGGGCGACAACTACCTGTACGCCTATGCCCAGATGGAATACTACATCACCTCGCTGACGCTCAACTACCACTACCGCAACAGCGCGGTCGCCTCCTCGTCGGGCACCCTGCTCGACATCAGCACCCAAAAGACGTTGGCAGACATGCTGCATGAGGTGGAGGAAGACAGGCCGAGACTGAAATGCGACTACGCTGAGGACATGTCGCTCAACTACGCATTGGCCCACAGCTACTACCGTCTTGCATCGGCATCGGGCAGCGACGCCCGCCTACTGGCCAAAGCATACCAATACCTATCCGAGAACCTGAAGATAATGCTACGGCCCAACCAGCAGAGTATCTACCACTTGGCCAACGTGTTCCAGCTGCAGGCTTTCATCGTGGCCGACACCAACATACTGCCTGCCTGCTACCAACGGCAATGTTCGGCACGAATAGCCGAACTACAGCGGTTGGGCGACCGCATGTATCCCTACGACTCGATAGCGGTGACGGGAGACTACGGGCTGGACATGTTTGACGTTTCCACCGACCTCTTCTTCCAAACCCCCGACCCCTACCAGCACCTCGGCGCGGTGGTGGCTGCGGCAGAATACTGCCTGCGCAAGGGCGAGTACGACCTGGCCTATGGCTATTACGCTCGCGCTTTGGCCGACAGCAGTTGGCACGACGGCATGGCTCCCAAATTCGAGGCGATGCTCTACGACGGACTGATACGCATGGGTTTCTCCCCTTCGCTCGAAGAAAACCAACAATGGTATGCCCGCGAGATGGAACTCCTCACCTTTATCCGCCAAAACGAGAGTGCCGACGCCATGCTGCAAGACCGTCTGACGCAATCCCAAACACGCAATCGCAACTACGTGCTTGCCATCATCGTGGGCTCGGTGTTCCTATTGTTGCTGGGAACCATGGTGCTGCTGCTCCACAGGAGGTCGAAGGTGCTGCGGGCGGAAAAGGCTGCCTTGCAGGAGGTTCGCCGACAGAACATCGAGCGCATCGCCAACGTAGAGACCTGCCTCTCGGTGCTGCGTCACGACATCAACCCTTTCCTCACCTATCTCACCAACCGCCAGCTGAGCAGCGAGATGCGGCAGGAAGTGCTCGACCAGTTGTTGCGTACTTTCGCCAATATCAAGAGCTGGACCAACCTCTCCATCCCCAGTGGGCTACAGTTCCAGCCGTCGGTGTTCGCGCTTAGCGAGGTGTTCGAAAGCGTCGCCGCCTCATGCGTGAGACTGGAACATGACGTAGACTGCATATTCTATCCCACCACATTAAAAATCAATGGCGACCGTGGGCTCGTAGAAATCATGCTCCGCAATCTGGTGAACAACGCCTTGCAGCACACACATTATGGGAAAGTGACCATCTACGCCGAAGTCTATCCCCAAGACTCCCGCTTTGTCCATATCGAGGTAGACGACACCGGCACCGGCATGGACGAGGAGACACTCGAGAACCTCTTCCGCGCCGACAAGAAAGTAAAGACTCCCAACGACCCATCGGCAGACCACGGCACCGGCTTCGGGCTGATACTATGCAAATACATCATCAAACGCCACGACGACAACACCGTACGAGGTTGCCGTATCTGGGCGGAAAGCGAACCAGGAAAAGGCAGTACTTTCCACTGTCTACTAGCTGGCGACGGCAACGAAGGCTGGCAGCCCGAACCTTGGAGAAAAAGCAATCAATCCTCATGAACTACACAATATGGAACCTATCAAAATAATGATTGTGGACGATGAGCCCATCATTCGCAAAGCTCTCAAGCTAGAACTGGGCGGGCAGCCCCACAGAGTGGCGTGCGGTATGAACGACGACGGTGAGGTAGACTATCGTGATGTGACGGTGCTCGACACCTTTGCCAACGGTGCGCAGCTGATGGCGGCACTCGACAGCCCAGTGCCGCATGAGATGCCCGACTACCTGCTGCTCGACATCGAGTTCCAAGGCGAACCCACTGGCGGCATTTTCATCGCCGACCGCGTGCACAAGAAATACCCCGACATCAAGATAGCCCTCTTCTCGGGCCGTTTCGACAACCCCCTGCCCGACGAGGCCGACCGCCACGACCGCATGATGGAGATAGCGCGTGTGCTGTTCGAATCGCTGCAGCATGGCGTACAGGCTTTTGTCAGCAAAAACGCCGCTGGCGGCTTCTCGGTAGAAAACGTGCTCCGTGCCATCGAATCGCTAGAACGCGGCGAACGCTACTATTTCAACTATCCCGTGATGCTCACACTCAAAGAGGCGGCAGAGCTATATGTCAAGCGTGTCGCCGACCAGAAGTGCAACATAGTCGTCAGCGACACCGAGCAACGGCTACTGCTGCTAGAGGCGGCTGGCTGCACTGCCTCCGAAATAGCCTCTACGCTGAACGAAACTGACAAAAGCATTCAGGAACGTCAGAAAGAGCTGTCGCGCAAACTAGACATTGTCAACAAGTCGGGCGCCCGCATCGCCAAAGCCATCCAATACGGCCTCATCGACCCCAAGGAGATAAAATACCTGAAGAGGTGAAGACGAATTCAAAAAGAGTTGTTTTAATGTCCTAAACAACATAGGTCTCTCGCCTTCTCCCATGCCATCAGCAGGTGTACTTCGTCTATTCTGCCTGCACCGAAAGCGATGTTATCGACAAGAGTGTCGCCATTTCGGATGAACAGGGTCTTTGTGTCGTAGTCTTTGTTTACAACCACCCTTTCGGCGTGGGACATAAATAGGTCGGAAGGATTGTTCTCGTCAATCAGCCCAATGGAAAATACGGCTATGCTGTCCCGCACTATTACTCCACAACAACCACGACTGAAATAATAGAACGAGTCAACGCTCGATGCGTCTATTTTAACACAGAGCAGGGTTGATTGCTTGTAGACTGGCGCATCTATCACCATGCCTTCGAAATAGACAGACTTCACTAACGAATCGATTTCCTGTTCACACTTTTGGTCCTCCCAACGAGAGAGACGAAGGAAAAGAAAGGTGATTAGGCAGAACAGGACCAAGAATAATATAACCGATAATATCTCTTTCTTCCTTCCCATGGGCAGCATCATTCTCCTTGTAACATTTCTTCTCCATTCATCTGGATAGATGTCAGCTTCCACGTGCCGTCGGGTTGCTTAGAATACCTATATTTATATACGGTCTGCGTAGGTCGGCTGTCTTCGTCGTAGGTGGTCTGGATGCAACGGGTGCGGTTGCCGTGGCGGTCATAGCTGTTCACTTCGGTGTAGAGCAGGTACTCGTCGGCGGTGTAGACCTCTTTGCGCACGGGACGGCCTTGGCGGTCGTAGCTTTGCAGCGTGCGAGTCTCCACCACGCCAACGCTGTCGTAGGCATAGGTGACGAGTACCGCCAAATGGTCGTCGGCATCAATCACGCTATGCGAGGAGCTCACCACCCGTCCCGTCTCGTCACGTACAATCTGCGCCGAAAGCGAATTGAAAATTGAAAATTGAAAATTGAAAAATAGGAATATGAGTATTATCCTTTTCATAGGCGTATGATAATTGAAAAATGAAACTTTGCGGTGGCGGGTCATTGGTTGCTCCTGCGAGATTTCATTTTTCACCTTTCAATTTTCACTTTATAAGTTTCTTGTAGCGCAGGCGGTGGGGAGTATCGTCACCGAGGCGTTTGCGACGGTTCTCCTCGTATTCGCTGTAGCTGCCCTCAAAGAAATAAACCTGCGAGTCGCCCTCAAAGGCAAGGATGTGTGTGCAGATACGGTCGAGGAACCAGCGGTCATGGCTGATGACCACGGCACAACCAGCGAAGTTCTCCAAGCCCTCTTCCAACGCCCGCATGGTGTTCACGTCGATGTCGTTGGTAGGCTCGTCGAGCAACAACACGTTGGCTTCGCTCTTCAACGTCAGTGCCAGATGCAGGCGGTTGCGCTCACCGCCGCTGAGCACACCCGCCTTCTTGCTTTGGTCGGTGCCGGTGAAGTTGAAGCGTGACAAATAGGCACGTGCATTCACCAGCCGTCCTCCCATGGGTATGAGTTCGTTGCCTTCCGACACCACGTCGTAGACGCTCTTCTCGGGGTCAATCTGCACATGCTGCTGGTCCACATAGCCTATCTTCACCGTCTCGCCCACCGTAAAGGTGCCCGTGTCAGGCTGTTCTAATCCCATGATAAGGCGGAACAGCGTAGTCTTACCGCAACCGTTAGGGCCGATGATGCCCACGATGCCGGCAGGTGGCAACGAGAACGTGAGGTTTTCGTATAGCAGCTTGTCACCATACGCCTTGCTCACGCCTTCCACCTCCAACACCTTGTTGCCCAATCGCGGGCCGTTGGGAATGAATATCTCCAGGTTCTGCTCCTTCTCCTTCACGTCCTCATTCATCATGCGGTCGTAAGCGGCCAGACGCGCCTTGCCTTTGGCGTGACGGGCTTTGGGAGCCATGCGCACCCACTCCAACTCGCGCTGCAGGGTCTTGCGACGTTTGCTTTCCTGTTTCTCCTCCATCGCCAGCCGCTGCGTCTTCTGATCCAGCCAGCTGCTATAGTTGCCCTGCCAGGGGATGCCCTCGCCACGGTCGAGCTCCAATATCCATCCCGCCACGTTGTCAAGGAAGTAGCGGTCGTGCGTCACCGCAATCACCGTGCCCTTGTATTGGCGCAGATGCTGTTCCAACCAGTCGATACTCTCAGCGTCAAGGTGGTTGGTAGGCTCGTCAAGCAGCAAGATGTCCGGCTCCTGCAACAGCAGACGACACAATGCCACACGACGACGCTCGCCTCCGCTGAGGTTCGCCACCAGCGCATCCTCATCAGGACAACGCAGCGCATCCATAGCCCGTTCAAGACGGCTGTCGAGATTCCAAGCGTCGTATTGGTCAAGCAACTCTGTCAGCTCGCCTTGCCGTTCGCACAGCTTGTCGAAGTCGGCATCCGGCTCGCCAAAGGCGTTGTTCACCTCGTCGTATTCCTTCAGCGCGTCGACAATGGGCTGCACCGCTTCCTGCACCACCTCTTTCACCGTTTTGCTGTCGTCCAGCTTGGGTTCTTGCTCCAGATAGCCCACGCTATAGCCTGGTGCAAACACCACCTCGCCTTGATAATCCTTGTCCACGCCCGCTATAATCTTCAGCAACGAGGACTTACCCGAGCCGTTGAGACCGATAATACCAATCTTGGCTCCATAAAAGAAGCTCAAATAAATGTCTTTCAATATCTGGCGGCTAGGGGGAATCAGTTTGCCCACACCCACCATCGAGAAAATAATCTTTTTGTCGTCTGCCATAGTCTAATTGATAATTGAAAGTTGAAAATTGAAATTATTGATTCAAATACCTTGTCCCTTACCTTTACCTCAACAGTCCGTACATATACACGTCATAAATATGCCCATCCTTCCGCACCCCGTTCCGCAGTGTCACCTCGCGGGTGAAGCCCAGCTTCTCCAACATCCTTATCGAAGCTACGTTAGGACTGTACACGTTGGCCGACAGCCGTTCGTAGCCATTCTTCGCAAATGCCATCTCTATAATCTGACGGCACGCCTCATACCCCACTCCACGTCCCGTATACTCCTCCATCAGCAGGCATCCCAGCGACGCGTCGATGCTGTGCACCCCCTCTTGCGACACCACCTGCACCTCCCCTGCCAACTCTCCGTCCACCATCACCGCGCGGTACAGGTCGCCACGTTTCTCTTCGTAACCAATAATCTGGCCGATATGGAACCTTGCGGCCTTCTTGTCCCTGTACTCGAGATAGGTATCCTCCAAATAGCTGAAGTCCACTCGGCTCAGCATCTCGGCATAGTTGGCGGCATCCCATTCATGCCAGGGCATGAGCACTACTTCCATACCCTACCGTATATCAGTTCGTCATACACCATCCCGTTCCTTCTCACCGAACGCCGCCGGGTGCCTTCATATACGAACCCGTTTCTCTCCAAAATCTTGATTGCCCTGCTATTCGGGTCAAACACCCGCGCCGTCAACCGTTGGAAACGGCCTGTGCCCATCGCATCATCCACCACCTGTTTCACCACCTCGGTGCCAATGCCCCGTCCACACACTTCGGGCAGCAGCATACAGCGCAATACGCCGTCAATGTTATAGTTGTCCTCCCTTCGCGACACCCCCACGCTGCCTACCACCCTGTCGTCCCACACCACCGCCTGATGGACATCGCCGTCGTAATACACCATGTCCACCAGATCCATAATCACCCGCTCCGCCTGCACGTCCTCAAGCCCCTGGGGCAAGAAATCGTCCATATAGCGGTAGTCCGCCCGATTCGTCAGCCACTTCAAAGCCTTCGCATCGTTCAGACACCATTGTCTCAGTTTTAGCAGGTGATTCTTCATTTTTCGTTGAGAGCTGAGAGTTGAAAGTTGAAAGTCGGCTACCAAAGTCGGTCAACTTTCAATTTTCAACTTTCAATTTTATTAGTTTTCGTCGAACTGCATATCCTTGACGTTCAACTGTATCTCAGTTCGTCCGTTCCAATAGTTCTCTTCCAAGGTGTAGCAGATGGTGAATGGGTCGCCCTTCTTCACGCGGGGGAAATACTCGCCCAGCTGGAAGCCGATGGCAGGGTAGAATCCCGACCGCGAGGTGATGGAGGTGGCACTGAATTTCAAGTGGTTGCTGCCCACTATGCGGGGATAGCCCGTGTCCACCAAGTCGTGCGACACAAACACCGGCACATTGTTCTCCGGCCCGAAGGGGCTGAACTGCTTCAATATGCGCAGGAACTTGGGGGTGATATGCCTGCCGAAATCCAGCTCCGCGTCTATCTCTATCTCTGGCACCATGCTGTCCTTGGCCAGGTTCTGCTCCACCACCTGTTCGAAACGCACCTTGAACGCCTCGAAGTTCTCCGGCTTCACGCTAACGCCCGCCGCGCACTTATGCCCACCGAAATGTTCCAGCAGGTCGGCGCACTGCTCCAACGCCGTATGCACGTCAAACTCCTTGATGCTGCGGGCCGAGCCCGTAATCAGGTTGTCTGCCGACTGGGTGAAGATAATCGTAGGCTTATAGTACGCCTCCACCAGCCTCGATGCCACGATGCCCACCACGCCCTTGTGCCAGTCCTTGTCAAACAGCACTATGCTCTTCTTCCCCTTCAGCTCGGGGTTGCTCTCAATACGGCGTTTCGCCTCCTCCGTGGCGGCACTGTCCAAGTCCTTGCGCTCCGTGTTGTAGCGGTTTATCTCCTCTGCCAGCATCCCCGCCTGCGACGGGTCGTCGCTCAGCAGCAGACGCACCGAGTCGAACGCGCTCCGTATACGTCCCGCCGCATTAATGCGCGGCCCGACTAGGAACACCAAGTCCGAGATATTCAGCTCCTTGCGGAAATACGACTTATCCTCGGGGTTGTTGCGCATCTCCTCCTCCGAGCGCCGCTCGATATGGCCGTAAGTCAGTATCGACTCGATGCCCGGGCGCGGGTGGGTGTTAATCACCTTCAGGCCGTAGGCCGCCAGCACGCGGTTCTCGCCCATGATAGGCACAATGTCCGACGCGATGCTCACTGCCACCAGGTCCAGATACTTCAGCAGCGTCAGCTTCAGCCGCTCGCGCTTCTCGCGGCGCGCCTCGTCCAGTTGGTCCGCGCTGTCGCACAGCCGCACCCCCAGCCGCTGCTCCTGATGCGCCTCCACAATCTTAAACCCGATGCCGCAGCCCGACAGCTCCTTGTACGGGTAGGGGCAGTCCTGCCGCTTGGGGTCGAGCACCGCCACCGCCTCGGGAATGTTATCCCCATCGGGCAGATGGTGGTCGCCGATAATGAAGTCGATGCCAAGGCTCTTGGCATACGTCACCTGCTCTGTCGCCTTGATGCCGCAGTCCAGCGCGATAATCAGCCCCACACCCGTCTCCTTGGCATAGTCGATACCCTGGAACGAGATGCCGTAGCCCTCGCTGTCGCGGTCAGGGATGTAGAAGTCCAGGTTCCGGTGGAACGTCTGCAAATACGAGTACACCAACGCAACGGCCGAAGTGCCGTCCACGTCATAGTCACCATAAATAAGGATGCGTTCGCGCCGTCGCACCGCCTCGTTGATACGGGCAATAGCTCGATCCATATCCTTCATCATAAAAGGATCATGCAACTGATCTAGACTAGGTCGGAAGAAACATCGTGCCTCCTCAAAGGTCGAAATGCCACGTTCCACTAACAACGTAGCAATAATTTCATCAACGCCTATCTCCTCCGAAAGTTTTCTAACTAGCTCTTTGTCATATCCTTCTTTTAATATCCAACGTTTACTTTTCATTTTTTTCTGGCTGTAAAGATACGACTTTTTTTTTATATAAAAACTTTTTTTGTAAAAACATTTTTGCCACCCCTCAGCTGAAACAACTTTACAACCAAATTATCAGCTAGTTATCACAAATGGAAAAGTTACAAAAAAACACAGGCAAATATAGCACATGTCAGCCATATAAGGGAACCCTGTCTCCACCCGTCCCGCAGCCAATAGAACCACCTCATCGCAGCCCAACTCGGTGCGTGTGCCACAGGCCCCCATAATAGGGTATACGACCCATTCCCATGAGATAATCTGACCCAGCCCTACGGGCTGGGAGCACGCGAAACATCCCACTATTGCTGACTCCGACTCACACCCTCTCTCGCCCCACGTTACTCTCAGTTTCTTACTATCGATAGAAAGCTCTTGAAGTGTAGTTCTTCGCTCCTGTGACCGACTAACGAGCCTTTACAAACCGACTAAGGAGCGAATAACGGCAAAGGTCACTATCAGCGAGAGACGGCTTTTAGCAACGTTTTTGTTACTATGGAAGAAGAAGATAACAGCTTTTTAGTCGACATTGAACAGGCGGCCGCTGAAGGAGATGCCGACTTGCGCCTGAAGGCTGATGCCGGAGGGGCAGCCCTCGATGTCGGGGAAGGAGGAGTAGGAGACGAGCAGGCGGCTGTGGAGCGAGAGGCGGCCAAGCTCGGAGACTCGGTCGCCGCCAAAGAGACCGTTATACATGGGGAAGGAGCGTTGCTGCCAGAAGTGGCGGTAGAACTGGATGCCGACGACCGGCTCGGGACGGGCGTAGGCGAAGTTGGTTGCCCTGTCGCGAGTGTTGTGGCTGAACTCGCGGATGCCGAGGGCGGCAAAGGGTGCCAGCTGCCAGCGCAGACGGTCGACCACATGATAGCCGTAGCCGAAATGGATGGTGGCAAGTCCACAGCCCTTACCAGCAGAAAAGTGGTGGGCCGTACCGTCAGATTCGGTGAGGAGGAGCGACCGATTCGGCTCGCAATAGCCGAGGGTGCCGTCGAAGATGAAGAGGTGGCAGTTGCATGAGAAGTTGAAGCCGAGATTGAGGCCGACACCGGGCGAGAAGGCTTTGCCCAACGTGCCGGTGGAACCCGTGACACCTACGCCAAGGTACATGCCGTAGCCGAAAGGACGGGCGGTGTAGCGGGGATGATAGACAGCGGGGTATTGCGCCAGCTCGGCGGCCAACTGCCGCTCGAAGGAGGCAAGGACGGCGGTGTCGGTGCCGTCGTGCGACAGGCTGCGGAAATTATCGATGCGGGAGCTGAGGCGGTCACCGCGGGCGGAGAACAGCCCGTCGTAGGCAAACGGGTTGGGGTCGGCATTGATGGACTGCTGTAGACGGCGGGTTTCGACCTCAAGTATGTCGAAGATGACCTGGTTGTAGCGCAGGGTGTTGTCGTCACGGTGGTCGGCAACCACCCACGAGTCGCTGTTCATCATATAGGCTTCGGCACGGTAGTAGCAGCAGCGGATACCGTCTATAGTGTCGCGCACGGGCTTGAAAGTCATGATGTAGAACATTTGGGAGCGTTCACCAGAGGAGGGGACGGGCATAACGGTAAAGTCATCCCATGTGAGTGGGCCTTGCGACCAATAGCGTTGGTTGACCTGTGCCGAGGCGGCGAGGAAAGCTAAAAGGTAAAAACTAATAACTAAAATGCGTCTCATAATGTGATTTTATGGGCGTACACGGGGGTACGCCCATACGTTAATTGTTGGTTTTAAATAGGCGGAAGAGGTCGAGCCAAGTGGCCTTCTGCCCATAGCGGAGGATTGAGCCGCGGTAGATTTTGGCGGCAGCCCAGATGCAGAGGGGGAAAGTGGCGAGGATCAGGAGCATGGAGACAACAATCTGCCAGATAGGCACGCCAAAGGGGATGCGGAAGAGCATGGCAACGGGCGAGGTGAAGGGGATGAGCGAGAGCCAGATGCAGAGGCTGCCTGAGGGCTCGTTGATCATGGCGGGCAGGAGCAGGAAGGTGAGCAGCAGCGGCACGGTCATGGGGAGGGTGAACTGCTGCGAGTCGGTCTCGTTGTCGACCAGCGAGCCCGCCGCCGCAAAGAGCGAGGCATAGAGCAGGTAGCCGAAGACGAAGTAGAAGACAAAGAGGATGATGAGAAGCCCGAAGTTGATGCTGGTGAGGCCTTCGATGAGGTCTTGCAGGTCACGGTCGATGCCTTCGCCCGCCTCGTATTGCGCCTGCTGGTAGCGGGCGGTCTGATACTGGGTGGTGGCCTCGGTGCCCTTGCTTGCCACCTCGGTGACGCTGTGGCGGCTGGCGGCCTGCTCGAAGAGGTCGGCATTGGCAATTTGCACGCCCGTCATGGCTATGCCGCTGAGCACGACCCAGAGGGCGAACTGGGTGAGGCCGACAAGCCCGACACCCACCACCTTGCCCATCATCAGCTGGAAGGGCTTGACGCTGCAGACGATGACCTCGACGATGCGACTAGTCTTCTCTTCCATCACGCCGCGCATCACCTGAGAGCCGAACATGAACACACCCATAAAGACCAGCAGGGCAAGTATGATACCGATGGCCATCTTTATCTGAAGGAATCCGTCGCGTCCGGTCTCGATGTCCTGCGTGCGCAGGTGGATATGGGTGGAAGTAAGCATGGCGTAGTCGTCGGGAGTGATGCCGTGCACGTCGAGCAGGATGACGTTGCGGAGTATTTCCTGCAACTGGCTGTTCACGTCGGACTGGACGGTCATGGAAGGCGCGTCGGAGCGGTAGTAGAGGAAGGCATCCTGCGGGATGGAAGTCTCGCGGGCGGGGATGAAGACGATGGCGTCGAGGGTGTCGACGGAGGCCAGCTGACGCTTGGCATAGTCGAGGCTGCCGGCATCGAAATAGGTGATGTCGCGTCCCGAACGGAACTGTCCTTGGAAGAGGCCACTATCGTCGACAACCAGCACGTTGGCATGTTCCAACGGCTTGCTGGCAAGCATGATGGGGATGGCATAGATGGCGGCTAGCAGGATGGGCACCACAAGGGTGAGAATCCAGAAGGAGGGCTTTTTGACGCGCGTGGCGTATTCGCGCTGTATGACTAGGAGGATTTTATTCATTGCTTGACGGTGTTGATGAAGATTCGGTCTAGGTCTTGACCGGGATGCGAGGTCTTGATGTCAGCTAGAGAGCCTGAGAGCACTACCTGCGCGTGGTCGATGAGGGCGATGTCGTCGCAGAGTTCCTCGGCAGAGGGCATGTTGTGGGTGGAGAAGATGACGGTGGCACCCTCGTCACGGAGACGTAGTATCTCGTGCTTGAGGAGGTCGGCATTGACGGGGTCGAATCCGCTGAAAGGCTCGTCGAAGATAAGCAGCTGGGGCTGATGCAGCACGGTGACGACAAACTGCACCTTCTGCTGCATGCCCTTGGAGAGCTCTTCGACGCGGCGGTTCCACCAGTCGCTGATTTCCAAACGGTCGAACCACTGGCGCAGACGTTGCTCGGCGGTGATTTTGTCGAGTCCTTTGAGACGAGCCAGATAGATGGCCTGCTCGCCCACGCGCATCTTCTTGTAGAGTCCCCGCTCCTCGGGCAGGTAGCCTATCTGCATCACGTCCGCCTCGGTCATGGGGCGGCCGTCGAAGAGGAGGGTGCCGCCATCGGGGCGGATGATGTGGTTAATAATACGGATGAGGGTGGTCTTGCCTGCCCCATTCGGGCCGAGAAGGCCAAACACGCTGCCTCGGCGCACATGCAGGTTCACGCCGTCGAGGGCGCGATAGGAGCCGAAGGACTTGGAGATATGGTTTATTACTAACACTTTTTGAATTGAGAATTAAAAATTGAGAATTTCCGAGTGCGGCAGCCAATTTAATTTTTAATTTTTAATTTTATCAAAATGGTCTCTGCCAGCAGGGCTGCGAGAGCCAACAGCAGAAACAGACGCCAGAGGGGCTTGCCCTGGCCACGTTGGCGGATATAGTCGGTCATCGACTTCTGCGCACTGGTTGCTACGCTACAATTATCCAAGTGCATGTCGTCCACCAACTGCTTCACCTCGGTGGGGGTGTAGAAGTCCATGACGGACTCCTGTCGGCTGTAGTTGAACGAAAGGCCTTCAGTTGGAGCGGATGCGCCAGTGGCCTGCAGGCGGTAATTGCCCGCCCGAGAGACGGCACCGTGGGTCAGCAGCCACTGTCGCGACCCAATGCGGCGGATGTCGGGGATAAGGTCGGAAGATTCATCTTCGTTTCCAATCAGATGGGGCAGGTCCTCAGCATCGTAGTTCCCCAGCAGGGCAATCGGTTCATTGCCTGTCAGCAGATGGTAGGGCACCGCTGTCGGGGTGCTGAAGAGTGCCATATTATAGAGCGTGGGCACGAAGAGTGCCTGCTGCACGAAGTCGGTATACTCGGTTCTAAGAGGGGCGGCAAACAGATAGCAGCGACCTTCGCCCACAGGGGTACAGGTCAGGTAATCACCTCCGTCTAGTAACTTGATTACCGACTGGCTTACCGTTCCCGCCTGAACGTTCAGGCGATAATGCCCTATCACCGAGGGCAGTTCCATGTCGTCCAGTTTGCCCTGAAACACGCCACGGAACAGCGGCATGTCGGTCGCCACCTGCTCGGCGCGGGTCTTACGGGTGGTCCATTCACCCAACTGCGGAGCCTGCATCATGGCCAGCAGTCTGTTGTACGACTCCGTCACCATCCCTTCGCCAGGTATCACCAACAGGGAGCCTCCATCCTCAACAAACTGATGCAGCGTCTGCGCCATGCCAGAGGGGATGTCGTGCATCTCATCGAGCACAATAAAGCCGCCATTAGCGAACTGGGCATAGTCTATCTGATTGGCCGACACCTGCCGGTAGCGCACCAGCGAGTCACCACTGAAGAGACGTTGCAAGAATGGGTTCTCACCCTTGCCGCCCACCACCATCACAGGCACCTGCCGCACCACGGGTAGCGAAAAATAGAGCCTGTCGTCGAAGGTGATGGGGTAGTCTGTAGTCTCCACCATGCCTTGGACAGTCCCCTCTTGAGAGGGATGCCACGAAGTGGCGGGGTATGTTTGTTCGTCGCCGATGGCGAAAGTCATCTTGGCTGTCGCCGACCCATGTGCCGCCACGTCCACCGAGGCGATGGCACGCTGCTTGTCGCCCACAAGCAACCGCAGCGGAAGGCTCTCCACCGCCTTGTCGCCATCGTTGCGCACCGTCACCTCCACCTGCACCGTGGCTCCGGCATAGTAGGCGGGGCTGTCAAACACCAGCGTGTCAAGATAGACATTCGCCACCGCACTGCCACCCAAGGGGATGAACGTGGTAAGAATACTGCTGTCGGCTGGGTATTCGGCGATGTCGGCCGTGGAGCGTTGGAAGTCGCTAATCACGTAGGCGTGACGGTTGTCCGACGTTGCCGACCGCAGAAACTCGTTCTGCCTTTGTGCCACGGCGGAGAGACTTTGCGTCACCGCGCTGGCCTGCAAGCCGTCAACGGCCGTCAAAAATTCCTCGCGACTGAGCCACTGGAACTGCCCGCCACCCAAATCGTTGGTCAGCAACTGAAACTGGTCGCCGGGCTTATAGGCTGCCGATATCTCGCGAGCCTTACGACGTGCACTCTCCAGCAGGCTGCCGTCCATGCCGCCGCTCTCCATGCTGTAGGAGTTGTCGATATAGACGCTCACCACCGTGCCACCCGAGTGCTGCTGCGAGCCTTTGCTACGTATCACCGGCTGGGCGAATGCCAACACCAAGAAGACGATGGCGAAGATTCGCATCGCCAAGATGAGCAGCTGGCGGAGGTTGCGCTGGCGGCGGTCCTCGTTCTGCAACTCCTCCAGCATGTCAACATTACTAAAATAGACCTTCTTGTAGCGTCGCAACTGCAAGAGGTGTATCGCTATCGGGATGCCGACAGCCACAAGACCTATGAGAAAAAGCGGATGGGTAAACACTTGTGAAATTGGAAATTGAAAGTTGAAAATTGAAATACATTCAGGCGCGACAGCCTACTTCTTACTTCTTAGCTCTTAGTTCTTACTTTATAATAGTCGCACAATTCGCTGATGCCGCACTCGTTGCAGTGGGGCTTGCGGGCTTGGCACACATAGCGTCCGTGCAGTATCAGCCAGTGGTGGGCGATGGGTATTTTCTCTTCGGGTATATGCTTCACCAACTCGCGCTCGGTCTGTAGGGGGTTCTTGCTGTTCTTGGTCAGTCCGATGCGGTTGGCGACGCGAAACACATGCGTGTCCACCGCCAGCGCAGGCAGGTTGAAAACTACCGAGGCAATCACGTTGGCGGTCTTACGACCTACGCCGGGCAGAGTCTGCAGCTCGTCTACGTCGCTCGGCACCTCTCCACCAAAATCCGACACCAGCTTCTGCGCCATGCCCACGAGGTGCTTGCTCTTATTGTTGGGATAGGAGATGGAATGGATGTACTCAAAAATCTCCTCTGGCGTTGCAGCCGCCATTGCCTGCGCGTCAGGGTAAGCGGCAAAAAGAGCGGGCGTGGTCATATTCACCCGCTTGTCGGTACACTGTGCCGACAGAATCACCGCCACCAGCAGCTGGAATGCGTTCTCATACACCAGCTCCGACTGCGCCGTGGGGCGTTCCTTCTCAAAATAGGCTATCAGCCTCCTATATCGTTCTTTGGGTGTCAAAATTATTAATATTTAAAGAAACAAATCAATGCCAAAACAAGTAAAACAATTGCTGCTACTCCAAGAAATACCACCTTACTATTTCTCACCCTAATACCTTCGATAAATTCGTTCATAAAAATACTCCATATCGATACCCATTTCATCGGATTTTTGCTATTATCCTTCGTCTTATTTATAACACTATAGAAACAAATGCTTGAGAGTATGCCAAGAAAGAATGTTAGAAAAAGGAACATACGAAGTCATCTGGTTTTAGTTATTCCGATGGTCACAGGTGCGGCAGCCAATTTTCATTTTTCTCCTTTCAACCTCAGACTCACCACCACAGGGTAGTGGTCCGAGATATAGGTATTCACACGTTTATACGACAAGGCCTCCAAGTCGGGCGTATGCAGCACATAGTCGATACGGTAGGCGGGATATGGTCCGTGGTATGTAGTCCCAAATCCTCTCCCCTGCTCCACGTAGGGGTCTATCAGTAGTTCCGTGGCCTGCTGATAGATATACGAGGCCGGGGTATCGTTGAAGTCACCCACCAGCACAAACGGCAGCTGCGACGACTCCACCAAAGGCAGCAATTCCTGCTTCCATTCCTGCTCGTGCTGCAACGTAGTCTCCTTAAACTTCCTCAGCAGCCTGTGTGTGTTGCTGTCGGGCTTGGCATGAGAGAGACTTTCAAATCCCACCATGTCCTCCTCGGTCAGCTGGTACGAATTAAGGTGTACGCAGCACACCCTCACCTCGCTATCGCCCTTCTTCACATCCACGGAAAACATGGACTTCTTGTCCATATCGTGGGTTCGTACCATCGGCAGGCGCGTGAATAATATCACCTGCGATGCCGGATTCTGGCCATGCACACCATAGTGGTTCACATATCCCCTCGCCTTCAGGCTGTCGGCCACCTTTACATGCCGTGGACTGAAAAACTCTTGCAGGCACAGCACATCGGGCTGCACCTCGTCCACTATCGACAAGAATATCACCGCGCCCGAATCCTTGGTCATTGCCGTGTCGCTGTCCAGCCCCCCAAAGCCATGTGTGTTGAACGTCATTATCTTCACCACGTCGTCGGCAGGCTCTGCGTCCGTGTTGCCCCCCACTTGGAAAAACAACGGGACAAACGACAGCCTCAACACTATCGCCGCCACCGACACCAGAAACTCCCAACGCGACAGGCAGAGCCAAACAATCACAAACAGCACATTGCACAACAACAATACAAAATAGCCGTAGCTCAGTATCGAGATTGGTACAAAACGGCTGGGTGCCACATGTCCCGCCAGCGTCGACAACACCAACGCCACGGCGAAAACAAGATTGATTATTAGCAGTATTACACGAAAAAACTTCTTCATAGTCTCACTTTACTAGAATTTGCAAAAATACGAAAAAAAATTGAATTAGTTTGAAAACAATAAAACTGGCGAAACAACGTTATTCATACAAAAGCAACAACTATGCCAGAGATATTCAGAATATTTGGAATGCACTTCTATTTCTACTCCCGTGAACACGAACCAATGTATGTGCATGTAAAAAGTGCCGACGGGAGAGCAATGTTCGACATACTGGAAAATGAGATTGTGCTCGTGAAAAACGAAGGCATGAAGACAAAGGACATTAAGGCCGCCGAGATGGTGCTAGAAGAAAATCGCTAACTGGCAATAGCTAAATGGAATGAGTATTTTGGAAAAAGCATAAGCGATGAAAATATCTAAACTTTGGTTTGAGAACGACAGGCTTTATATCCATACTGACAGCGGGCGTACCCTATGGCAGTCGCTGTTGTATTATCGCCGTCTGCGTGAGGCCACTGACGAACAGCACGCCGAATACGAAATTGACGACGAGGGCATTCATTGGGAAGCTCTTGACGAGGATGTCTCCTTTGAAAGCTTCGATTACGACAATCCCGAACCACAAGGCATATCGCGGCTGTTCCTCTCACACCCCGAACTGAACGATGCAGCCATTGCACGTCGTTTGGGCATCGACAGTGGCGTGATGCGACAATACTTGAACGGTATGCGCAAACCTTCCCCCGAAACAGAGTTTCTTATCTATTCGGCCGTTCGCAACATCGGCTCAGAATTACAGACCGTATGAAACAATACGGACTTATCGGCAACCAACTTGGGCATTCATGGTCCCAACGCTGGTTCGAGGACATGTTTGAGCGCGAGGACATCATTGATGCCTGCTACAGCCTCTACCCCATGCCCTCTCTACCCGACTTGAGGCAGTGGGTGGCGGACAATCACATCTGTGGCTTCAACGTCACCATCCCCTACAAGCAGGCGGTTATCCCCTACCTCGACAGCATAGACGAAGCGGCACAATCCATCGGCGCGGTCAACTGCGTGGAAGTGCACGACGGCCGTCTCATCGGCCACAATACCGACGCTCCCGCATTCCTCTCCACCCTGCAGCCGCTCTTGCAGTCCCACCACACCCATGCACTCCTGCTTGGCACCGGCGGTGCCGCCCATGCCGTAGCCCACGCCCTGCAGCTGCTAGGCATCCACTACCAGCCAGTCTCCAGAAATCCCTATTCTAAACTCTCAATCTCCTACTCCACCGCAGCCCATCTAGCCTCTACCCACCTACTCATCATCAACGCCACCCCCGTCGGCATGTATCCCGACGTGGACAGCACCCCTTGGACCTACCCCAACATGCTTAGCAGCCATCACCTTTGCTACGACCTTGTCTACAACCCTTCTCCCACACGTTTCCTTCGCGAGGCTGCCACCGCTGGTGCCAGTACCATCGGTGGCCTCGCCATGCTCCAACGGCAGGCGCAACTCAGCTGGGAAATATGGAATAGGTAGAATGGCAAAGTAAAACTCACTTGACAAGGAGTGTATGGCTCTCGGTATTGTCTGCGCCGGTGATAAGAATCAGATAGGTGCCTGCTGCAAGGGCGGAGAGGTCGACAAGGCAATTGTCGACATGGGCAGGTAAAGACTTCTCTAAACAAAGACGACCTCCCGTATCGTAGAACGAGAGGTGCGCATCGGGGGACGGCCGAAGGCGGGTAACCTCAAGGTGGTCGGTGGCAGGATTGGGCGAGAGCGAGAAACAGAGGTCACGCGAATGCATAGAAGTCGTACCTGGGGGTACTCCCACACGAGGACTGAGATATTCGCTCAGATAGTCGGTTAGGTCGAGGCTGAGCATCTGGGCGGGCTGGGTGACACCCATGTACGAGAAGTGCTCGTTGGTGAGGTAGTAGTGTAACCCGTCGGCGGTGGCAATGGCCTCAATCTGTGTGCCGATAGGATTGGATAGGGGCAGGCGGAGCTGTTCGCCACTAAAGAAATCGGTGCCCTGAAAGTCATAAGACAAATAGACAAAAGGTTGGCAGAAAGGAGAATAGCAAGTAAATACCAACAACCGCTGCGCGGGGAGGTAGCAGGCACCCGTCACGAGACCATAGACCTCCGCCGTGCCATGTGGGTGGGCAATGTGACGACCTGGCTGGTTGGGAAGGGAGTAGCAGGTGGTACGCAGCGAGGTCCACTGCTTGGTGAAGAGGTACAGGCTGTCGGGAGTGGCAATCATCGCTTCGCAGTCGTAGTCGGTGATGGGGAGGTCGTCGCTGCCAGGTTGCAAAGGGTCGTAGCCTTCGTAGGTGAAGAAGATAGTGTCGAAGTGGAAGGAACCAGCCAGCAGGGATGTCTTGGCAAGGCGGAGAATGCGGAGGTCGTCGCGGAGACGCTCGTGATTATTGCCAAAGTCGCCAAAATAGAAATAGGTGTCATCTTGTGCTGTTTCCTCCATGTCGGAGAAATGGGGTAATGTGTCAACAGCAGGCAACTGGGCGAGGACGGCGGCAGTGAGGGTGTCGAGCTCGTAAAACACCAGTCCGCCATGGTCGTTGATAGTCCAAAGGCAGTCCTGCCAATAGAAGAGCGAGGAGGTGTTGTTGAGCACCGACGGCAGGGTGTCGATAACGACAGCGGCAGGGATGGACTTGGCGTCATCAACACGCTGCGAAAATGCCGACAACGAACACAGTGTCAAGATTATAACAACAATAAGGCTTTTTCGTACCATAATGCAAAAATAAGAAAAAAAATGAAAAGTGAAAGGTGAAACTATTAGGGTTAGGGGTTAGAGAATGTGTTAACGTGTGAATGTGTTAGTCAGACTTACGAATTAACGAATTAACACATTAACGAATTCTACTCTAACCTTTTTTTCAATTCTCAATTTTATTTCGTATCTTTGCAGATTGTATGGATTGGGAGAATAGAGAACATAGCACTAACACACAGGAGTTTAAAGAGACTATACAGGCATTTGTCGGGCATGAAATGTTCGATATGTTTGTTACGCGCCTATTTCCCAACACCTCGAAGGAGGAGTTAAAGAGGCGGCTGCTGGAGATGGAGTGCATAGAAGAATTCCAATCCGTGTTTATGTACCGCGCCTGCCAATGGGTCATTGAGAAGACGATGACCAGTTTCACCTACAGCGGCACGGAATATCTGGACGAGCGTCCGCGCCTGTTTATCTCGAATCATCGCGACATAGTGCTTGACGCGATGATGCTGCAATACATCTTGGTTGGCCAGGGACTGCCGACAACGCATGTGGTGATAGGTGCCAACCTGTTCGAGATTCCCACCATGCCATTATTGGCAAGACTGAACAAGATGTACAGCATCGGGCGAGGTGGCAACGGCAGAGAGTACTACCGAGGGCTGATGGAGATGTCGCAACAGCTGCGCCAGTGGGTGGAGCAGGGCGAGAGCGCATGGATAGCCCAGCGCAACGGCCGAACGAAGGACGGCATAGACCACACCGAGTCTTCACTGGTGAAGATGATTGCCAAGAGTGGCAACGAAGACAACCCCATAGAGGCATTGGCGGCGATGAACATCACGCCCGTGAGCGTGTCATATGAGTGGGAGCCCTGTGCCACATGGAAAGCCAGAGAAATGTGTTTGAGCCAACAAGGTAGCTATACCAAAGCCCCAGGGGAAGATATGCAGAGCGTGATGAGCGGCATTAAGGACTTTAAGGGGAGGGTGCATTTCAGTATAGGAAAGCCAATTAGTTTTGAGGAGCTGGCAGAGATTCATACCCCGGCCATACGGCCACCCCTTTCAAGAGGGAACGGGGGAAACCTAACAAAAGAAGAGAAAGCCCTCTATGAAGAGGCGGCGGGACTGATAGACCGCCGCATTGCCGAGGGCTACCGCCTATGGGAGAACAACCGCATCGCCAAGCAGATGCTGAAGGGAGAGAGAGTAGAAGAATCCACCGAGAGCCGTGCATTTGAGGCTTATGTGGAAGAGGCATGCAGGCAATTCCCGCTTGGAGAGGAGTTTAGGAGGAGGCTGTTGGGGATATATGCTGGAGGCAACGTTGAGGACATACCCCCCGCCTAGCGGCGTACCCCTCTCAAGAGGGGACGGCTACCGCACCACGATATTTTCAATTTTCAATTTTCAACTTTCAATTTAAACGATGCTAGACAAATTAGAAGCCATTTATGCCCGCTACCAAGAGATTGAGCAGCAGATGAACGACCCAGAGGTGACCAGCGACCTGAAACGCTACGTGAAACTGAGCAAGGACTACAAGGACATGCAGCCTGTGGTGAAGGCTTATCACGACTATAAGAACCTGCTCGACACTATTGCCGAATGCAAGGAGTTGCTCAGCACCGAAAAGGACGAGGAGTTGCGCGAGATGGCAAAAATGGAGCTGACCGAAGCCAACGAGAAACGCGACAAAATGGAGGAGGAAATCCGCATCCTCCTCATCCCAGAAGACCCCACCGACAGCAAGAACGCTGTGGTGGAGATACGTGGCGGCACAGGCGGCGACGAGGCCTGCATCTTTGCTGGCGACCTATTCCGCATGTACAGCCGCTACTGCGAGAAAAAACATTGGAAGATTGACATTGTAGACTTCAACGAAGGCACAGCCGGTGGATATAAGGACATCACCTTCAACGTGACAGGTGAGAAGGTGTACGGCATGTTGAAGTACGAGAGCGGTGTGCACCGTGTGCAGCGAGTGCCCGCCACTGAGACCCAGGGACGTGTGCACACGTCGGCGGCAGGCGTGGTAGTGCTGCCCGAAGCCGAGGAGCTGGACGTGGAGCTGAACATGTCGGACGTGAAGAAGGAGACCTTCTGCGCCTCGGGTCCTGGAGGCCAGTGCGTGAACACCACCTATTCGGCAGTGCGCCTGACGCATATACCCACGGGTATCGTGGTGTCGATGCAGGACCAGAAGTCGCAAATCAAGAACATGGAGAAAGCATTGGCCATCCTGCGTACACGACTCTATGAGAGAGAGTATAACAAATATATGGAGGAACTGTCGAGCAAGCGCAAGACGATGGTCGCCACCGGCGACCGCAGCGAGAAGGTGCGCACCTATAACTATCCTCAGAGCCGCGTGACAGACCACCGTATCGGCTACACGATGTACAACCTGCCCGCCTTTATGGACGGTGACATCGAGGACCTGATTGACGCCCTGCAGCTGGCAGAGAACGCGGAGAAGATGAAGGAGTCGCTGGGTTGAGGAAATTTGTGACATACCCCGCCACTAACGTGGCACCCCTCTAAAGAGGGGACGGCTGGCGCACAACTTATCAACTTATAAAACATATCAACAATTGAGAGGAGCTCGGTACAGATACATCTTGGCCGCATACGCGGTGGGTATTGTGGTGTTCACGCTATTTAGACTGCTGAACACGTTGGTGTATTGTCATAATGCTGCAGTGCCACCCGACTTTGAAGGACAATATCTCCATGCGTTGGTGATGGGATGGCGGTTCGACACGGTGGTCAGCTGCTACCTGCTCACCTTACCCCTGCTGATGATGATTGTGGGCGAGCTGGCACACATCAGAGCCAGAGGCTACTATCGGACGGCACACATCATATTGATGACGCTCTACATTGTCGCCTTCTTTGCCTGCACGGTCGACGTGCCTTTCTTCAGCTACTTCTTCACCCGACTGAACGCGGTGGCGGCAAACGAGATTGACTCGTTTGGGCTTATCGCCGACATGATACTGAGCGAACCCGTCTACCTGCTGGGGTTGCTGGCGTTTGTGCTGCTGGCAGTGGGCTATGCTTTTTTGATGAGATGGATTTTTCGAAGGCTGTTTTATGAAATTGAAAATAAACATACCCCGGTCTTCGACCACCCCTCTAAAGAGGGGACGCTGCCGCACCCAGATAATTCTCAATTCTCAACATTGCGAAAAGTGAGTGAAGAGGGCAAATCCCAAGATTTGCACTATTCCGAGCCTAAGCAATGTCTCGAAGAAATTCTCAATTCTCAATTCAAATTTCTCCCTACGGGTTGGGCGATAGTGCTGGCGGTGGTGCTGGTGTTCGGCACCTTTGTGGGTATGCGTGGCCGACTGAGCAAGAAGAGTCCTATCCGCGTGGGCACTGCCTACTTCTGCGGCAATGCTTTCCTCAACAAGCTGGGACTGAACCCCGTGTTCACCTATGTCAAAAGCATCGAGGAGATGAACAAGAACGCCAACCAACCCCTGACCCTCATGGACGCGGAAGAGGCAAGACTGGTGTATGAAGAAGAGCGCGCTACGCCCGTGGAAATAATTGAAAATTATCCGAGTGCGGCAGCCAATTCTCAATTCTCAATTCTCAATTCTCAACTTCCTGAAGGCACCAACGTGGTGCTGGTCATCATGGAGTCGATGACGGTGGACAAAACGGGGCTTTTCAATCCACAGAATACCCACACCCCCTGCCTCGACAGTCTTATGCGCCGAGGACTGGTGTTCACCCACTGCTATTCGGCAGGCATACACACCTACAACGGTATCTACTCCACCCTCTACTCCCACCCAGGCCTCTTGGCACGCCACACATTAAAGCATACTTTCATTCCCTCCATGTGCGGGCTGCCTCACCAGCTGCAGGCCAACGGCTACCAGACCACCTATATGATGACCCACGACGAGGACTACGACAACATGCGGGGATTTCTCCATGCCAACGGGTTCGACAGTGTGATAGGTCAGCACAGCTACCCTGCCGACGAATGGGTAGGCACATGGGGAGTGCCAGATCACATCCTTTTTGAACATGCTATCGCACACTGCACCAAGGTATCAGAACAAGGTCCATTCTTCACCACCATCATGACCTGCAGCGACCATGTGCCCTATATCCTGCCCGAAGGCATCCCCTTCACTCCCCGCAGCAAGGCTATGGCAGACAAGATGACAGAATATGCCGACTGGTCTATTGGACACTTCATGCAGCAGGCCGCTCAACAGCCTTGGTTCGACAGCACCCTCTTCGTCTTCATTGCCGACCACGGGGCTGCATCCTCTAGCCTCTACGACATTGCCCTCTCTTACCACCATGTGCCCATGCTCTTCTACTGTCCTAAACACATTGCCTCCCAACGGTGCGACCGGCTGGCACTTCAGCTCGACCTCTTCCCCACCCTTATGGGCATGCTGCCCTACGAGTACGACAACAATACTTTCGGGCTCGACCTCCTGCGCCAACGCCGACAATATGCCTATTTCGGCAGCGACGACAAACTCAGCGTACTCGACACCGCCTATCTCTACGTCTGCCAAGTGGCAGAAAACATCGAGCACCTCTTCCACTACAGCGACTCCACCCCTGGCGACCAGTCCGCCCTGCATCCCGACCTCACTGCCGCCATGCGCCGCAAAGTGTTCGGCATGGTGCAGCACTCCTACAACATGCTCGAAAACCGCACCACAAACTGCAAATAACTAAAGTAAGAACTAAGAAGGAAGGCGGCAACCAAATTTTCAATTCTCAATTTTCAATTCTCAATTCTACAAAGTGCATCTCTTTCTCTCCGACAACACCACCACCCCCTATGTCACCCTCCTGCCCGACGATTCGCGCCACTGCGTGCGAGTGCTCCGTATGGCGGTAGGCGACGAGCTATGGGTCACCTCAGGCGACGGCACTATGTGTCGCGCCCGCATCACCGACCCTGACGACAAAGGCTGCGAGGTGGAAATCATCGAACGCATAGAGGGGTACCAGCCCCGACCCTTCCATTTGCATGTGGCGGTGGCTCCCACCAAGAACAACGCACGGCTAGAATGGTTTGTGGAAAAGGCAGTAGAGATAGGCATCGACCGCATCACCCCCATCATCTGCGACCACTCCGAGCGTCCTTCCCTCAAGACCGACCGGCTCGACAAACTGGCACTCAGTGCCATGAAGCAGTCGCTCCGTGCCCTGCGTCCCGTTATCGACATGCCTGTGAAGCTGGTCGACTTCCTCCATCAGCTAGGCGATGCCGACCCTAGTGTACAACGCTTTGTCTGCTATTGCTCTGGCGACGACCGCCATACCCTGCGCCAGCTCTATACCCCCGGCAGCAATGCCCTCGTACTCATTGGTCCCGAAGGCGACTTCAGCGACCGTGAAATCACCACCGCCCTCCAGCAGGGCTTCCAGCCCGTCACACTGGGCGACAGCCGCCTGCGCACCGAAACCGCCGCCCTATACGCCACCACAGTGCTCAATTTTATGAATTAACGTAGGAGCGTACCCCCGTGTACGTCCTTATGCGTACCCCCGTGTCCGCCCACAGAAATATCATCCATGAAAAAAATACTACTGATACTCCTAATTCTCAATTCTCAATTTTCAATTTTCAATTCCCTCAACGCTCAGCCCCCCATCGCCCTGCTCAAATACGGTGGCGGCGGCGACTGGTACGCCAACCCCACCTCGCTCACCAACCTCATAGCCTTTTGCAATGCCGATGCCCAGATGAACCTCGCCACCCAGTATGCCGTTGTCGACGTAGGCAGTGCCGAACTATTCAACTACCCCTTCGTCCACATGACTGGCCACGGCAACGTCGTCTTCACCCCCCAAGAGGCACAGAACCTCCGCAACTACCTTGTCGGCGGCGGCTTCCTGCATATCGACGACAACTATGGCCTCCGCCAGTTCGTCATCCCCGCCATGAAACAGGTGTTTCCCGAACTCGACTTTGTGGAGCTTCCCTTCACCCACCCCATCTACCACCAACGCTACCACTTCCCCAACGGGCTGCCCAAGATACACGAACACGACAACCTACCCCCACGTGGCTACGGCCTCATCTGGGAAGGACGGCTAGTCTGCTTCTTCACTTGGGAGTGCGACCTCGGCGACGGCTGGGAAGACCCCGACGTGCACAACGACAGCCAGGCCACCCGCCAGAAAGCCTTCCGCATGGGCGAAAACATCCTGCAATATGTCTTTACTAATTGAATGCTTGAATGTGTGAATGTGTTAACGTGTGAATGTGTTAGTCTTTTTGATTAACGAATTAACACATTAACGAATTAACGTATTAAAATGCTCATTCTCGACTTCGACGGCACCCTTGCCGACACCCGACGCAACATCGTTATGACCCTGCAGCAGGTGATGTGCCAGCTGGGCCATCCTGTGGCGGACGACGATGCCTGTGCCGCCACCATCGGCATACCCCTCCGCGATGCCTTCCTGCGCCTCATCCCCCAAGCCACCGAAGCCGATGCTGACCTCTGCACCTCTACTTACCGCCAACTCTTTGAAGCCAACCGCCGACAACTCGTCCCGCAGCTCTTCCCCCACGTTCTTGAAACCCTCGACCGCCTAAAACAGCGTGGCATCCCCATGGCCATCGCCTCCTCGCGCACATCCACCTCCCTTTGGGCATTCCTCGAAGACATGGGCATTGCCCACTACTTCAAGCTAGTCGTTGGTGCCGAAGATGTCAGCCAGCCCAAGCCCTCGCCCATGCCTGTGCTCCATATATTAGACAAACTGCATGCCTCTCCCGCCCAAGCCCTAGTAGTAGGCGACATGCCCGTCGACATCCTCATGGGACGCAACGCCGGCACCCGCACCTGCGGTGTCACCTATGGCAACGGCACCCCTGCCGACCTCCTCTCCGCCGGCACCGACCATCTCATCAACGACTTCGCCGACCTACTCCCTCTAATCTAAAATTCACATTAAAGCCCATCCACCTTAATTGAAAGGTGGAGATTATTGACCTGTGATACGAAAGCACTCGTTTCACAGGTCACGAGATACAATTTAAGTGTATTGCAGCAATTAAAGACATAGTGATATAACTGTTATTCTACACGTTAGAAATAAAATTTTGCCAGTTTGATTTTTCTTCGTACTTTTGCATCCGCTTACGAGAGAGAAGTAAGCAGCTTGCAAGAAAAGCATGGCAAGATTGTCCCTTTAACCGAATTCGCCAAAATTCATGAGGAAGGACGAGCATTAATGCTTTCGCTTGTTGTGTATGCTATAGGCTCTCACGCCGAGGCATATCCTCAGGCGTGAGATATGTTTCATAGACCCCGTTTCCTCAAAGGTGTTTGGCGATACCTGGTTAAAGACGGACATGAGCACATAAGTCTCATGCCTTTTTTATTTGCTGCCTGTTGGAGACTTGGGGCAGTAACATAATACCTAGAAACATGAAAGAAAGCAATTTCAAGTGCAATTACGAATCACCCGTCGTAGAGGTGTTGAAAGCCCGCGTGGAGGCTGGTTATCAGTCTTCCACTGTGCAAAGTGGAGGAAACGCCAACACCACCCGCTACGGTGAAGGCAGCTGGGACACTCCCAGTGGTAACCCTAACGCACGGTACAATTAACCTTTAACCTTACTTGCCATGAAGAAGATTCTATTCATTTCTACTCTCATTGCAACCCTGCTGCTGGCCTCCAGTTGCCAGAAAGAGCAGGAATTAGTCACCCTCGGGGCAGTCATCAACCAGCCCTCCAAGACCTATATCGACAATCGCTACCCCTGTTGGAGCGAGGGCGACCAAGTGTATGTCAACAATGCCGCCTACACCGTCTCTGCCATCTCCGGCTCGTCGGCACAGATAGCCGATGTGGTGGGTGACGACAGCTACCGTGCCATCTTCCCCGCCTCGTTGGTGACACCGGGCAGCAACATCACCAACAGTGCCACCATACCTGTCACCCTGCCCGCCACACAGCGTTACCAGGTGGTGGGCGGACACCAGCGGGTGGATGCCCCGATGGGTGCCTACACCGACGGCGGCACGTTGCAGTTTTATAACCTCTGCTCCATCGTGCATGTGGTGGTCAACAACAACACGGGCAGCGACATGACGCTCCGCAGCCTGAAGATGGAGACCGCCAACGCCATGCTGAGCGGCACGGGCGCCGCCACCATCAACGGCACTTCGGACGACGGCATCACCCTCGCGTCGGATGCCTCCCACTCGGTCTCCCTCCGCCTGTCGGGAGCCACCAACGTGACGTTGGCTGCCGGAGCCCAGTCCGCCTTCGACATCTACGTCCCCTCCTTCGCCACGGACAATGTCACCCTCACCCTTACCACCAATGATGGCTATTACTACGAGCTGACGAAAAGCAACGTAGCCCTGCGCCACAACACCTACACCACCGTCACCCTCAACGTAGACCAACTAACCCAAATCCTCGCTGCCGAGTTGGTGAGCGGCCCGACATTCAATCGAGCCATCCCTGAAAACGCTACAGCGGTAGTGTTTGAATACAATAGCTCAGTTTCCTATGGTCGCATTCTCTCTTCCGTAGATTCTCCTGTTCCAATCTACGGCAACTTGGATGGTACCACATGGATTATTTCCACCGGTGCTGACATGATAAACGCAAATCCGAACTGTCATTATTTATTTCGGCCACAATGGACTAATATTTATTTCAATTCGCTTATCGAAATAGATTTTGGGGATGGATTTAACACATCTAATGTAGTAGATATGAGTGGTATGTTCTATGGTTGTTGCAGCCTGACAAGCCTTGATGTTTCAAACTTTAATACCGACAACGTAACGAATATGAGCAACATGTTTTGGGGGTGTAACAGCCTGACAGACCTAGACGTATCGAGGTTCAACACCGAAAATGTAACTAGTATGGAAGGTATGTTTTGCGGATGTAATAATCTAATAACCATAGATGTATCAGAATTCAACACCAGAAATGTGACGAGTATAGGCGCTATGTTTCATGGATGCAGCTCTCTGATAAGCCTTGACGTTACTCACTTCAACACTGAGAATTGTGAGTGGATGTCAGAAGTGTTTTCGTTCTGTAGCAGCTTGACAAGCCTTGACGTATCCAATTTTAATACTGAGAATGTAAGGTCTATGTACGGAATGTTTTGGGGCTGTAGCGACTTGACGAGCCTTGACCTTTCCAACTTCAACACTGAAAATGTGACAAATATGGAGAGTATATTTTCTGGCTGTAGTAGCCTAACAAGCCTGAACATTTCCAACTTCAATACAGCAAATGTGACAGATATGGCATGGATGTTTAGGGAATGTGCTAGCCTAACCAGCTTAAATTTATCACACTTCAATACAGAAAACGTTACGATGATGGAATACATGTTTTGGAACTGCAATAACCTGACTAATCTTAATCTATCCAGCTTTAATACAGAAAATGCATATGACATGATTGGTATGTTCTGCGGCTGTAACAACCTAACAAGATTAAACTTGGACAACTTTGACGTGAGCAGGGCCTTCAATTATACCTACAATTACTACATCGCAGGAGTTCGTCAAATACGTATAGGAATATTTGATATTTGTAATAATATCTCCACTACTTCCAGTCAATGCACAATATTCTGTTCATCAACAGTTCAGGATGCAATTCTTGAACAGAATCCAAACTATAATCCCGATGATTTAGAAAACTATCCTTACTACTATTCAGGATTACCCACCAGCGGGGTTACTTTCACTTGGCTGAGACCTACATCCAAGTAAGGCTACTACCATCCCTCTACTTTTGCAGTTTGCCCGTGCCGAAGGCACGGCATCCAATTAACCCCACACTAAGCGTCCACAGGGAGCTCAGTGTGGGGTCTCCTGTCGACCCCGCCCTGCGTGTCGAAGACACGCTACAAGCACTATATTCCCAGCAGCTTGCAAAGATTGCTCTCCCGAGAGAGCAAAAAATGCGAAATTTGCTCTCCCGGGAGAGCAATAAATATCGTCTTTCGACGTTAATGCTCTAAACTAATTGATTATGGACGTATTGGTATCACAATTTAATCGTCGGCTGACGACTATTTCGTTAGATTTGGTTAGAGAGTGCATGAACGAAGTGGCTTGGGACGAAAGGCTGTCAGCCATCATAGGGCCACGCGGTGTGGGCAAGACTACACTGATACTCCAGTATATAAAACAGCACTATGCCAATTGCCTCTCCGAAGTGTTGTATGCCACAGCCGAAAGTCTGTACTTCGCTCAAAACACACTAGTAGACTTGGCGGAACGATTCGTTACAAACGGGGGAAAACACCTATTCTTAGACGAAATTCACCGTTATCAGAACTGGAGTCGCGAAATAAAACTGATTTACGATACCTTCCCCGAACTGAAAGTAACCATTAGCGGCTCATCTTTGTTGCAGATTCTCAATTCAGAGGCCGACCTTTCGCGTCGTTGCATTTGGTATAATATGCAAGGGTTGTCCTTCCGCGAATTTCTTCAGTTTTATAAAGGAATCGACCTCCCAGTGTTCTCTCTCGACAATATTATTCAAAAACCAGATGATGTATGTCGTAAAATCAATACACTGTGTCACCCTGTGCCATTGTTTCACGAATACCTTCAGGTAGGTTATTTCCCCTACTATTTAGAGGGCGAGAACAGATACTATGAACGTGTGGGGAATGTGATAGACTATGTAATTGGCACAGAACTGCCGATGGTATGCAAGGTGGAGACGGTGAACGTTCGCAAGCTACAGATGCTGCTAAATGTAGTGGCAGGACTTGTACCCTACGAAGTTGACATCAGCAAGATTGCACTGATGCTACAGTCTTCGCGTAATACGGTGATAACATATCTTAGGTATTTGTCCATGTCGAAAGTTATCAATTTGCTCTATTCGGACATCCAATCGCTAAAGAAAGTACAAAAGCCCGATAAGATGTATTTGGAAAACCCCAATATGTTGTATGCCTTGTGTCTGGAAAAAGCGAATATAGGGACCGCAAGAGAGACATTTGTTGTTAATCAATTGGGATACCGACATCGGATAGAGTACGGCAAAAAAAACGGCGATTTCAAGATTGATGGGAAATATGTGTTTGAAGTAGGTGGAGCAACTAAGAACTTTGACCAGGTGGCCGACATACCCGACTCATACATCTTAGCAGATGACATAGAATGGCCTGTGGGCAACAAGCTGCCGCTGTGGCTTGCCGGACTACTATACTGAAGTATATGCTTGAATGTGTGAATGTGTTAACATGTGAATGTGTAAATCGATTAACTAATTAACACATTAACGAATTAACGTATTAATTAAAAATCTCAATTCGCAATCTGCCCGGTGGCGACGACGAGGTGGGCGTCGTTGTCGTAGATGGTGGCGTATTGGCCGGGGGCGATACCCTGGATGCGGACGTCGGAGAGGATGGAGACACCTTGCTCTGTGCGAATGAGATGACCCTGCGCGAATTCGGGAGTGTGGCGTATCTTGAACTTCACATCTACGGGGTTACCGGCTTCTAGCTGCTCACTCCATAGGTCGTAGCTGAGGTAGTGGAAGTCGAGCAGGTCGACACGGTTGCCATATTGCGCGTCGGGGTCGTAGCCTTGCGACACATAGAGGACATTTTCTTCAATATCCTTCTTGACCACAAACCACGGGCCGCCACTCAGGAAGAGCCCTTTGCGCTGTCCGATGGTGTGAAACCAATAGCCGCGGTGGGTGCCCAGTATCTTGCCAGTCTCCAGCTCAACAATCTTGCCCTCGCGCTCGCCAAGGTATCGGCGCAGGAAGTCGTTGTAGTTTATCTTGCCGAGGAAGCAGATGCCCTGCGAGTCCTTGCGGTCGGCGGAGGGGAGGTGGGCAGCGTGGGCTATGTCGCGCACCTCGCTTTTCATCATGCCGCCAATGGGGAACATCAGCTTGCTGATTTGTGCGTAGGAGAGCTGCGAAAGAAAGTCGGTCTGGTCTTTCACAGGGTCTTTGGCAGAAGCCAAGAAAGTGAAAGCCGGCGTGTCGCCGGTGACACTCAAATTTACTGCGCCAGCCATCCCCTCTTTAGAGGGGTGGTCGAAGACCGGGGTATGCTCATTGAATTGAGAATTGAGAATTGAGAATTGAGAATTGGCTGCTGCACTCGGATAATTTTCACTTTTCAATTTTAAATTTTCAATTCTAGCATAGTGCCCTGTGGCTATGCGGTCGAAGTCCTTGCCGCAACGCTGCTCGAAGGCACCGAACTTGATGAGCTTGTTGCACATCACGTCGGGATTGGGCGTGAGGCCCTTGCGCACCGACTCGATGGTATAGCTCACCACCCTCTCCCAATACTCCTTGTGCAGGTTCACCTCCTCGAAACGGCATCCGTAGCGGCGGGCAATATAGGCCACAATCTCCAAATCCTCCTCGGCCGGGCAATCAATATATCCCTCCGCATCCTCCATCCCTATGCGGATATAGAAAAGCGTAGGGTCGTAGCCCTGCTCCTTCAGCAGATGCACCACCACCGAGCTGTCCACCCCGCCTGACACCAATGCGGCGATACGGGGAGAATCATTCGTTTTCGATACCTTACTTTCCATTGAAAAATCAGTTCATTTTTTTGAGACACAACACGCCCTAATAAATGTCACCGGCGGCACGCCGGTTTCAACACAATAATAGTCACAGCCGACAAGATAAGTACGATGCCTACAGCCAGCGTAAACGTAAACCGCTCGCCAAACACCAAGATGCCTATCAACACCGCCGTGAGCGGCTCGAGGGCACCCAAGATGGCGGTAGTCGTCGACCCCACCAGCTTGGCAGCATACACCATCAGCACCAAAGCCATGATGGCGGGCACTACGGCAAGCCACCCCACATAAAACCACCCCTCAAAACCCTTCGGCAGCGTCAGCGGCTCGCCCGACAGCCACGCATACGCCAGCATCCCTAACGCACAATACAGCAGCACATAAAAGTTAATCTTAAACGACGACATCGGCAGCTCGCTACGGTTCACCACCACGATATAGAGCGCATACGACAGGGCCGACAACAGTACCAGCACCACCCCACACACAGGCAACGTCGCCGTGCCGTCGCCCCAATACAGCAGCGCCACCCCCACCAGCGACAGCGCGATAGACACCACCGTGCGCCAGCCTGCACGCTCGTGAAAAAACACCGCCATCATCACCGCCGTCATCACCGGATAGGTAAACAAGATAGTCGATGCCACCCCCGCATCCATCAAGCGGAAACTGAAATAGAGCGTCAGCGACGAGACGATAAACAGCAGCCCCAACGCGGTGAGCGTGCCAAACTGCCCGCGCGACACCCGCAGACGCTCCCGCCTGCTGCGGGACGGAAGCCCGCGCGCGCACATCACCCCCGCCATTATCACCCATGCTAGCCCGAAGCGGTAAAACAGCACGCTGCTCGTAGGCATCCCCTGCCCATAGAGCTTCAGCGCGCCCAACGGATTGGTACCATAGCACACCGCCGCCAGAACTCCGCAGAGCATCCCAAAGGCGGTACGTCTTCTCTGTGTGCCAAGGAAAGTCATAATATTTGGGATTAGGGGTTAGAGGTTAGTGAATTGAAAATTGAAACTATTGGGATTAGAGTTTAGAGATTATGTGCGTCAGCCCACCCCTCTTGAGAGGGGTACCGCGAAGCGGGGGGGGTATGTCACCTAACCTCTACTCCCTAACCTCTAACCTATTAACAATGTCAATCCACCGAAGTATACAAATAAGAGTTAGGCTTTATCTTGCCGTCGGCCGTGACGCCAGGATTCTTCACTGCCGACTCCGACGAGTGCGCCGCCTGAAACAGCTGCTCGCCAGTCAGCTCCATGGGATTCATCGCCTCCACCTTGGCAGCTCCGTCGGCATGATTGCGCAGCAGGTCGTGCATCATCTTGATGCGCTCTGCGCGGCTCATAGTCTCCATCATCAGGCTCTCGGCCGTCGGCTGCGCCTGCTCTGCCTTTTCGTCGACAGGCCGACGCGTTGTCCTCTCCGTCGAAACGCCAGGCCTCTCGGCATCAACCCCGCCCTGTTCCTTCTGCACGATGCGCATCCCGTCGTCGGCAGGCCTCTGCGGAGCGGAAGAAGCGGACTTCCTCTCCTCCTCCTCATACAGCGGTATCACATGCGGCGTAGGAGCTGGCTTCGTCTCCACCGCAGGCCTTGCGGGCTCGGCCGCAGGCTCCTTCACCACCCTGTCGGCCACATCCCACCTTTCGTCCCCAGGCCTAGTGTGCACCTCCGGCCTCTGCACAATATGCGGCTCCCCCGCCGGTGTGGGGGGCACGACCTTGGGAGTCTGCGCAGGCTCAGGCTCCGGCAGCTGGATTATCATCCCCTCGGGGCGCTCCTTCTGCTCAAAGCCCGTCGCTATCAGCGTAATCTTCACCCTGTCGCCCAGCGACTCGTCCTCGCCGGTGCCCCAGATGACGTTAGTCTCCGCACCCGTCTTCTGACCCAGATAGTCCGTGATGGCGCCCATCTCGTCCATCGTCGCCTTATTGTCGGGACCGTAGGAGAAATAGAGCAGCACATTCTTCGCGCCCGCAATGTCGTTGTCGTCCAGCAGCACCGAGGTGGCGGCCTGCTCCACGGCCTGCAGCGCGCGGTTCTCGCCCTCGCCCTCGCCGATGCCCATCAGGGCCGTGCCGCTATTCTCCATTACCGTGTTCACGTCGCGGAAGTCGATATTCACAAAAGCGTTCAGCGTGATAATCTCCGCAATGCCCTTCACGGCGGTCAGCAGCACGTCGTTCGCCATCGCGAAAGCGTCGGTAATCACCAGGTTGCCGTAGCCGCGCAGCTTCTCGTTGTTAATCACCAGAATCGAGTCGACATGCTTGCGCAGCTCCTCCACGCCCTCCAGGGCCTGGCGCAGGCGCAGACGCCCCTCGAACTGGAACGGCGTAGTCACCACCGCCACCACCAGAATGCGGCCATCCTCATCCATGTCGTCATCCTGCACCCTGACCTCCTTGGCGATGCGGGCAATCACCGGCGCCGCGCCAGTGCCGGTGCCGCCGCCCATGCCAGCGGTGATAAACACCATCTTGGTGTTATGCTCAAAAAGCTCCTTAATTTCCTGCTCTTTGCTCTCGGCGGCGCGACGGGCCTTGGCGGGGTCGTTGCCCGCGCCCATGCCCGAATGGCCCAGCGGCAGCTTGTTAGGCACTGGGCTGCCGTTCAGGGCCTTCATATCCGTATTGCAGACAATAAAGTCCACACCCGTGATGCCCTTGCGGAACATGTGGTTGACGGCGTTATTGCCGCCGCCGCCCACGCCCACCACCTTGATAAAAGAAGACTGGTTCAACGGCGAGTCGAACGCCAAAAATTGCGAATTATTATTATCATCCATCATATCCATATCATTTAAAATATTCATATCCATACAATTGCCCCATCAACAGCAAATTATTTCAAAATGTAAAAATACCACTTTATTTCCAAACAGTTAGTTAGACGTCCATTTGTTTATCAACATGTTATGAACAAAATGCCTCCCATTAGCAGGAACAACACTGATTTTCAAACACTAGTCGCCTAGATCTTCCTCGGTGAACACTTTGGTAAGCCAGTTGGTGACAGTATCGACATAGCCGCGACCGTTCACCTTCCGTCGATTCTTCTGCCTGTCTTTCTTCGTAGGCGAGGGTTCCTCGACTTCGTCTTCGTCAGCTTCCTCAACAATAGGTTCGACGGGCACTTCTTCTGTGGCCGATGTCTTACTGGCAGCCAGTTCTTCTGCCTCGAGACCGTATAGGACCAGACCGATACCAGTGGCATACATGGGGTGGCTGAGGTCGTCGTAGTTGACACTTTCGGCTTTGTCAAGATGTTCGTCGGGTGTACCGATGCGGGTGTCGATGCCGATAACTAGCTCGGCAAATTCCTTGATGTTTTTCAACTGTGCGCCACCACCCGTCAGCACCACTCCAGCAATGAGCTGACGCTCGAATCCAGAGAGTTGAATCTCGTAACCCACCTGCTCGAGGATGAGTTGCATGCGCGACTTGATAATACCGGCAAGGGTGCGCACACTGATTTCGCGCGGGTCTTGATTGCGGATGCCCGGAATGGAGATGATGTCGTCCTGATTGACACTAGTGGGGAGACAGGATCCGAATCTGGTCTTGAGGCTTTCTGCCTGATGCTTGAGTATCTTGCAGTTCTCACGGATGTCGTTGGTGATGACGTTGCCAGCCAAAGGTAGCACGGAAGTGTGGCGAATGATGCCGTCTTGGAAGATGGCGATGTCGGTGGTGCCACCGCCGATATCGACCAACGCCACTCCAGCTCCTTTGTCGCGTTCGTCAAGCACAGCGTAGGCCGATGCCACGGGCTCCAGCACCACATTCTTGATGGTCAGGCCAGCCTCTTCCACCGCGTCGCGGATGTTGTGGAGGTTGGTGGTGTTGCCTGTGACTATGTGGAAGTTTGCCATCAGGCACTTGCCTGCCACACCCACGGGGCTGATGTCGTTGTCGAGCTCGTCGTTGTCGACAATGAAGCACTGCGGAAATACGTGGATGATTTCCTCTCCAGGCTCGAGCAGGATGTGGTACTGGTCATCAATAAGACGCGCGACATCCTCTTCCTCAATCATGCGGTGGCTGGGAGGTATCATAACCGACCCTTTGTTCGACTGGCTCTTGATGTGCTGGCCGGCAATGCCGACATAGACTTCCTTGACATCGTATTTGGCCATTTCAGAGGCATCTGCCACTGCATGACGGATTGATTCGGCTGTGCTGCGTATGTTGCGGACCACGCCACGCTCGACGCCGATGGAGTCGGTCCTGCCAAAACCGACAATCTTAATTTTACCATTTTCTGCCCGCTGGCCTATAAAGCAGGCGATTTTTGTCGTTCCAATGTCTAGGCCTACTACGTATCTTTCCATATTGTGTGATTTTTTGTTTGCTTGATTATTGTTGATGGTTAGAGGTTAGAGATTGGGGGTTAGAGGTTAGGGGGGGCGGCAGCCTTCTCTCAGTACGGACAGACATCGGTTTCAGCCCCTACAACCCTTAACCTCTAACCTTTTTCATTTTTCCTGGTGCATACCACTTGTCCGCGATACTTGACGCTCAACTGGCTGTATTTTTCCCATCCCACCCGTGGCAGTGCCCGTTGGTAGAGTGCCATGAGGCGGTGGAACTTGTCGTCAAGGTCGTCAACGCTGCCCAGTTGCACCACGTGGTTGCCCAACTTGGGCGTGAGGTAGAGGTCGCCTTTGGCATCGCGGTAGATTTGGTCGAACAGGGGGGCGAGGTCGGGATGGTGGTCGAGGTAGCTGGCCAGTTCCCACACCTCTTTTTGTCCGGCGCCATCAGGCGGGATGTTGCCGCTGGCCACCACCACGTCGCACGAGCCAACAGCACTGTTGGGCACACGGTGGGCCGTCTCGTCGAGGTAATATTCCTGTTGCGTGCACACGCGCACGATGGGCCGACGCTGCGTGGCGAAGACGACCACATTTCGGCTGATGGAGGTGCCTGCCTTGCAGACCGAAAGGTAGGGGGAGGCGGCAGCTATCCGCTCTACGGTCTTGAGGTCGACATCGCGCAGCATGATGGAGGTGATGTTGGGCATCGCGGCCCGTATTTGATCTTCTATCTGAGCGGCTGTCACCAAGGTGTCGGAACGGCCATAGTCTATGTCCACACGAACGTCCCTGACCAGCGACTGGCGGCGCCACACGTTGGCAGCTAACACCAGCAGCACTAGTAGCAGTGCGATAACGGAGGATACTATCTTGGTTTTCTTTTTCATATTGAATGTTTAGGGTTAGAGGTTAGGGGTTAGAGGTTAGAGGTTAGAGAAGCTGACGCACCAAACAATTTTCAATTTTCAATCCTCTAACCTCTAACCTTTTTCAATTTTCATTTTCTTTGAGGGTTTGTTCGAGGCGGGGCACCAAGCGGTCGATGTCGCCCGCACCCATGGTGACCACCACATCGGGACAGAGGGCTGGCACGAGCTCTATGGCTTGGTCGGGGGTGCAGAGGTACTTGGAGAGGGTGTCTATCTTGCGCAGTACCATGGAGGAAGTTACGCCCAAAATAGGTTTTTCGCGGGCGGGATAGATTGGCAGCATAATCAGCTCGTCGAGAGTAGATAGGACTTCGGCAAACTGGTCGGCGAAGTCGCGTGTGCGCGAATAGAGGTGGGGCTGGAAGATTCCCACCACACGTTTGCCTGGATAGAGGTATCGTATGCTCTCCAGACAGGCGGCAATTTCTTGCGGATGGTGGGCGTAGTCGTCAATCATCACCAGGTCGCGAGTCTTAATACGGTAGTCGAACCGACGGCGCACTCCCTCATAGGTCTTGAAGCCATAGCGCAACTGGTGCTCGTCGACACCCAGCGACATCACCATGGCGGCTGCCGCCACCGCGTTCTCTACGTTGTAGAGGCTGCTATTGGGCAGCTCAAGGTCGTAGATAACTCCCTTGGGGGTGCGGAGGTCGAAATAAATGTTGCCATTGTAGTTGCGCACATTCCAGGGGTAGTAGTCGGCCTCAATGCCATGGGCAGTGTAGGTGTGGATTGTTTGATTGCTCGAATGCTTGTGTGTTTGAGTGTTATGATGGTGTTCGTGGTCTTCCGCGTCGGAGGTCTCTCCTTCTTCATTCAATAAGGGTAGACCCTGCTTCACTATCAGGTAGCCGTCGGGGTCGGTTTGAGAGGCGAATTGATCGAAGGCAGCCAGCAAGTTCTCGTGTGTTCCGTATATGTCGAGATGGTCGGCATCCGTGGCAGTAATCACGCTACAATAGGGGTGCAACTGCAGGAAGGAGCGGTCGTATTCGTCAGCTTCGACAACCACGTATTCACTTTTGTTGTCGACCACTATGTTGGAGCCGAAGTTCTTGGCTATGCCGCCCAGAAAGGCGCTGCAGCCCATCGGGGTATGGTGCAGGATATGGGCGACAAGGCTGGAGGTAGAGGTCTTGCCATGGGTGCCCGCCACCGCCAGACATTTCTTACCACGGGTCAGTTCTCCCAACACTTGCGACCTTTTCTGCATCGGGACCCCCTTTTGTAGCAGGTATTGGAATTCGGCGGTCTGCTGCGGCACTGCAGGGGTGTACACCACCAAGTCGACAGCGTCGGGTATCTGCGACGGATCGTCGGCATAGTGCACTGGAATGCCCTCCGCCACCAGCTGGCGCGTAAGTTCCGACTCCGTGCGGTCGTAGCCGCTCACGGTGTCGCCCCGCTGCTTGAAGTAGCGCGCGATGGCACTCATGCCTATGCCTCCGATACCTAGAAAATAGTAGTTCATATTAAATTGAAAGTTGAAAATTAAAAAATATTTGGTGCGTCAGCTTCTCTAACCACTAACCTCTAACCCTTAATCATTTAATTTTATCCACCAGTTTATCTATTTCGTCAACGATCTTGTCGGCCGCATGGGGGACCGCAAGGGTCTTGATGGCACGACCCATCGCCTCACATTGCTGAGGGTTACGCAGGAGGTCGAGAGCCATGGGGAGCCCTTTGTCGACACATTGGTCGTCACGAACCATAAGGGCCGCGCCCTTGTCGACCAACGCCATCGCATTTTTGGTTTGATGGTCTTCGGCCACGTTGGGCGAGGGGATGAGGACGACGGGCTTGCCCACCAGACAGAGCTCGGAGATGGCGATTGCTCCAGCACGCGACACCACCACGTCGGCAGCGGCGTAGGCAAGGTCCATGCGACTGATGAACTGGTGCACTTTCACCCATTGCTGAAGTCCCGCCGCACTAACGGCCTGAACGGCTTCGTCATACATCCATCGACCTGTCTGCCAAACAATCTGTATATCATGCTGCTTAAAGAACGAGAGGTTTTTCAGCACCATGAGGTTGATGCTGCGTGCACCAAGGCTGCCCCCCACGGAGAGAATCACGGGACGTGCGGGGTCGAGTTCGAAGGCGGCACAGCCCTCGTCGCGGGTTGCGGTGGCCTGCTCGATGTCGGCACGGACGGGGTTGCCCGTAAAGACTATCTTCTCGGCGGGGAAGAAACGCTGCATGCCGTCGTAGGCGACACATATCACGTTTGCCGAACGGGCGAGCGACCTATTGGTGAGGCCTGCATAGGAGTTCTGCTCCTGCAGGAGAGTGGTGTAGCCCATGCGGGCGGCGGTAGCGAGGGTGGGCTCGCTGGCAAATCCACCTACTCCTACGACGATATCTGGATGGAATTGGCGAATGATACGGCGCACCAAACGCCGACTGCGAAGCACACGATAGGGCAGCTGCAGGTTTTTGAGGATATTGCGGAAAGTCAGCTTGCGCTGGAGGCCCGCTATGGGAAGGCCTTTTATCTCGTAGCCGGCAGCGGGTATCTTTTCCATCTCCATGCGACCGTTGGCCCCGATGAAAAGTATCTGGGCGTCGGGATGGCGCCTACGGATGGCGTTGGCTATTGCGAGTGCGGGGAAGATGTGGCCGCCACTGCCTCCGCCGCTGATGATTGCTTTCATATTTCTTGAGTGTTTGATTGTCTGAGTGTCTGATTGTCTAATTGTTTGTCGCGGCGGCACTTTCTTTGTCGGATTCCGGCCCATTGGGGGTGTTCGCCGCAGCGGCGAGGCGGGCCTGCCGCTTGTTGTCGGCCGCCACGGACTGGATGACTCCAATGCCCACTCCCATGATGATATAGGCGGTGCCGCCATAGCTGATGAAGGGCAGTGTTTGGCCGGTGACGGGCAGGACTCCGAGGGCTACGCACATGTGTACCACGGCCTGGAGGAACACGACTGTGCCGATGCCCGCCACGCTGAGGCTGCCAAAGAGCGACTGGCAACGCGTGGCTATACGGATGCAGCGGAAGTAGAACCAGGCATAGAGGGCAAAGATGAACGCGCCAACGAGGGAGCCTGTCTCTTCGATGATAATGGCATAGATGAAGTCGTTGTGTGCCTGCGTCATCAGTCGGCCGTGGATAGTAGTGCCGATGCCGTTGTGGAAGAAGAGGCCACCACGGGCGACGGCCATACGGGCCATGTTTTCCTGATTCAGCTCGTCGGGGTTGGGGTGGAGCCAGTTTTGCAGGCGGTGCCCCCACGTGCCAGTGCGGAAGAGGTCGATTTTGTCGCCAAAGAAGTAGAAGAAGACGAAGGCCAGGGTGGTTAGCGCGACCATGATGGCAAAACCACGCCACCAGATCTGTCTATTGAAGCCGCCGAAGTAGAGCAGCAGATAGCATGAGAAGAAGATGAGGATGGCGGTGGAGAGGTTGCCAGGTACCACAAGCATGGTGATGACGACGGCGGGTATGAGGAGCGGATAGATGGTGTTGGGGTCGTCGAGACGGTCGCGGAGGCGGGCTATGTTGCGGGCGGTGAAGATGAGTAGCACTATCTTGGCTATCTCGGAGGGCTGGAAGCTGGGCAGGTATGGGAGGTCGAGCCAACGATGGTTCTCGCTGTCGAGGGGAATTACCAAGACGAGCAGCAGAATGGAGAGGAGGAAGAGCCAGAGGGAGGGCCGGGAGTATCGGCGATAGTTGACGTGCGACATGATGATGATGATAATGTAGGTGGCCAGCACAAAGCCCACATGCTTGAAGAAGGCATGCATGGGGGTGGAGTCCATGCTGGTGAGTGCGGTGTAGCCTATGGTGCTATAGACCGCGACGAGCGATATGCCGCTGAGGAGAAAGAAGATGACCCACAGCGCGGTGTCGCCAGAGAGTATGTTGAGTTTTCGTTTCACGTTGAGGAAATTAATAATTAATAATAAAATATGTTGATATGTTGTGCGGTAGCCAAATTTTAATTTTTAATTTTTTTTATTTCACAGTTCGTTTACTTCGCGGCGGAAGAGGAGTCCGGCGGTTTGGTCTGAGAGCCCCTGCCGTGTGGCGGGCGAGAGGAGCACCTTGGCGTCGGTGATGCCGCTGTAGCAGGCGGCATGGACGGCGGCGGCGAGGTTGTCGACTTCGCGTATGACGGGCACCACGTGTTGGAAGGCGGTGCGGAGGGGTTGGTTGTCGCTGCCGACGCAGACGAGCATGCGGACTTTGCGGAGGGCGAGGGAGCGGAGGCGGGCGTAGTCGGCGTCGCTGTCGCCGCCGAAGGCTATCCAGATGATGCTGCCTTCGATGCGCTGGAGGGCGTACCAGGTGGCGTTGACGCTGCGGGCGGCGGCGTCGTTGATGTATTCGAGGCCGTGGATGCGGGCTTCGTATCGGAGGCGGAAGTCGGCTTCGTCGAAGCGGGAGAAGGAGGCGCGCAGGGACTGGTTGCGCATCTGGCGCAGGCGCGAGCTTTCAATGGAGGCCAGGGGGCCGTGGTTGCGGCTGATGGCGGGGTTGGCTATGAGTTCGAAGGACATTTTTTTAAATTAAAAATTAAAAATTAAAATTATTGGGGTTGGAGGTTGGTGTTTAGAGGTTAGAGGAGTTGACACACCCATTCATTTGTCCATTCACAATTCACAAATCTCCATTCATTATTCATTAACTACTTAATTACCTTAGTTTTAGCGTTACAATACTAACGATGGCGAGGAGGATGCCGATGATGACGAAGCGTTGGACTATCTTAGGCTCGGGGATGCCACGCTTCTGATAGTGGTGGTGGATGGGTGTCATGAGGAAGGGGCGGTGTTCGACGGGGACGGACTGGCCGACGGGGAGGTGGTGGCGGCGGCGGTAGAGCTTGCAGCCCCATGTCTGGCAGATGACGGAGAAGTCTTCGACGAGGTAGATGCCGCATAGGATGGGGAGCAGGAGTTCTTTGCGGATGAGGAGGGCGAAGACGGCGATGATGCCGCCAAGGGCCAGGGAGCCGGTGTCGCCCATGAAGATTTCGGCGGGGTAGCTGTTGAACCAGAGGAATCCGAGGGTGGCACCGACGAAGGCGGTGATGAAGACGGTGAGCTCGCCGATGTGGGTGAGGTAGACGATGTTGAGGTAGTTGGCCATGATGATGTTGCCGGAGAGCCAGGCTAGGATGGCCAGGGAGCCGCCGATGATGGAGGCCGTGGAGGTGGCGAGGCCGTCGATGCCGTCGGTGAGGTTGGAGGCGTTAGATACCGCCGTGACGACAAAGATGGCTACGAGCACATAGACCACCCACACCCAGTTGGCGGCCCAGTCGCCCATCCAGCTGATGAGCCAGGCGTAGTCGAATTCGTTGCCTTTGACGAAGGGGATGGTGGTCTTGGTGGAGGCTATGTCGGGATGGAAGGAGAGCAGGAGGCCGACTCCGAGGCCGAGCATGACCTGTCCGAAGACTTTGAAACGGCCAGGCATGCCTTTCTTGTCTTTGCGGAAGACTTTGATGTAGTCGTCGATGAAGCCGATGAGGCCCAGCCAGAGGGTGGTGACGAGCATGGCAATGACGTATATATTGTCGAGCTTGGCGAAGAGGAGGGTGGGGACGATGATGGCCGCGAGGATGAGGAGGCCACCCATGGTGGGGGTGCCTTCTTTTTCTTTCTGGCCTTCGAGGCCGAGGTTGCGGATGGTTTCGCCGATGGATTTGCGCCGGATGTAGCGGATGAAGGGCTTGCCGCAGAAGAGCATGATGAGCAGCGAGGTGATGGCCGACATGGAGGCGCGGAAGGAGATGTATTGGAATACTCCCGCTCCGGGGAGGTCGTATGTGCGGTCGAGCCAGTCGAATAGATAGTAGAGCATGTTTTTGAATTAAAAATTAAAAATTAATATTTTGGGGGTTAGAGGTTAGAGAAACTGACGCAGTCATTCATTTGTCGAATCACGAATCCCTATTCACTAATCACTAATTACTTAACCATCAATAGTTTTTCCAGTTCTTCGACGTCGTCGAAGTGGTGTTTGATGCCCATGATGTCCTGGTATTTCTCGTGGCCTTTGCCGGCGACGAGGATGATGTCGTCTTGGCGGGCCATGAGAACGGCTGTCTTGATGGCACTGCGACGGTCGGTGAGGCGCAGGACGGTGCCGCGCTGCTCGTCGGTGAGGCCCGCTTCCATGTCGTCGAGGATAGCCTCGGGGTTTTCGGTGCGGGGGTTGTCGGAGGTGAGGATGAGTCGGTCGCTGAGGGTGCAGGCTATCTTGGCCATCTCGGGACGCTTAGTTTTGTCGCGGTCGCCGCCACAGCCCACCACGGTGTAGAGCTGCTGGTGGGGACGGCGGATGGCGTTGATGGTGGTGAGGACGTTTTGGAGGGCGTCGGGAGTGTGGGCATAGTCGACGATGGCGGTGATGCCCCTACCTACGACGTATTGGAAGCGGCCTTCGGCAGCGCTGAGGGTGCTGAGCTGGCGCAAGGTGTCGGCCTCGCTGATGCCGCAGAGCAAGGCGGTGGCATAGATGGCGGTGAGGTTGTAGGCGTTGAAGCGGCCCACGAGACGGGAGTAGACTTGGTGGCCGTTGAGCTCGAGCTGCAGGCCCACGAAGGTGTCTTCCATCACACGGCAGCGGTAGTCGGCCATGCGCTCGAGGCTGTAGGTGTGGACCTTGGCGCGAGTGTTCTGCACCATCACCATGCCGTTGCGGTCGTCGGCGTTGGTGAGGGCGAAGGCATCGGCGGGCAGCAGGTCGAAGAAGCTCTTTTTGGCGGCGATGTAGTTGGCAAAGGTCTTGTGAAAGTCGAGGTGGTCGTGGGTGATGTTGCTGAAGATGCCGCCCGCGAAGGTGAGTCCCGCCACACGGTGTTGGACCAGCGCGTGGCTGCTCACTTCCATGAAGACGTATTGGCAGCCGGCATCCACCATCTGGCGCAGCAGGCTGTTGAGCTGCAGGGCGTCGGGGGTGGTATGGGTGGCGGCTATCTCGGTGTCGTCGATTTTGTTGACGATGGTGGAGAGGAGTCCCACGTGCATGCCTTGCTGGCGGAAGAGGCGGTGGAGCAGGGTGACGGTGGTGGTCTTGCCGTTGGTGCCGGTGATGCCTATGAGGCGCAGCTGGCGGGAGGGGTGTCCGTAGTAGCCCGCGGCCATGATGCCAAGGGCTTGGTCGCTGTTCTCGACGACCACGTAGGCCACGCGCTTGTCCAGCTCGGCAGGCAGATGCTGGCACACCACTGCCACCGCGCCCTGACGGACGGCAGCGGCTATGTAGTCGTGACCGTCGGAATGCACGCCCACCTGTGCGACAAAGCAGCAGCCTGCCTTCACCTTGCGGGAGTCGAAGCAGAGCTCCGCCACCTCGGGGTCGAGCGCGGGTGGCTGCACGAGGGCTACACCGTTGAGTATGTCAGATAGTTTCATATTATATTGGTGATTGGTGATTCGTGATTGGTGATTGTTGGTCTAGCCACATTAAATATTACTTCAATTCAAGCATAACTGTTGCACCTTTCTTGGCGGCGGTGCGGGCCTTGGGGGTTTGCGACACCACTTTGCCCTGCCCGCTGAAGCGCACTTTGTAGCCACAGCCGCGCAAGAGCCGCATGGCATCGCGTATGGTCATCCCCTTGCAGTCGGGCACTACGCCAGTGGGCATGGTGTAGTTGAGATAGCCCTCGCGGTCGTTGTCGTAGACCATCCAGCCCGTCGAGGCCGTGGTGTCGCCGACGCTGAAGGGCATGCCCAGCAGCTGGTGCACGGTCTGTAGCTGCTGCAGCGGGGCCTTGGTGGCCACCGGGCGCACCTCCCTGTCGGACTCTTGCAGACGCACACTGCCCAGCTCCTTGTCAAACGCCACCACACAGTCGGCAATCTTCTTAAACACAGGAGCTGCGGCATATCGTCCCGCCTTGCTGGTGCCTTCGAGCAGCACCATGCAGGTGTAGCGGGGATTGTCGGCAGGGAAGAAGCCGACGAACGACGAGTTCTTCACCGCGCGGTTGTTGGCGTGCAGTGCAGTGCCGGTCTTGCCTCCAATTCCATAGACACTATTGTAGATATTGTTGCCTGTGCCTTTTTCCACCACAGTCACCAGCATCTCGCGCATCTGCTTGGCGGTCTCTTCGCTGCAGACATGTTCGTTCAGCACCACGGGCTTGATGTCCCTGCGGCGGCCACCGTCCAATATCTCGCGGCAGAAGAGAGGCTTCACCATCCTGCCACCGGCGGCTATGGCGTTGTAGAAGGTAATCATCTGCAGCGGTGTGATGGTGCAGGAATAGCCATAGCTCAGGTTCAGGAAGTCGCGGTCGGATCGGAGCGGCACCACACCCGTCGGGGTTTCCTGCACGGCCAAGTCGGGTTTCATCAGTCCGAATGGGAATATGTCCATAATCCCCTTCTTGAAATCCTCGCGACGGTTGCGATAGTATTCCCACGCCAGCTCGGTCATGCCCACGTTCGACGAGAGCCGCAGTATTCCTGGCAGATTGGCAGTGTCGTGCGCATCGCCATGCTCGGCATCAATTTTCTGATGGCTTGCGCCATATTCTTTCACACCGCCCACGCGCACCCGCTTGTTGGTGTCTAGGGCTATCTGTTTGTCATTGAGCATCGACACCATGGCCACAGTCTTGAAGGTCGACCCCGGCTCGTAGTGTCCGCTACATACCATGTTGCTCCACAGCCTTTCTCTGAGCGCACCCGAGGTGTCGCGGGTCAGGTTGCTACACACCAGCACATAGCCCGTTGCCACCTCCATCACGATGGCGCAGCCGCGCTGACCGCCATACTCGTTCATCGAGGCGCGCAGGGCGCTCTCGGCAATATCCTGGTAGCGGGTGTCGATTGTGGCGATGATGCTCTTGCCGTCTACCCTGCGGTGCAGCAGCGTCGAGTCCTCGTCGGGCTCGCCGCTCTCCTCCATGGGCAGCCAGGTGCCCATCGTCAGGCGGCGGCAACGATACATGCCGTCCTGCCCACGCAGCACACTGTCGTAATAGCCTTCCAGTCCTGTGTAGCCCTGATAGGTGTCGGTGACGTAATGCTGGCCCACTACGTTCTCACCCAGGTTGCCATAAATATGGGCGCGGACATAGCCCATCACGCTTCCCTCCGCGGTCTTGGCCACCACACAGCGTCCCCACCCTTTCAGCGAACGGATGGCCTCCCACTGCGAGTAGGGCACCTTCCGCTCCACATACCAGCAGCGGCTGGCAGTATCCTTCTTGCGATACTCGTCCCAGATGCGTTTGCGATAATACTCTTCCGATTTGTTCGGGAACTGAGTATGCAAAATCTTGCACACCTTGCCCAGATTCTTCTCAAACTCAGCCTCGTCAGTGATGCAGCCATCCAGCACCACCTTGCCGTCCTTCATCATCACCTCGCCCCTGCTGTTCAGCTTAGGCTTGCGTCTGAGGTCCAGACAGAGGTCGCACACCGGCACCGTGGTGGCAAGCACCTTGCCGTCCGACGAGAAGATAGTGCCTCTGCGGGCTGGCTCCACACGGTCTGTCGTTTCGCGCTTCGAGGCTATCTCGCGCCACTTATCACCCTCCACCACCTGTGTCCTGATGGCAGCCCAGAGCATAGCCCCACCCGCTCCTATCACCAGCAGCAGATACAGCACCAACATCTTGGTGAACAAAGGCTTCGTATGTTTCTTCTTTTCCATGTCGATTTGTGTTGATACGTTGATATGTTAAATGTTTGGGGTTAGGGGTTAGAGAAGCTGACGCATCAAATATTTTTCAATTTCCTAAATCTCAAACGGGGGACCTGCGGTGATGCCTACGCCCGTGCTGTCCAGCAGCTCCGCTATCTGCGAAATCTTCACCGTCTCCTGATAGCGTTTCTGCAGTTCTATGCGACTCTCGCGCAGAAAGTTGATACGCTCCTGTGCCGCCAGCTTGGCCTTAATCAGGTCCTCCACCTTGTAGCGGTTGTAAACCAGCGCCAGCGCGTATATGCAGCACAGTAATATCACCGGCATCTGCTTCAGCACTGCCTTGCTCTGCAGCACGTCGCCGCCTAATATCCTCGACAGCCAGTTAGGCTTCTTCTCGCCATTCGCCACCTTCCCCTCTTGGGATGGGTTCTGCGAAGCGGGGACTGCCCCTGCATCCTCTCTCTGTTTCTGTTGTTTATGTTCTTCCTTTTCCATGTTAATTCTCAATTATTCAATTCTCGACTTTCTCTGCCACTCGCAGTTTCGCACTTCGCGCCCTGTTGTTGCGCTGCAGTTCCTCCTCGCTGGCCGTCACAGCCTTGCGCGTCACCAGCCTCAGCGGCACTATCGGGTTGCCGTAGAAATCCTTCTCCAGCACCCCTTCGAAATTGCCCGTCTTGAAGAAATTCTTCACCAGCCTGTCCTCCAGCGAGTGGTACGACATCACCACCAGCCGTCCGCCAGGGTTCAGCAGCTCCACCGACTGCCGCAGCAGGGCCTGCAGCGCGCCCAGCTCGCCGTTCACCTCAATCCGCAACGCCTGAAACAGCATCGCCAGATATTTATTCTCCATTCCTCTCGGCAGATGGCGGCTCACCGCCTCGCGCAGGTCGAACGTGGTCTCAATCGCCTTCGTGGCGCGCGCCGCCACTATAGCCCTGGCCATCTGGCGGGCGTTAGGCAGCTCGCCATACAGCCGCAGCAGCCGCGTCAGCTCCTGCTCGTCGGCGGTGTTCACAATATCGCGCGCCGTCAGCTCCTGACGGCGGTCCATGCGCAGGTCAAGCGCACCATCGTAGCGGGTCGAAAAGCCACGCTCCGCCACGTCGAACTGGTGCGACGACACGCCCAAGTCAGCCAACAGGCCGTCCACCTTCCGCACCCCGTGGAGCCGCAAGAAGCTCTTCGCATGGCGGAAATTCTCGTTCAGCAACAAAAAGCGGGGGTCGTCCAACGCATTTGCCAGCGCGTCGGCATCCTGGTCGAAGGCTATCAGCCTCCCCTCCGCACCCAAACGCTCAAGGATAGCACGCGAGTGGCCGCCACCTCCGAAGGTGGCGTCCACATACGTCCCGTCAGGACGGATGTTCAATCCCTCGATGCATTCATACAGCATCACTGGCAGATGATAGTCCATGCAGTTTACCCAATCTTTCGTTAACCTTCGACGCGAAATCGGAGGCATCATCGTTCATCTTATCCCAGGCGGCACGCTCCCAGATTTCGATGCACTTACCGGTGCCCTGCAGCACTATCTCCTTCGTATTCCCTATCAGCGACTTCTGTTCCGGCGGAATCAGCAGGCGGTCGTTGCTGTCCATGTCCACCGTATTCAGGCGCGACAGTCGGCGCAGCAGCTGAACATCTTCGATGTTGTAGGGGTTCAACTCTTTTCGGAGTACTTCCATCTCCTCTTGAAAACTGGCAAACGTCCATAACTCTAAACACTCGGAAGTGAACCCGCGACGGATCACATAACGGCAATCCTCCGTCTCCATTTGCCTTTTTAAGGCAATTGGGAGCTTGAATCGACCGTTCGAATCAATCTTACAGTATTCTGTTCCAAGTATTAAGGCCATTATTACTAATATTGTTTCAGAGTGTAAAAGTACAACTTATTTTCCAATTATTGCCAAAAAGTTCCAAAAAAAGTTTTCAACTGCCAATTTTTGATAATCTAGTATACGGAAAACCAGAAAAAAGGTTTCATTTTGACCCCAACTTTTCACTTTTGCCTGTTGAAAACTCTTTTCTTTCCACCGCCAATTGTTAAAATCCCACCCCTCCTTATACCATAATATAATATAGGAAAACCTTTAAATCCTATTTCAAGTTGCTCTTATTGTAGAAACGGACCCAGCCATCTGCCTACATGTTGTACAGTGCAGCGCGTCCCCTTTTGAAAGGGGTGGCTCGAAGAGCCGGGGTATGTATCACGCTCGCGGAGCGAGCACATATAATTTATTACGCCGACATCCGTCGGCAATATACATACCCCGGCCTACCGCCACCCCTCTCTATACCTTACTCCCGACAAAGGCGGATTTTCAGCCGACTTTTGACTGGTCCTTCTTCGCCCTAGCAGCGACGAAGAATCTGCCTATTAGTAGAAATCGGTACAATGCGGTAGGAATCCGTACAAAGCGGTAGGAATCCGTTGGTGGGCGAAAAAATTGTATATAGCAAGGGCGCGGGATGCTCTTCGTCAACGCATAACGCGCTGAGAATGTGCGGCAGTAGAACTCTTTCTATCGTAGAAAGACATTATTTCAAAAAAAAGTCGTATTTTTGCATTTTCGAATATAGCGCTTTTTGGACACGCGTATAGACGTATATATAGTAATAACATAATATTAATAGCATGAAAAAAATCATCCTTACCCTGACCTTGGCGGTGCTGGTGCTGGCACCCACCGCCAGCCGCGCCGACGAGGGCATGTGGCTGCTTTCGCTCATCGGCAAGAACTATGCCGACATGCAGAAGGCCGGCTTCAAGCTCACGCCCGAAGACATCTATTCTATCAACCAAAACTGCATCAAGGATGCCATCGTGGGCCTCGGCAACGAGGGACGCCCCTTCTGGCATTTCTGCACCGGCGAGATTATCTCCAACAAGGGCCTTATCTCGACCAACCACCACTGCGGCTACGGCAAGCTGCAGGAGCATTCGACTGTGGAGCACGACTACCTGCGCGACGGTTTCTGGGCCTACAACATGGCTCAGGAGCTGCCCAATCCTGGCCTGACGGCTTCGATACTGGTGCGCATGGAGGATGTGACCGGCCGCGTGCTGGAATGCCTTAGCGACGACATGAGCGAGGCCGACCGCGCCAAGGCCGTGCGCAACGTCAGCCAGCGTATTGCCCAGGAGGCTGCCGCCGGCACCGACTATGAGGCCACGGTGAAGCCCATGTTCAACGGCAACCAGTATTTCCTCTTCGTACATATTATCTACAAGGATGTCCGCCTGGTGGGCGCACCTCCTTCGTCGATGGGTAAGTTTGGCGGCGACACCGACAACTGGGCATGGCCCCGCCATACGTGCGACTTCTCAATGTTCCGCATCTACACCGCCCCCGACGGCAAGCCTGCCGCCTACGCCAAGGAGAATATCCCCCTGAAGCCCAAGCACCACCTGCCGGTGAGCGCCCGCGAGCTGAACGACGGCGATTTCGCCATGGTGCTCGGCTTCCCCGGCACTACCGACCGCTTCCTCACCTCCTTCGGCCTCGAAGAGACCATGGGCGTGAGCAACGACCTGCGCTACAAGATCCGTACCGTGAAGATTAATATCCTGCGCGAGATGATGAACGCCGACCAGGCCGTGAAAATCAAATACGCTTCGAAGTATGCCAGCTGCTCCAACTACTGGAAGTACAGCAACGAGCAGAATATCGCCCTCAAGAAGCTCAACACCATGAAGGTGAAGAAAGAGGTGGAGCAGGAGTACTACGACTGGGCTCTGGACAAAGACCCGAAGTACCGCACCGCCCTCAAGCGCATCGAGCAGAGCTATGCCGACCGCCGCGAGCTGCAGGCCGCCCTCACCTATCTGGAAGAGGGCCTACTGTCTGGACCCGAACTGCTGTACCAGTCCTACCTCTTCGGCCGCAGCATCAAGGCCATGCTCGCAGAGACCAACCTCGACCAGCGCGACGCCATGCTGGAGCAGATTAAGAAGGATGCCGCCAAGTTCTACAAGGACTACGACCAGCAGGTGGAGGAACGCCTGATGGCCGCCATGATGGAGTATACCTACGGTCACATCGACCTCAAGTACGCCCCAGACTGCCTGAAGAATGCCGACCGCAAGTACAAGGGCGACTTCACCGCCTTGGTGAACCGCCTGTTCAGCCGCAGCATCTTCGCCAACGAGGAGACCCTCAACGATTATCTGAAGAATCCCAGCCTGAAGACTTTGGAGCGCGACGAGCTCTACAAGTACGGCTCGGAAATCCTTGACCAGTATCGCGAGCTGTATCAGGCTGTGCCGCAGGAGAGCCGCGACAACCTGACCCGCGGCCAGCGCGACTTCGTGGACGGCATACTGCAAATCAACGCCGGCCGCCGCCTGATGTGCCCCGACGCCAACAGCACCATCCGTCTGACCTACGGCAACGTGAAGGCCTACGAGCCCCGCGACGGTGTGACCTATCACTACTACACTACGCTGGAGGGCGTGATGCAGAAAGAGAACCCCAACAGCACCGAGTTTATCGTGCCGCAGAGACTGAAGGACCTGTATAACGCCAAAGACTACGGTCCCTACACCAACAGCCGCGGCGAGTTGCCCACCTGCTTCATCACCAACAACGACATCACCGGCGGTAATAGCGGCTCGCCCGTGTTGGATGCCTACGGCAACCTAATCGGACTGGCCTTCGACGGCAACGGTGAGGCCATGAGCGGCGACATCGACTTTGAGGAGAACCTGCAACGCTGCATCTGCCTCGACAGCCGCTATATGCTGTTTGTCATCGACAAGTACGCCAACGCCCAGAACCTGATTGCCGAAATGAACATCGTGCGCTAGGGAAAAAACGGAAGTACGAGAAAATGAAGCAAAAGAGGGTGCCTTTGAGGACACCCTCTTTTGTATTTTTACTGCAATCAATCAGTATCTATCAAACACATCACCGCCTTGTCGGCAATCCCAAATGGCGGCGATAAACACCATCTGTTCTTCAACAAAATAGTAGATTCTGTAATCCATAACCACCAGATAGCGAAATCAAGGTGTCATGCATTCGCTGATTTGTATTTATACTTGTTTCCATGCATTTTCATGTAATAATTTCAATTTGCAAAAGTACACATTTTCTGCGACGTGGCAAAATCTCTTTTCTGCGTGAGCGCAAATCGGACCATCATTTGGTAATGTGCGTGGGTGCAGAAAGTTGAATTACGTTCCAATATAAAAAAAAGGCTGCAACACCATGTTACAGCCGTTTTCTCTTTCGCTAAGTGGGAATGACTTAGATCAGGCCCTTGCCGGCTTTGAACTTGGCGCTCTTCTTGGCGGCAATCTTGATGGTCTTGCCGGTGCGGGGGTTGCGGCCTGTGCGGGCAGGACGGCTGACGACGCTGAAGGTACCAAAGCCAATGAGGGAAATCTTTTCGTCCTTAGCGAGCTGTTCCTTGACGACATCTACATAAGCATTGAGGGCTTTGCCTGCATCTACTTTGGTCAAGCCAGCTTTTTCGGCCATGGCGGCAATTAATTCGGTTTTGTTCATAGTGTAAATTTTTATAGGGTTTGTGTTATTTTTTCGTTTGCAAATATAGCAATTTTTTATCTTATGCCGACAATTTTGTTGAAAAATATTTTGTTAAATTTTTGACAACCGTTTTACAACACTGGTTTCCAAAATGTTGCATCATATCCGCGAAGGAATTCGTCTATGTTAATTCTTTTCTTGCCACTGAGTTGGAGGCTCAAAATGTGGACATATCCGTCCTGCACACCGATTTTTTGATAGGTTCGGCGGTCGGTGAGAATTTCCCCGACGCGACTGACGGGAGCGGATTCGAAGGCCACCTGATAGACCTTGATTTGCTGCAGCACGCCCTTGTGGTCGAGCATCTGCATGGTGGCTGCGGGATAGGGCGAGAGGCCACGGACGAAGTCGACGATGCGGGCTCCAGGCTGCCGGAAGTCGATGGCACAGTCGGGCTTGAAAATCTTGGGTGCGGGCCGAAGGTCGGCGGCGGCGGGCTGGGGACGCGGCGTGAGGGTGCCGTCGGCGAGGCCTTGGATGGTGCGCACCACCAGACGGCTGCCGATGTCGGCAAGGCGGTCGTGGAGGGTGCCGGCATTGTCGTCGGGGGTGATGGGGGTGGACTCTTGGAGGAGGATGGAGCCTTCGTCGATGTGGTGGTTGAGGAGGAAGGTGGTTACACCTGTCTCGCTTTCGCCATTGATGATGGCCCAGTTGATGGGGGCGGCACCGCGATATTGCGGCAGCAGCGAGGCATGGAGGTTGAAGGTGCCCATAGGGGGCATGGCCCAGACGGCCTCGGGCAACATGCGGAAGGCGACAACGACGAAGAGGTCGGCGTGCCAGGCCTGGAGGTCGGCAAGGAACTGGGGGTCGCGCAGACGCTCGGGCTGCAGGAGGGGCAGGGCGTTGTCGAGGGCATATTGTTTGACCGGGGAAAAGGTGACCTTGAGGCCGCGGCCGGTCTGGCGGTCGGGGACGGTGACGACACCGACGACGTTGTGGCCTGCCTCGCGGATGGCATGGAGCGAGGAGACTGCAAAGTCGGGCGTACCCATAAAGACGATGTTCATTAAAAAAAGTAAAAATTAAAAATTAATATTTTAGCTGCCCGCCCTGCGATGTTTCACTTTTTATCTGACTCGGAGACGGGTGCCAGATTTGGGCTTTTTCATGTCGGGGTTAAGCTCGCGAAGCTTGTCGGTGGTGGTGTAGTTGCGTTTGGCAAATTCGTCGAGCGATTCGCCTTTCTTGAGGCTGGCATAGACAGGCTTGTTGCTCTTGGGGCGAGCCTTGACCTGCTCCTCGGGGATGATGCTCTTGTCGGCCTTATAGACGAGAGCCTCGCCACTGCGAGGCTTGCGGATGCCGAAGTAGGTCTTGTCGAGGTAGAGACGGCGTGTGCGAAGGGAATAGTTGGAGAAGTCGAGAATCCACTCGGGGTCGAAAGGCTCATATTGGAAGCGCACTTCGAAATGGAGGTGTGGACCAGTGGAGCGGCCCGTGCTGCCCCCCAGACCGAGGGTCTGCCCGGCAGCTACGACCTGCATGGGCTTGACGTTGATTTTGGAGAGGTGACCATAGACGGTCTCAAGGCCGTTGTAGTGGCGCACGACGACGAGGTTGCCGTAAGCTCCCATGGGGCGGGCGATGCGCACCACGCCGTTGAAGGCACTGCGGACGGGCTCGCCCATCTTGAGACGGATGTCGACCCCACGGTGGGGACGGTTCCACCGCCATCCGTAGGGTGAGGTGATGATGTTTTTGACCGGGAAACAGAATTTCTCGTCGGCCTTGAGAAGGTTGATGGATATCTCGTCGGGGAGAGAATCCATGGAGAGGTTGACCAGACGGACGTGGGAGCCAGAGAGGTTGCGCCCATACCAGAGGGCCGAGGGCGGGGGGAGAGTGGCGTTGTACATGATGTCGATGAGCTCGTCGCCACTGGCGAGGGCGGTGTCGATAATGTTGGGGTCGGGCTCGGGCTCATGGATTTCTAGGGCTCCGGCATTGGGGTTTGCCTTGCCCTTGACATTGCCTTTGGCTTCGGGCTGGACACGGGCCTTGGCCTGCCCCTCGCGGATGCGGGCGTTGACTACGGAGTCGAAATAGCTCTGTTTGGGCTGCTGGGCGTAGGTACCTGTGCCCCAGACAAAGAGGATGAGCCATGCGATAACTTTGAGCGCACGGCGCAGGCGACAGACGGGAATGCCTAGCATGTCGCGGTATTTGGCCACGGTGCGACGCGCCACGGGGTAGCCTTTCTCGTTGAGGATGCGGGCAAGGGCTTCGTCGCTGAGGGGGTTGCGCTTGTCTTCGGCATCGACGGTGTCGCGCAAGAGCTGGCGTATGGACTCGGTGGCTACCTCCTCGCCTTCGTCGTTGACGATGGAGTGGGAGAAGCAGTCCTTGAGGAGGAAGGTGCCGAATTCGGTCTGCACATACTTGCTGTTGACCACACGCGAGATGGTAGAGAGGTCGTAGCCGGTTTCCTCGGCTATGTCGCGTTGCAACAGGGGAGTGAGGTCGGCACTGTCGCCCGTGATGAAATAACGCCGCTGCCGACGGAGAATGGCACGCATGACGCGCATGAGGGTGACATGGCGCATACGGAGTGTGTCGACCAGCAAGTTGGCGCTGTCGGTCTTTTCGCGAAGGAAGTCGACGGTCTCTTTCTCCCCTTTGGTGGGATGGCTGAGGGAGGAGTATTGGCGCAGCATTTCCTGGTAGTAGGCATCCAGCTGGAGCTGTGGCAGATGACTGTCGTTGAGGGACATCTGCAATTCATCGTCGTGGCGGGTGACGATGAAGTCGGGGACGATATAGTGCGAATGGGAGGTCTCGCTCTGCCCGACACCAGGCTTGGGGTTGAGGCTGCGGATGCACTCGGTGGCGGCGTTCAACTGCTGCTCATCGAGCTGGAGGGTCTCCATGACGCGATTGTAGTTGTGATTGACAAAAAGGTCGAAACAGCGGTCTATCACTTGCGTGGCCCAGCGGGTGACATCATCCTGACGTTCGGCACGATGCAGCTGGATGGAGAGGCACTCCTGCAGATTGCGGGCGGCAATGCCTGGGGGGTCGAGTTGCTGGACGATGGCTAGCACCTCCTGCACCTCTTGTGGCGACACCTCGATGCCTTGTGTGAAGGCGAGGTCGTTGGCGATAAGGTCGATGCTACGGCTGACATAGCCTGCATCGTCGAGGCTGCCCACAATTTCCTGGGCTATGGCACGCTGGCGGTCGGTGAGGTCTTTCATTTCCAGCTGTCCGAGCAGGGCATCGAAAAAAGAGACTTCGGAGACGAGGACCGTCTCGTAGGGGTCGGCGTTCTTGTCGCGTTCCACGCGCTCGCGGTAGCTATAGTCATCGTCGTCGGTGTCGATGCTGATGAGGTCGTCGCGCTCGTCCTCCTCGTCGTAGTCACCGTCGGGCAGCGATTCGGGAACGTCGGCAGGTGCCGGGCTGTCCTCCAGCACAGGGTTCTTTTCAATCTCCTCTTTGATACGCTGTTCCAACGCTGTGACAGGCAGCTGAACCAACTGCATCAGCAAAATCTGCTGCGGCGAGAGCTTCTGCTGAAGCTTCATGGTCTGACGTTGGGTACTTTTCATAGTAAACGTGAGGTTTACTACAATAACTGAATTTAAGACTATTTATTATTTGCCCTCGACAAAAAATTTGTCTTCGAAGTTGAGCAGATAGACCTTCTGTGTGGCACGGGTGACGGCGGTGTAGAGCCAACGGAGATATTCGCGGTCGAGCATGTCCTCGGTGAGATGTCCTTGGTCGATGATGACGGTGTCCCACTGACCACCTTGGGTCTTGTGGCAAGTGAGGGCATAGGAAAATTTGACCTGCAAGGCGTTATAATAGGGATTCTGCCTGATAGCCCTGAGGCGGTCGGCCTTTTGCGGCATGTCGGCATAGTCCTCGGCCACCGCATCAAAGAGACGGCGCGACTCCTCCTGGGTGAGCGAGGGCGACTCGCTGTGGAGGGTTTCGAGCAGCAGCTTGCAGTCTAACGGCGGAGCATCGGGATAGTCAACGAAGCGCAAGGTGGCATCCACGAAATGGAAGCCATAGAGCTCCTGATGGTTGCGCACGCTGAGGAGCTCGATAATGTCGCCGTTGGCGATAAAGCCCATCTCGCTGTCGGCATCAAGCCAGTAGTAGTTGTTCTTGACCACCATCAGGTAGTCGCCCGCGTTCACCTCTTCCTCACGGTACAAAACACGGTTGCGTATTTCCTGATTGAAGAGGTTGGCACGCTTGTTGCTGCGGGTGATGACCGCCACCTGCTCCAAGCGGTCGTCGGCATACTCCTGATTCAGCACCTCCTCCAAGTCGGCACCCGACAGGCGCACGATGTCGTCGAAAGCCTCCAAGTCGAACAGCGGGAGGTCGGGGTAATCCCCCTCGGCCAGCTCGGTCAGTCGCAGACGCAGCAGTGTGGCATTGTATAGGATGCCGGAGAGATGCTGCTGTCTCACCACCTCGGTGAGGCGATAGTGGTGTACTTTGAGCTGCGAGAAGGCGCGTAGATACTCCAAGTTGAGGGCGGGACTCTCGGCAGCCCCCACGGGCGGGAGCTGAGCCTCGTCGCCCACGAACATCAGTCGGCAGTGGTCGCCCTCAAGCACATAGTCGACAAGGTCTTCCAACAGATTATGCCGCCCTACCCCATCGTCAGCAACACCAATCATAGAGGCCTCATCCACAATAAAGAGGGTGTATTTGTGCTTATTCTTTCCCCTCCCCATTCGCACCACGCCGTCGGGAGCCATATAGGCCTGATAGATTCTTTTGTGTATGGTGTAGGCCGGCTGCCCTGAATAGCCCGCCAGCACCTTGGCGGCACGGCCTGTCGGAGCCAGCAGGAGGGTCTTGATCCGCATGGCGGGGGCCGACTGGATGAGCGCGCTAACTAGCGAGGTCTTGCCCGTGCCGGCATAGCCGCTGAGCACAAATGCCGCCATCGGGTCGGCATCGTAGAGAAAGTCCACCATCGCCTCGCATGCCGACATCTGCCCATCGGTGGGACGGTGGGGGAAATGCGACATAATATGTTCGACAACTGGGTTCAACGCGACAGACGGGACGTGCAACAATTCGACAATATATGACAAAAAAGGAGGTCCGCCGATGGGGCGAATCTCCTTATATCAGCGTGACTCAACGATTATTCAGCCTCGGGAGCCGGTGCCACGTCGGTAGCCACGGGAGCGTTAGTGGTGGCGACAGGAGCAGCTGTCACGCTCTTGGCGGCATTGACATCGACCTCGGTAGAAATCTCAGTCTCGACTGTGTGGCGCGGGATGGCGATGGTGGCAGCCAACGAAAGCACTGCCAAGGCAATAGCCAAACCCCAAGTGATTTTCTCAATGGTCTCGGTAGTCTTGCGAACGCCCATTATCTGATTGGGGGCACTGAAATTGGCAGCCAAGCCGCCACCCTTTGAGTTCTGAACCAGCACAGCAGCAGCCAGAAACAGGCATACAAGCAAGATAAGGATAACAATAACTGAGTACATGTGTGTTTTTATTTTATTTATTATTATTTCTTTTTAGTATTCTCCGAAAGCAGCGTTCTCAGCGCGGCAATTCGAACTGCAAAAGTACTACTTTTTTCGGGATTATTAAGTATTAATTTTTCATACATAGCCAATGCCTGGGCATATTTCCCTTGCTTTTCAAGCACAAGAGCAAGTGTTTCAGACTCTAACGAATCGTCTACAGCAATGCTTTTTTTAGCCAATTCCTGTATCGACACCTCTTCAAAACCATTGTCAGAAAGGGTTATTCCACCATCTTTTTCCAAAAAATTGGACAAAATGACACTCTTTGGAGCCGTCTTAAACGACACTTCTTGATAGGAGTTGATGGCCTGCAATACGTCGAACGGCACATCCGCCGCCTCGTCGTCTGACTTCGTCGCCGGTGCCGCCTCCGCCACCTCTGGCACAGGGGCTACCGCTTCACTCTGCACCGGAGCCGAGGGACGGTCGAGCTCTTCGAGCTGCCCATACAGCCGGTCGGCATGTTGCACATACAGCAGCACTCGGGGCAACGCCTGCTGTTCCCACAACGCCGCCCCATTGGCCTTATCGGCCAAAAGCGACAATACCTGCAGCGGTGCCGCGAAAGGGTAGCTGTCGCGCTCGCGTCGCAACTCGCCCCACTCCTCCGGAGTCAATGCTCCCGGAGTGTCCATCAATCTGCCAAAACTATTTTTATCCATGGCATTAACAACTTTTTACATCACATAATCCGACTGCAAAGGTACATATTTTTTTTCAACTTGTAAAAAAACGACATCATTTTTTACAAATCGCCCGCCACACCCCTCCTGCCACCCCGAAACACACATCACGACGGCAGAAACGCAATCCCCGTCACACCCACCTGTTTTTCAGGCCTCTGTCATAAAATAACAGCAAAAGTTATTATTTTTTTTTGTCAATTAAAAAAAAGTTCGTACTTTTGCAACTCCAAAAATGAGTAAAAAATGAAGAGAACATTTCAACCATCACGCAGAAAAAGAGCCAATAAGCACGGTTTTCGCCAGAGAATGTCCACCCACAACGGACGTAAAATTTTGGCCGCACGCCGCAGAAAGGGCAGAAAAAAACTGACAGTTTCCGACGAGCGATAATCATTCACCATCGGATTCCTGCATAGACTCTTTGCAAAGAGAAAAGAAGTATTGTGTACCAGTACTTCTTTTTTTTGCGACAGGCCATAGCAGGCACTAGATGGCGCAACAACCTTCATCATTTTCAATTCCTCATTCCCATGAGCAGGAAGAAAGAACAACCCATCGTAGAAAACGTGCCCATCACCGACATCGGTGCCGAGGGCAAGGCAATAGCGCACATCGACGGCATGGTCGTCTTCGTCCCCTTTGTGGTGCCCGGCGATGTGGCCGACATCAAAATCACCAAGAAGAAAAAACGCTACGCCGAAGGGCGTGCGGTGGCCATCAGACAGTACAGCGACAAGCGCGCCCAACCCCAGTGCCCCCATTTCGGCACCTGCGGCGGCTGCCGTTGGCAGAACCTCGCCTACGCCGAGCAGTTGGCCGCCAAACAGCAACAGGTGCGCGACAACCTGGAACGCCTAGGCCACATCGACTGCCAAGGAATGCAGCCCATCTGCGGCTCGGAAGAGATATTCTACTATCGCAACAAACTGGAATACACCTTCTCTACCAAGGCATGGCACGAACAGCCTCCCCAGAAAGCACTCGCCAACAAAAGCGAGACCGATGCCGACCCCAATCGCGACGGGGCATTGGGATTCCACATACCCGCCCTGTTAGACAAGGTGCTGAACATCGAGCACTGCGCCCTCCATCCCGACCTCAGCGACCAGATACGGCTGGCAGCCCGCGACTACGCCCTCTCGCACCGCCTGCCCTACTACGACATACGCAACCACACCGGATGCCTGCGCAACCTGATAATCCGCAACTCCAGCACGGGCGAATGGATGGTCGTTCTGGTCATCGCCGAACGCTATCCCGGCTGGGAGGGACTGTTGGAGCACCTGCGCGACCGCTTCCCTCAAATCACCTCCCTGCAATACATCTTCAACGACAAGATGAACGACTCGTATGCCGACCTGCCCTCGACCACCTTCGCAGGCAGCGACCACATCACCGAAGTGATGGAAGGCTACGCTGGCACGGCACCGCTGCATTTCACCATACGCCCCCAAACCTTCTATCAGACCAATTCGCGCCAGGCGCAACGGCTCTATAGCTTCGTGGCCCAATTTGCCGAGCTGACCCCCGACGACCTCGTCTACGACCTCTACACCGGCACCGGCACCATCGCGCTATTCCTCTCGCATCTGTGCCGCCACGTGGTGGGCATCGAATACGTCGAGGACTCCATCATCGCCGCTCGCGAAAATGCCAGGCAAAACCACATCGACAACACCGAATTCCATGCCGGCGACATGGCACAAGTGCTCACCGCCGACTTCGTCAGAGAACATGGCACCCCCGACGTCGTGATCACCGACCCCCCACGGGCAGGCATGCACGAGAAAGTAGTCGAACAGCTCCTCGCCATGCATCCGCGCAAAATAGTGTATGTCAGCTGCAACCCCGCCACACAAGCACGCGACCTGGCCCTGCTCGCCACCCAATACACAGTGAAAAGAATACAGCCCGTCGACATGTTTCCCCACACCCAGCACGTCGAAAACATAGTAGAACTGACACTTTTTTAAAAAAAAGTATTCTATTTCAAAAAAAAATACTATCTTTGCATGTTGTAGTACTGCCTATTAGGCAACCGCAAACTCGTATTAATATACTGATAATAAATAAATAAAAGATAAACAAACTAATTTTCAGAATGATGAAAAAAACATTATTAAGTTTATTAATGGTGGCAGTGTTCATGCCTCTCGCCATGGCGCAAAACAACAATCCCCTTGAGATTGTCAACAACAACGTCACCGCTTGTGAGACCTACACTTGGAACATCAACAGCACCACCTACAACAGCAGCACCGTGGCCACCTACCTCGACACCACTGCTAACACCCTCTATGTGCTGAATCTCACTGTGAACCACACCTTCTACAGCACCGATGTCCTTACCAGCGAGCGCTGTGCCTACTCTTGGAGAGGCAACACCTACTATCACTCCGACACATACTACGACACCGTGCTAGGCGATACCACGCTGGGAACCTGCGACAGCTTCTTTGTCGCCACTATCACCATCCCCACCTCCGAGGTCTTCAACCAAACCGCCAGCGCTTGCGGCAGCTATGTTTGGCACGACAGCACCTACACCGAATCTGGCGTATACTCCGTCAGCAACGAAATTGTCAACCCAGACCTCTCCACCTGCACCCACATCGACCAACTGACGCTCAGCATCGTCAACACCATCAACGTCAACGAATCCGTTGAGTACTGCGGCAACTACACCTGGTACGGCACCTCCTACAACCAAGACGGCACCTACACCCATGTCGAAAGCGACACCGTCATCGGATGCGACACCCTCCACACCCTCAACCTCACCATCGTTGTCGACACCGCTAACATCATCGTCGACTCTGCCTGCGCCTTCTACGTCTGGCGTGGCGACACCATCACCACCACAGGCATCTATGGTGTCAACGACACCAACGCCTCCAACGGCTGCGTCACCTACCGCTCCATCAACCTTAAGGTCAAGCCCTTCCGCACCCCTGTCAAAGACACTACCATGGTCGGCTGCAATGGCATCAACTTCACCGTCAGCTCGCTCGTCGGCAGCACCGTGAAGAGATTCTCCGTCGACACCACCTTCGACACCAACCTCATTGACCGCCGTTGGGCCCGCTGCTACGACAGTACCATCCACCTCAACGTCATCATCCACAAGTCCGGCTACGACACCACCTACGTCAACGCCTGCGACAGCTTCTACTGGAAACTCAACAAGAAAACCTACTACAAGACCCCGACCCAAAATCCCACTTGTGCCTTCGCTACCGACAGCTACAACTGCGACAGCATCATGGTCCTCGTCCTTTCCGTCAACGCCTCGCCCGTCATCTCTGCCATCAACGGCGAATGGCATCTCAACGCTGGCGACACTGCCGTCCTCTATCCCACCTGCACCGACGGTGCCTCCTACAAATGGACCTATGGCACCCACACCTTCACGGGCGACACCCTGCGCATCCCTGATGTACAAGGCAACATTGACGTAGCTCTCGAAGCCACCGTCAACTACACAGCCAACAACATCGCCTGCCACGACACCAGCTGGATTACCATCGTCACCTTTGTCGGCATCAACCCCGTCAACACCACCAACGTCAGCCTCTATCCCAACCCCGTCGTTGGACAGCTGAACATCGAAAGCACCGAAGCCATCCGCGAGGTTGCCATCTTCAACACCCTCGGCCAGCAGGTTGCCACCAACTACAACCTCGGCAACAAGGGTCTCATGAACCTCTCCAACCTCAGCAAAGGCACCTACACCATGCGCATCACCCTCCAAAGCGGCGAGACCGTTGTTCGTAAATTTGTCATCACAAAATAAACTGTCTTCATGATAAATGAGAAAGCGTTCGACACCCAGTGTCGGACGCTTTTTATTCTAGCCCCAGCACCATGAAAGCCTCATTGCCGTTCCTCCTCACCCTGCTCCTCGCCACCGCCTGCTCCCGCCACGCAGAGCCCGTACGCCTGCAGGGCGAAACTCAAGGCACCTACTACAACATCGCCTACTACGACACCTCCCAGCACCAGATTCAGCCCCTCGTCGACTCCCTCTTCAACCAATTCGACAACACCGCATCCCTCTGGGTCGAACACTCCATCATCCGCAGGGCCAACCGACACGAAGACACCCAGGCCAACCCCATCTTTAGAGACCTCCTACAGCTGTCCCTACAGATGGAAGAATACACCCACGGCGCATTCAACTGCAAGATAGGCGCACTGGTAAACCTCTACGGGTTTGGCTTCAAAAACCGCGACGACATCACCGACCGCCAAGTCGACAGCCTCCTGCAGCTCATCCGCCAAGGCAGATGCCACATCGACGACTCCATGCGCATCATCCTCTCGCCCGGCATCGAACTCGACTTCAACGCCATCGCCCAGGGCTACACCGTCGACCTCCTAGCCCAGCAGTTCAGCCAACGCGGCATCCACAACTACCTCATCGACGTAGGCGGCGAAGTGACAGCCCGTGGCCGCAAAGCCGACGGCTCCGCCTGGACCGTAGGCATCGAACGCCCCTCGCCCGACAAATACAGCCAACGCGAAATCGAGACCGCCATCGAACTTGTCGACCGCTCCGTCGTCACCTCCGGCAACTACCGCAAATACTACGAGCAGGACGGCATCCGCTACTCCCACACCATCAACCCCGCCACCGGCCGCCCCGTCAGCCACTCGCTCCTCAGCGTCTCCGTCGTCAGCCACGATGCCTGGTATGCCGATGCCATGGCTACGGCATTCATGGTCATGGGCCTCGAAAAAAGCCTCCAATTCATTCACGACCATCCCGACGACCCCGACATCCAAGCCGTCTTCTTCATCTACGACGACCATGGCACCTACAAGACACACGCCACACCCGAATTCAAAAAACTAATCAAATAAACCCACCACCATGAAATCAATGACAGGCTTCGCCAAGCAACAATGCGAAGCAAATGGAAAGAAATACACCATCGAAATCAAGACACTCAACAGCAAAACCCTCGACATCAACATCAAGGCACCGGCCGCACTACGCTCCAAGGAGCTAGAACTGCGCAGTATGCTCAACCCCCTCGAGCGGGGCAAAATAGAAGTCTACATCACCGAAGGCCGCAGCGACAGCAACCTCGGCACCCTCAACACCGACCTCCTCGTCGCACGCTACCAGCAAGTCAACAACCTAGCCCAACAGCTGGGCACCCCCGCACAACACCTCCTCGACACACTCCTCTCCATGTCCGACATCTGGGACACCCCCACTGACACCGAAATCAGCGACGACGAATGGCAACCCATCGCACAAGCCTTCGCCCTTGCCGTCGACGAAGTGCAGCAATTCCGCGAGCACGAAGGCTCCGTACTCGCCATCGACTTCGTCAAGCACATCGACCTTATCGAGCAAAAACTCAACCAGATTCCCGCCTACGAGAGCCAGCGCATCGAAACGGCCAAAGAGCGCATCCGACGCTATTTCACCGAAAGCGCCATCAAGGAAGTCGACTCCAACCGCTTCGAACAGGAACTCATCTACTATCTCGAAAAACTCGACATCACCGAGGAAAAGATACGCCTCGCCAAACACATCGACTACTTCCGCAACACCATGCGCAACGAAGAAGGCAGTGGCAAAAAACTCGGCTTCATCGCACAAGAAATGGGCCGCGAAATCAACACCACCGGATCCAAAGCCAACCATGTTGAAATACAGAAACTGGTTGTCGAAATGAAAGACGAACTCGAGAAAATCAAAGAGCAACTCGGCAACATCCTCTAACCGGGACAACAACTAAGAAGGGGTGCGTGCCTTTGGCGCGCACCCTCTTCTTATACACACCCCCTCTGCTTAAATTTTAAAGGGGGAGCTAAAGAGGGAGTTAAAATGGGAGTTAAAGGGGGAGTTAAAGGGGTCAAATGCATTGTCGCAAATTGTATTGTCCCATTCAACTCCCCCTTTAACTCCCTTTTATTACTCCCTATTTAACTCCCTTTTATTACTCCCACTTTAACTCCTTTCTACTACTCCCTCTTTAACTCCCTTCTATTACTCCCTATTTAACTTCCACTTAAAAAATAAAAGAGGCACCCTCGCGAGTGCCTCTTCTTGTATCAATCGATAATTCGATTAGCGGACAATCAGCTTCTCAACCTTGCTGAACTTGTCGTTGGTGATGCGCACGAAGTAGGCACCCTTGGCAAGGCTGTTGAGGTTGATGGTGTGAGCAGTCTCAGCATTGATGTTCTGGTCGTAGACCACGCGGCCGCTCATGTCGATGAGCATGCAGTTCACCATGCCGGTAACACCCTGGAGGTTCAGATTCACCTGCGAGGTGGCGGGGTTGGGCTGGAGGTTCATACGGACACCGGCAGCAACGGGATCGATAGAGATGGTACCAGCCTGGTAGAAAGTAACGTTGATGGTGTGGTTGGTCTGAATATCGGGGAAGGAATACTGATAAGTAAAAGTGTTGTCATCCTCATTGTAATAGCCAACCAGATTACGGTCACCAGTCTCCTCTTCTTCGTTCCAAACCTCGACAACTTCGCCGTCAACAGTGATGATAGCATCGCAACCAGCGTAAGTCATAATCGTAATAGTAGCGGTAGAACCCTGAACAGGATGGATGGTCTCGCCACAGGCATCCTGACCAGCGTATGCAACCTCACCATAATCAGAGCTGTCGCACGAAACCTCGATGTCGCGACGCTCAACCTCCTGACGGGGACCCACAATCATACGAATCATAGGACTGTAATCCTCAATGTACCAGCTGGCAAAAGTGCTGTTTTTAGGAGGTTTGATAGGATCTCTGAAGAAGTTCTGATACTGGTTGGGGGTGAAGATGTGAGCATACTTGGCAGTAGCCTCGTCATTGGCGAAATAGATAATGGTATCGTAAGTGTCAGGACGGGTCGGAGAAGCCATGCGATAGCTGCCATGAGCCTCTTCTGCAAGTGCGAGATAACCGGTCTCTTCGATGCTGTAGCCGACACGGTAGCTGGTGTTGGGTTCCAGAGCGGGCTGCTCGGGGAAGGCAATGAAGATGGTGTTGTAGTCACCCTGGGTCAGATAACCGGCAGAGTTACGGCCGATGATGTTGCTGTCGTTGATATCGCTGTGGGTGATTTCCTTAACGTTGGCACCAGTGTTGACACCTGCGAAACCAACCGAACCGCCCTCATACTCATCCGTTCTCAGGAAACCGGAGATTCTGACACCAGTGCTGTAGTAGCGGGTAGCAGGAGAGGCGACCAACTCCACACCGTGGATAACCCAGTCTTCAGGAACGATATTGCCAGTGGTGTAACGGGAAGAGATTTCGTAACCAGGCTCATAGAAATGAACCTCGTCAGGATCCTCAGTGATATACCAGTTACCACCTTGCTGAACATAGCCAATGAGATAGTGGTTAGAGGGGCTGTAGGTCAGCACGCCGTTGTCGTGAGCCCAACGATACTTGAAGTTGTCGAAAATGCCAGTGACCTGATAGAGGATAGTGTCGTAGTTGATGGTGAGGCTGTCAGTGGTAAGAGAAGCAAAGACATAGTTGTCACCGAGAACGCTGGTAGGCAGGGAGTTGCCCGAACCGTGAGAAGTGCCATCGATGTAGCCATACCAGCCACGATAGCCGAGAGAGTCAATCAGCAACCAACCGGCGCGGTCAACGATAACATCCTTCTGGTCGTCGACATTGATAGTACCGTTGTTGTAGGAGTCGAACTCAGTGGCGACATCCATGGTGGCAGGAAGGTGATAGAGCTTGGCGTTGGCATTGAACTGGCTGATCGAGCCATTGTTGTACACGTGGGTGTACCAAGCGGGGTTGATGTCCATACCCTGGGGGATCATGCCGTAGTTACCCTCGACATACTCCTGGGCATACTTTTGCATACGGTTGGCTTCGCCGGCATACACAGCCACGTCGTCGAGAATCCACCAGTAACCATAGCCACCACGGTCGGAATCGAGGCTCTTGTAGCGGATACGCAGGTTGAGGTTGCTATGCAGACCAGCGCCAGAGGGGATGGTGTACTTCACAAAGCCACGCAGCGTGCCGTTGACACCCATGTCAACACCAGTGACGTTGATTTCGGTCTCAACCCAAGTGTTACCACTAACGTTATAGTCGATGTAGCAGTTCTCGTAATATTTACGATAGTACTGATAGAATTCCACATCCACGCGGGCAGCAGAGGAAGCGTCGATACCCTCGAAAAGGATATAGGCGTTGAAGTTGCCCGAATGCTGGGTGCGCTGTTCGTAGAGGTCCATCATCATGAAGCCGTTCTCAGCGGAGCTGACGCTCGAGTCGGCCCAGTTCATCATTGCGCTGGCGAAGTCGGCAACACCACCGAGAGCCTGAGCAAGGACAGGATAGGTGGCAGCCTCAGCCGCACAAGTAGTAGAGTCGGCATTAGGAATACGACGCCAAGTAGCATAAGCGTAGTTTTCGGCATGGCCTTCGATACCACCGATGACAGTACCCGTGGAGTAGCCTTCGTTGTCAGCGTGGAAGTCGCAGGTAAACAGGGGAGTCTCGTCCTTGGTGAAGATCGAGCTGCTGTACTCGTTCTGGACCTGGGCCACCTTGGCAGGAGCCTTGTACTCACCCTTCATACGAGGAGTAGCAGTCTGTGCAAAAACAAACGTTGCGCACAGAGCAAAAGTGAGAACCATTAATGTTTTTTTCATTGTTGTTTGTAATTTTGATGAATAATTTAGTTTCAGTTTATAACTTTCAAAACACTCATTCATAATGCCTTTCGGTACTACTTAGAGGGTCTTTTAGGTTCTACAAATACGATGCAAATATATAGCATTTTTTTGACATGGAGAATTTTTTTTTCCATTTTAAATATTTTTCACCATCCAACCCCTCTTTCACACGCCTGCCTTTTGCCTATCTCCGCTCCTTCCTCGCTCCTTCTTCGATACATCGTCGCTTCCCATACCGAAGAACTACTTTGCTACAACTTTTGCAAAACAGATGTTAGGTAAAGGTCACCATGGCCGCTACCCGACATTTCTCCAAGGCGGCGGAGTGTCTTTTTCATAATATGTGGCATTTTTACAGTCGCCATACAATAAAAATGGAAAAATGGAGTTTATGTTGTCGTTGCCGACAATGCCGCCGACACGTATGCCCGGCAGCACGGCACAAACTATCGTCAATTATATTAACTAATGAAAAGATACCTATATATAACGCTCACCCTGTTCCTGCTTGCCGCGTGTGGTGGTGGCAGGCAAGCCGCCACCGGCAGCAGCCCCTACCACCGCAAGCCCATCGTGGAGGTGACAGAGAGGGAGCTGCGGGCCGACAGCGCGATGATCGAGGCCACGACGCAGATGCTGCTGGGCAACCACAACGAGGCCATCACGCGCTACCGTCGGCTGCTGAAGGACAGCGCCACCTACGCGCCCGCGCACTACGAGCTGGGGCGCGCCTATCTGGCAATGGGATGGCTCGACAGCGCGTTGGCGCACACGCGGCAGGCATGCCGCCTGAACGGCGACAACGTGTGGTACCGCCTGCTGCTGACGCGGGTGTATGCGCAGCGTCAGGACGACAAGAACCTGATAGCCACGTGGGAGGACATCGTCAAGAAATACCCCGACGAGGTGAACTACTACTACGACCTGTCTAACGCCTACCTTTCCACCGGCAACGTGCCGGCGAGCATCGAGGTGCTCGACCGCGTGGAACGCCGCTACGGGGTGACGGAGGAGGTGTCGCTGCAGAAACACAAGCTGTGGATGGCGATAGAGAAGCCCGACAAGGCGCGCAAAGAGCTGGAACGCCTGGCCGAGGCGATGCCCAACGAGGTGCGCTACAACGCCATACTGGCCGAGACCTACATGGGCGAGAAGAACTACGCCAAGGCCCTGACCTACTACAACCGCATACTGGCTGCCAGCCCCGACGACGAGGGGATACATATAGCCCTGGCCTCGTGCCACATGTCCATGGGCAACACCGCCGAGGCATACAAACACCTGCGCCAAGGGGTGACGAACCGCCACCTGGACGGGCAGCACAGGCTGCGCTTCCTGGCCGAGTTTATGCGCGACCCGCGGTTCTTTGCCGCCCACAGCCAGGCCTGCTTCCTTCTTGCCGACACCATCGCCGCAGAATGTGCCGGCGAAGAGGGCTACCACTTCCTCTACGGACAGATGCTTGCCGCGCAGGAACGCTACGCCGAGGCTGCCGACCAGTTTGTCGCCCACCTCGAGCAGGACAAGAGCCAGTATACCGTATGGGAGGCACTGCTGGTGTGCGAGGCAAAGATGGAACACGGCAACCCGCGGCTGATGGAGCACGCGCAGGCCGCCGCCGAGCTGTTTCCCCTGCACCTGCGCCCCTACCTGATATTGGCCGAGGGCCATCTGGAACAGGGCGACTGCAAGTTGGCCGAGCAAAATATCGGACGCGCACTGATGGTGTCGCCAACCGACCCCACGGTCATTGAGTTGAACCAAAAAATCAAACAAAAATGTCAAAAAGACTGAGCCTAACGACACTGGTGCTGGCCCTGCTGACCCTGACGGTGGCAGGCTGCCGCATCCATCGCGAAGCGGCACAAGGCACCCCCGCCAATCCCCGTGGCGGCACGGAGACCCCCTCCGACCCCGCCAACCCGCCGGCCTATGTGCCGAAGTACTACACTGCCAACTTCGCCTGCACCACCCAGGGCATCTCCGCCAAGGGCCAGCTGCGCCTGCAACCCGACAGCGTGCTGTGGGCCAGCGCCTCGAAAATCATCGAACTGGGTCGCGCCCGACTGACACCCGACTCGGTGCTGGTGTACGTGAAGCTGAACAACAGCTGTTTCCGCGGCACCTACATCGACCTCTACCGCCGCTTCGGCTACCGCACCAGTTTCGACGAGGTGGTGAAAATGGTGACGGCCGACGATGCCGAGAAGCAGATTGCCACCCTGCTGGGGTCGCTGAACCTCGACGCCACCGTGGAGATGGATTCGTGGCAGCAGGCACAGCAGCTCTCGTTCCCCATCCCGATACCCGCTAACGCAAAACCCCTATAGTTATGAAAAAGTGTATTCTGGCCCTCTTGCTGACTACCTGTATGGGTATGGCGCGTGCACAAAGCAACGATGAGAACATCGTGCCCATGTCGTTCGACACCGTGGGAGCCGACACGGCCCGTGCCGCCGCCATCATCGACCGATACATAAAGATGCTCGACTTCAGCCAACTGCACGACGACAGCGTGCTGTGCGTGAAGACCTACGTCATCGACCGCAGCCATCCGTTCGACACCATAACCATCAAAAGGTGGTACATGCGGCCCCGCTACAACCGCACCGAGATTTGGCAGGGCGGACGCATGGAGGACGGGTACCACTCCGATGGGGTGAAACTATTCCGCAAGTTCCACACGGGGCGGCGCGAATGGGCAAACCTCACGCCCGACTCGTACTACGAAGTCAGCCTGCCGCTGGACATACGCGGCGCACTGTACGACTGGCGCACCAAGGGAGGTGAGGCTTTCTACGCCGGGGAGATGGTCTACAAGGGAGTGAAGGTGGACCGCGTGTTTGTGACCATGCCGGAGCTCTTCGACCGCTACTACTTCTTTGAGCACGAGACGGGGCTGCTGGGGTTCCTGGTGGAAGAGCCGCACATCTACGGCGACCGCGAACCCGCACGCAACGCCGTGCGCGTGGACTGGAAAGCATGGCACGAGTTTGTGCCCGTCAAGGGGCTGCTGCTCCCAAAAGAGGAGTCGTACCAAGTGGGGGGTGACCAGATAGTGATACTATACCACTCATACCACTTCGAGGCTCCGCAAAAGACAATGTTCACCGAAGACTTCTACATGGCCAAATGAGCATTTTCGACAACCCCGACGAGTACTATATGCGGCAGGCATTGCAGGAGGCACGTGCCGCCTACGACGAGGAGGAAATCCCCGTGGGGGCGGTAATGGTGAGCGGCGACCGCATCATAGCCCGCGCCCACAACAACACGGAGCGGCTGCACGACGTGACCGCCCATGCCGAGATGCTAGCCTTCACCGCCGCGGCGAACCTGCTGGACGCGAAATACCTGACCGACTGCACGCTCTACGTCACCCTGGAGCCCTGCGTGATGTGCGCCGGGGCGGCAGGATGGACGCAGGTGGGGCGCATCGTGTATGGTGCCTCCGACCCCAAGCGGGGTTTCGAGCGGCTGGGCAGGGGCATGCTGCACCCCAAGACCACGGTGACGGGCGGCATATTGCGCGAGGAGTGCGAGGGGCTGATAAAGGAGTTTTTCAAGGGGAGGAGATAGAGGGGATAGAGAAAATAGATTTGATAGAGAACAATAGAACAAATATTATAAATAAAATATGAAACCTACATTATTAGTATTAGCAGCCGGCATGGGCAGCCGCTACGGCGGACTGAAGCAGATGGACGGCGTAGGCCCCAACGGGGAAATCATCATGGACTACTCCATCAACGACGCCATTCGCGCCGGATTTGGCAAGGTGGTGTTTGTCATCCGCCACAGCTTTGAGGAGGAGTTTAAAAAGCACATCAACGCCGACCATTTCGGCAACCGCATCGAGGTGGAATATGTGTTCCAGGAGCTGGACTATCTGCCCGAAGGGTTCAAGGTGCCCGAAGGCAGGGAGAAACCCTGGGGCACCAACCATGCCATCCTGATGGCCAAGGAGGTCATCCACGAGCCGTTTGCCATCATCAACGCCGACGACTTCTACGGTCGCGACGCGTTCCAAGTGATTGGCGACCACCTGCGCACGCTGGAGGGCACCAAGGGACAGTATTGCATGGTGGGCTACCGCCTGGAGAACACGCTGAGCGAGAACGGCACGGTGTCGCGCGGCGTGTGCGAGGTGGATGCCAACGGACTGCTGGCCGGCATGACCGAGCGCACCAGCATCGGCCGCACCGCCAACGGCATCGAATATAAGGACACCGACGGCAGCATGCACCCGCTGGCAGCCGACGCCACGGTGTCGATGAACCTCTTCGGCTTCACGCCCGACTACTTCGTGGAGAGCGAGAAGCTGTTTGTGGACTGGCTGCGCGAGCACGGCAGCGAGATGAAGTCGGAGTACTACATCCCCTTCGCGGTGAACACCTTCATCAACCGCGGCTATGCCACGATGCGCGTGCTGAAGACCACGGCCCAGTGGTTTGGCGTCACCTACAAGGAGGACCGCCCGATGGTGGTGGAACGCCTGAAGAAACTGCATGACCAAGGAGTTTACTAAAATACTCGCCTTTGCCCACGACCACCGCGACGACGACCCCCTGAGGCTGCTGCTACAGCAGTCGCGCTACCCCGAGATAGACCTGGGGCAGGTGGCCCAACAGCTGGAAGGGCAACGCCAAGCGTCGACCAAATGGCCGACGCTTGTGCGATGTGGCGGCTATTACTACCCGCCACGGCTCAACAGGGAGCAGAGCTCGTCGGAGGCGACGGCACGCTACAAAGCCGACCTGTTCGCCTCGCTGGGAGGCGGCACGCTGGCCGACCTGACCGGGGGGATGGGCGTGGACACCTACTTTATGTCGCTGAAGGCCGTCCACGCCGACTACTACGAGGTGGACAGCGAGCTGTGCGCCATAGCGGAGCATAACTTTGCCGCACTGGGGGCTGCCAACGTGACCTGCCATTGCGGCGACAGCATGGGTAAGATTGGCACCTTCGACCATTACGACATGATATTTATCGACCCCGCACGGCGCGACAGGCAGGGTCGCAAGGTGGCGGCATTCGAGGATTGCACGCCCAACCTGCTGGAGCACTTAGACATGCTGCGCGCGAAATGCCTCCACCTGCTGGTGAAGGCATCGCCGATGGTGGACATCCACACGGCGGTGAGGCAGCTGAAGGCGGTGAGCGACGTGTATGTGGTGGCTCATTGGGGGGAGTGCAAGGAGGTGCTGTTTGTGGTGCAAGGCGTATCAGAGGAACCCACGAAAGCCGAGCCCACCATCCATTGCACCGACATCGGCAAGGAGGGGGCGGCAAGGGACTATGCCTTCACCTGGGCGGAGGAGGCCGCCGCAACGCCAGCCTTTGCCACCGAGGCGGAGACATATCTGTACGAGCCCAATGCCTCGCTGATGAAAGGGAGCTGCTACAACTGTATCGGAGAGTGGTTCGGGCTGGCAAAGCTGGCACGCAACACGCACCTTTACACCAACGGAGAATTGATTGCGGATTTCCCTGGCAGGGTGTTCCGCGTGCTGCGCCCATTGCAGTTGAACGCCAAGGAGGTGCGACGGGAGGTGCCAGAGGGGAAGGCGCATGTGGTGGTGAGGAACTACCCCATGGCTGCTGCCGAGCTGCAGAAGAAACTGAAACTGGCCGAAGGGGGCAGCCTCTTCGTCATCGCCGCCACCTTGGGCACGCGGCCAGAGGGATGGCTCTGCGAGATAATCCCATCTCTTAGAGCTAAACTCAGATGACGGCTCATAGTGCAACTATCTCTTTCCTCTTTTTTTACCGTATTTGCCAATTTCAATTAACAAATGCAACCACGAAATATTTATGGTGGGTTCTATAAATTCTGTATATATGTCGCGTCCCTTCGGGACGCAGTTCTCAGATGGCTGAGTGTCACGGCACTGCGCCTTCGGCTTGTACCGTGTTATGAATAGTCTGAC
>JAEEGH010000764.1_pt1 | contig 101228 bp, 78 predicted proteins | sample 9134181 | NCBI WGS metagenome assembly JAEEGH01 (sample SAMN16246544, study PRJNA631951) | gut metagenome | biome: gut microbiome; feature: rumen; material: DP-attached | host: Bos | place: Iran: Karaj | collected 2018-10
GGAGGTGGTCGACAGAGGCATCGCCGGCGAGGGAACGTAGTTCGGACTCAGGGAGGCCCACATCGGTTCGGAGAGGTAGCATAATCCGCTCGACACGGATGTCTTCCGGGGTCAATACTTCTTCTTCCCTGGAATATTCCTTGAGGGTCCCGCTATTCCAAGACCTTACGGAACCAGCTGATAATGAATGAGCTCCCGGACCAAGACCCACATAAGGAACACGCCTCCAGTAAGCGCTGTTGTGGACGGCTTCTCGGCCAGGAAGGGCGAAATTGGATATCTCATAATGATGGTAACCAGCGTCGCCGAGGCGCTCGCAAAGAAAGTCGTATTGACGGCGGCACTGCTCATCGGTAGCCTCCGTGAATTTGCCTTGGGCTATCAGCCTCTCAAGAGCGCTTTCCTCCTCTATTGATAACTGATATGCTGAGATATGCTCAGGCTCAAGTTCCAAGGCTTTGGCGATCGTCTCTGACCATAACTCCTCTGACAACTTCGGAAGACCGAATATCAAATCTATACTGATATTCCCGACCCCGCACCGGCGCAGAATCCGGAAAGCCTCAATAGCGGTGGCTGAGTCATGGCGGCGGTTCATCCATTTCAGGATTTCATCGTCAAAGGACTGGGCCCCCATGCTGACGCGGTTCACCCCCAGCGCCAAAAGCCCTCTCACATATTCCTCACCCTTCTCGACGATGTCCTCCGGATTCACCTCTATCGTGAATTCCTCCCATGAAGAGTCGCCTGCCCCGGAAGGGGTATGCCAGCCGAACCTGTGGCCGCCCGTGGCCTCATGAACGGGTGGCTCGCCGCAGGCGAGACGGGACGAAGCGAGAAGCGCGAAGGGTTCGGCGGTATAGCCCCTTCCGGGACGGATGATCGCCGCTTCGAGGGAATGGACGATTCGGGATAAAACATCAAGCGGAAGCACCGAAGGAGTGCCTCCGCCTATGTAAAGAGTGTTGACATTCAGCGTTCCCGCAATCTCGTCCCGACGCTCTGAAATCTCCTTGCAAACAGTATCGGCATATGCCTCGTAACAGAGATCCCTCGAGTTTCTCTGAATGACAGAGGAGAAAAAGCCGCAGTAGGTACAGCGGCTCTCACAGAAGGGAACGTGGAGATAGATCACCGCCTAACGGAGCAGGAGCTCGGTCTTGCCGAGGAAAGACTGCGACGTGTAAGCCTCAATCGTGTAAATGCCAGGCTGGTAGGTCGGGATGTCGTTGAGATAGATGCTCAGATCAACCTCCTTGCCCTGATAATCAACCTCGCGGGAAGCCGAGGCGACCATGGTCTGGCCATTATAGTTGAAAGAAGTCTGGACACTGTTGGTGAGAAGAATGCCCTCAGGATCCTTGACACGGAGATAAACCCTCACCGGTCCCTTAGGAGCCAGATCATTCTCGACCAGACTCAAGGAAGCGAGCAACCTGACAACCCTGCTGCTACGGTCTGTGACCTTGTCAGAGCTGTTGTAAGCGGCAACGCTCAAACCCCTGGACTTGATGACCGAACCGGCGGCAACCTGGCCGGAAAGACTCTCCACCTGGCCTTTGAGCTCAGCGTTCTCGGCCCTGCTGGAAGCGGCCTCCTTGCGGGCAGCGGCGGCGTCGGCAGTCAGCTTATGGTTCAAAGTGTTGAGGGAGTCGATCTGGACAATATAGTTCCTCATGATGCTCCTGAGGGTGCCCAACTCTTTCTCGTACTGACGCATCTTGGCTCGATTCGTGGCCTCGGTCTTCTGGATCCTCTCGATCAGCTGGTTGACCTCTTCGCGGGAAGAGTCAAGCTGGCTGTTGACAGATTCATATTCAGAAGAAAGGCTGTCGTAATCTCCTTTCAAGGCAATCATCTGTTGGGTGAGGTCTTCCTTCTCAGCGTTAAGATCCCTTACGAGAGAAGACTTGGAGGTCCAAATGTAAGCGAGACCCGCAGCCATCAAAGCGGCCACGGCGACAAGCGCCCACATTATGTTCTTGAGACTCTTGTTTTTCTGTTCCTGTTCCTCGCGCTGGCGGCGCTCCATGATAGGGTCAATTTCTGCCATAATATCGAATTCTTGGTTCAACTTGCAAAATTACGAAAACTATTTCTTTTTCTTATATTTGTGACTACAGCAAAAAACGGGCAAAGTATGAAATACGTTGTAAGAGCCATAAAATACTTCATCTGGTTCGCTCTCATTTTAACCTTGACGATGGTCATTATGGCCGCATTAGGTTTGGTTGACCCTAAACCGGAACTCATGTTCAGGGAAGGGATGAAATCCGTATGGCAAATCGCGATACTTTTCGCCGTGCTTGCCTTCGTTTACCCGATGACGGGATTCAGGAAGCAGGAGGCGATCATCCCTGGAGAGTATTCTGCTATCCGTGACAAAATCATCAGATTCATGGAACAGAGGGGATACTTCCTTGAGAAAGAGGAGGGTGAGAACATGAGTTTCAGGCTTCGTTCAAAGTTTGGTGCTTTCATGAAAATGTTCGAGGACAGGGTGACCATGACAAGGACCTTTGACGGATTCGAGGTTGAGGGTATGAGGAAGGAGATTGTCAGGCTCATCAGCGGCCTGGAATATATGTTCAGAAACAATTCTGAGGACAATTATTCCAAATCTTAATATCATGAAAAGAGAAGAAGATTTCAAGACTGTCATCACTGTTAACGACGCCATCAGCGCGCAGATGGTGGCGGGGATGCTTATTGAGAATGGTATCCCGGCGGCAGTGTTCGGATCTGACTCCACAGCCATGCTCAACGGAGTCGGAAACATCGATGTCAAGGTCAACGCCGCTGACTACGACGCCGCAATTGAGCTTATCAACACTCCGGCGGAAGATATTGAAGATGAAGGTCTTGAGGAAGGAGAGGAAGAGACCTAACCGAGGATGATCTTGGCGGCGGCTTCCAGAGCCTCGTAAAAATCTTTCCCGTAGACATTTATCAATGGCTCGCGGAGGAACTCGTACACACGGGTGCCTTCGCGTTTTCCTTTGGCGTAGGCGTCCTTGCAAAGATGCCAGCGATGGAGATTGAGAGCCTGTCCTCCATTACTCAACTTGGTGACACGGATCGGATACAGCCAACAGGATTTGGGCTTACGGAAAGAGCAGGTTCCGGCGAAAAAGCATCTCTCAATCGAACAAAGGCAACTTCCATCCTCAAGGAAAGTCGTGAAGGCACATTCCCCTGTGCCCTCCACCACGGGGGTGACGATATCCCCGTCCCGGTCTATGATAAAGAAACCGTCCTTGTCCACTTGCGAACGTCCTTGAGGCCGCATAAGTTCCGAATACACAGGATATTCCCTCTCAAGATCGTCCAATTCTTCCTCCTCAAGAGGCGCCCCACTATCGCCTATGACACAACATATTCCCTTACAAAGGGGGTAGTCACACGCGAAAAACTCTGTCACCACCTCCTCAGAGACAAGGATATCCCCGATCTGGATTATTGTTCCGTGATCATTCCGGCTTGACGACATACTCAATCCTCATCCCCTCGGATAAGACTCCGAAGACCTCTTTAACTTTGTCGGCTGAAACACCCTTTATCTTCTCAGCGTAATTCGTCAGCACATCTTTCCCGGAAGAATACCTCATCAAGATAGCGTCGGCATACTTGGAAGGATCAGACAAAGACATTGAATACTCATTAGAAAGAAGGGACTTGCAAGACGCGAGCTCAGCTGCTGAAACGGGATTGGAGAACACAGCCTCTATGGTTTTACCAGCCATCTCGACCGCCGACTCAATATTGGCCTCACCACTCTCGACACCTTCCGGCAACCCGTGAGAAGGGACCGGAGTGAAAGTGAACCTTAAATCAGCCACCTCGCGAGGGAATGTATGGAACCGATCTTCCAAATCCACATGGAAACCCAACTCCGCCATCACACCGGACAGCCGTCTGTAGAGTGAGAGTCCGGCGATTTTAAATGCCATGTAACTCTCCGTGGAGAAGGGATATGACGCTGCCATCCCTATACTGAAACCCGCAGAAGTCCCATCGTGGTTGTATGTTGTGGTTCCGGATCGTAAAGTGAGTGTGGAGGTCGCCCGTGGAGCGACTGACTTGCTCACCCGGAATCCACCGATAGACTTCACCAAATACTTCTGCAACACTTCAGAGGAAAGATCCCCGACTATAACGATAACTCCATCGCCGCAACGAAGGAACTCCCTGGAAAAGAAAGCCTCAGCATCCGAGAGGGTGGTCGAGGTCAGTCCAGAAGGAGTCTTTATCTCCGTGTAATTGTTATCTGGATACATCAGGCTGTCCAATGTCGCCGGTCTGAGACGGGCACTCTCAAGCATCCTGTATTTCTCAAAATCGGAAAAATCGGCTTTCCTTTCATTGGCTACGGAGAGCAACGCCTTCATCACAAGGGCATAATGTCTGGACGGCGCTGAGCCGAATATCCTCAGATCAGAAACCGAGACCTTAGTCTCAATGTCCACTCCATTGGCTTTTAACACCTTCTCAAAGTCTCCTCCATGGAATCCCGCTATCTTATGACGACTCATCATGTCAGAGAAGAACGCTCCTTCTCCTCTCGGAAGATTCTTGACAGTTGAAAAACCGCCTTTTATCATCATCGAGTAGGAAAACCTTCCTCCTGTGGCCATCTTCTTATATATTACCCTCATGCCATTGGCGAAGGTCCACATCTCCCCTCCTGAGACCGGCTCAGTAGCGACGGACTTCAGTTTGGTCTTGCTTCTATCGGAAGCGAAAGCGGTGGTGTCCTTGGCGGCCACTTTCCATTTATAAGTGGGCTTGTCCAGCATGGCGACTCCATTCCAAGTCGCCTTGAACATCATTTGATACACCCACTCATCATATTCCTCCGGACTCCCGGTCCAGCTGACCTCAGCGTTATCAGTGTCTCCCAAGAGGGCTGATATGTAATTATTGAAAAGCCCTAATTCGGACGCTATCGTCATATTCCTGGAAGAGAAATACTTTGCCTTAGTGGCTGAGAGCGACAGATCTGACCCGAAGAGATAATTGGAGATGCATTGACGCACCATGTCATCATTGGACCCGGCCCCCGAGAGAATCCTGAGAGCATCCTCACGAACCGTCTTGTACTCATCCTCCCCGATGCCTTTCGATCCTATTTCCGCCAAGGTGGAAGACAGTGCCATTGTGGCCGGAATAAGTTGCTCCTCAGGCATTTCCAACTTAATAATAAAACGCTCATCTCCTGAAGAGTCAGCGCTGCCGGAATAATCCAACGACATCCCTGAGACAGGAATCCCCCTTGAGAAAAGAGACTCCGACAGACGGTTCCTGAGCACATCAGCGAGCTCCATGGAGAATAGTTTGGAGACGAACGGCTGGATAGTGTTCATTTGGTTCGCAGGAGTCCTTGGAGATCTGAAAGCCACCTCAACAGAAGAAACCTCGGAAGGCGTGAATGACCATCGGGTCTCTGTTGTCGGCGTCCATGAATAGGCCTTGTTCTCATAAGAGGTTACCCTTGACGGGACCATCAGGGAAAAGACTTTCATCTTCTCGATTATCTCCGCGGGTTTGATGTCCCCGGAGACAATAACCGCATGTGGACGAGGCTGGGTGGCTATGATGTCAAACAACATGAGAAGGGTCGTGTCCGCCGCGGCGACATCGAACATCGGCACATTGTCGAAACGGAAAAGAGTGGCGTCATCCCTGAACGATATGAAACCTTCCGGACGGCAGCCTATACCCTTGCGTGACAAGAACTTGTATGGGATTGTCTTATTGAAATGAGGTAATGACGCGAGTTCTGCGCGCGCGGCGAAGGTGTCTGTCATGCCCTTGCGGACCAAGGCGAAATCCGCCACCCCTTTCATCGTGGAATTGGTCACGAGATAGTATGAGATGCCGTTTGAGAGCTCGCCTTTGGTGATGGAGGCATCCTTCTGCAAAGCGGGCAATTTTTGGGCTGGCATGTTTATTGAAAAACCAACCAGCACAGAACAAAGGACATATGTGAGAAAACGTCGCATTATGAGTGCCTCCTTTCGCAAAATTAATCAATAATGTGCGATTGACACAAAATTTTATTACATTTGTCTCCGTTCGCCGTGTATAAAAGTTGAACTTAAATACATTGAAGAAGATGAAAAAAATCATTCTAGCTATCGCCTCATTGGTCATGGCCGCCGGAATAGCTTCCGCCCAGGACATGGCTCAGGCTACTGAACTCTACAACAATGGAGCCACAGCTATCACTATGAAAAACTGGACCGAGGCTTTGGATTATTTCCAGAAAGCCCTTGCCATGGGAACAGAAATCGGTGAGGAAGCTGACGAGCTCGTGGCGAATTGCAAGACCGCTATCCCGGGTGTGACCCTGGCTATCGCCAAGGATCTCATCAGGGACGCCAAATACGATGAGGCTGCCGGACAATTGGATGCCGCCGCCAAAATAGCCGAGGAGTATGGCAATGAGGAAGTCGTTACAGAGGCTAAAGAGCTTGTGCCCCAGATGTGGATGCAGAAGGGTGTAGACGCTCTCAAGCTTAAAGACTTCGCCACCGCTGCCGATGGTTTCTCAAAATCATACGCCATTGACACCACCGCCGGTAAGACCGCTCTCTATCTTGGACAGGCCCTCAGCCAGCTTGGCAAGACCACTGAGGCTATCGACGCTTTCCATCACGCAGCATGGAACGGCGAGGAAGAGGCCGCAAAGGGACAGATCTCCAATATTTATGTGAAGGAGGCTAATGTCGCCCTTAAGGCTCAGAAATATGCCGACGCTGTCAAAGCCGCCGACAAGGCCAACTCCTATGCTGAGAATGCCAACGCCTACCTGATCGCCGGTCAGTCATCCCAGAAGTTGAGCAAGAACGCTGACGCTATCAAGAACTTTGAGAAGTATCTTGAGCTCAAGCCCACCGCTTCCAACGCCAACGCTATCACCTACACCGTTGCCGCTCTCTATCAGGGACAGAAAAACAACGCCAAGGCGATTGAGTATTACAAGAAGGTTCAGAACGACGCCAAGTTCGGCGCACAGGCCAAGCAGCAGATCACCGCTCTTGGTGGCAAATAATGACTGAACTCGAACTTCTCGCTCCAGCGAGAAACGCTGACATCGGCATCGCGGCCATTGACTGCGGTGCCGATGCGGTATATATCGCCGGGCCGGAGTTCGGGGCCAGGCAGGATGCCGGAAATTCAATGGAGGATGTCCGGCGTCTCTGCGATTACGCTCATCAGTTCGGAGCCCGGATATTCCTGACTCTTAACACAATACTTTTCGATTCGGAGATTCCGAAGGCTCAGAGGATTCTCAAGGAGGCAGCAGATGCCGGAGTGGATGCTGTCATCGCCCAGGATCTGGCCGTTTTCGAGATTCTTCGCTCCGCTCAGAATGATATGGAAGCGCACGCGTCAACCCAGTGCGCAATCCGCACTCCGGAGCAGGCCAAGTTTTATGAAAGTTTGGGAGCTTCAAGAATCGTCCTGGAGCGGCAGCTTTCTCTTGAACAGATCCAGGCTATACGGGAGGCCGTCAAATGCGAGCTTGAATTCTTCGTTCACGGCGCCCTCTGCGTTTGCTACAGCGGGCAGTGCTATATGTCAGAGGCTGTAGCGGGGAGAAGCGCTAACCGGGGCGCCTGCGTACAGGCTTGCAGGTCACTCTATGACCTGGAAGACAGCCACGGCAAGAAACTATTGAAAGACAAGGCATTACTCTCACTCAAGGATTACAATCTCTCTGGAAGGCTCCACGACCTTGCCGAAGCGGGGATATGCTCATTCAAGATTGAGGGAAGACTTAAGAATATCTCTTATGTCAGGAACACTGTCCGGGCATATTCCTTGGCATTGGACAAGTTGGTAGCGGCTAACCCGGAGAAATATCGCCGTGCCTCTTTCGGCCGGGTCGAGGGTGGATTCACTCCCGACCTTGGAAAGACTTTCAATCGTGGATACACCGAGTTATTCCTTGACGGCAAAAGAGGCAAATGGTCCTCCATGGACGCCCCGAAGTCCGTTGGCGAAGAAATCGGCACAGTTCTAGAGATACGCCCTTCCGGCATACCTCCATTCGCTTCAGAGACTTATTCTCCTAGCGTAGCGGCCTCCGGGCTTAGGCCGTACTCAGCCGCAGCGAGCCCTGAGCCAAGGCGAAGGGCGAAGCGAGAATGGACGCGGCCGGGGCCGGACGGCCGTACGCTCAAGGATGGTACAATAGAAGTCATTGTCAATCTGGATAATCCAGCGACTGCGTTGCGAAATGGGGATGGGTTCACATTCATGTCTAAAGACCATAATGAGATACGAGGGTTCCGAGGTGATGTCTGTCGCGGCGAGAGGATTGTCTGCAAGGAGGTGCCGGGGCTTTACGTGGGAGCAAGACTGCGGAGGAACCTTAGCTCGGCCTTCGAGAAAGAGATTGACAGCAACCTCCCGGAGCGCCGCATACCCGTCTCAGTACTCTTAACCCTTAAAGGAAACTCAGAGGCTGCAAGCACTCTTTCTTTCTCGTCCGAGATTGCCGCACCATCAGCCGGGAGCGCCTCCGAAAAGGCAGCATCCGAGGCTGATCCCGGGCCCGGCCGCGTCCATTCTCGCTTCGCTGCGGCTGAGTACGGCCTAAGCCCGGATCAGCCTCGTAGATTCGTTCTTTCAGTTACAGCCACTAGTGAGGATGGAAGAATCGTCGAGTTTGAGGTGGATGCCGGGAGCCAGGAGGCGAACAATGTCGAGAGAATGGAGGCCATGTTCAAAAGCCAGCTGGAAAAATCCTCGGGGATATATTCCTTCACCCTCAATAAACTCGACTCCGGAGCCTCCTACGGCAAGTTGCCATTTATGTCGGCATCGGCCCTGAACGAGATCCGAAGGGAGATCGCCAGGAGGCTGGAGATGGCCGGTCAAGTTGGTCGGGACAAAAGAATAGTTGGGGAAAACGAGCGTGACCATAGTGTTATGGCCGGCTTGACCGGCAATCCGGAAACGATTGATTATAAATATAATATCTCAAACAATTTAGCTCGAGATGTTTTGCGCGGGCTCGGAGCCAAGGACATTGAGGACGCCTTTGAGATCTCGCATAGAAAAGGGGCCGAGCTGATGCGGAGCAAGTACTGCATTCGGCACGAGCTCGGCCTATGCCTGAAAGATTCTTCGGCCTCCGGCCTCAGAATGACAAAGGGAAACCTTGGAAACCTGTTTCTGGTCAACAACGGCAGACGTTACCGCTTGGGCTTCGACTGCGCCCGCTGCGAGATGACCGTCAATAGTGCCATCTGAAAATCATTGATTATTAGTTAAATACAAAGGTGATGGAGGTGTCGCCGAAGCGGTTGGGGACTCCGTTGTACCTCTCGAAATAATTGGAAGATAACTTACCGCGCCATACAATGTCGTCGTTGCGATGATAGGGAAACTCGACAGAGAACCCATAGGCCTTGGCTTTGATCTTAACCTCTCCACTAGCCTTCCAGGTGGTCATCTTCCCTCCATCGTACTCATGGATAAGGAACACACACTCAGAGAGTTGAGGCGACCACTCTGAGACAACTACAGTGTTGAGTCTCAGAGCTGTGCCGACTTGTTTGCGCTTCACCTTGATCATCAAGTCGGTGATTTCCGGAGTGTATTGGGTAAGGTCCGATGCGACCGCAGCGGTAAACGCCTTGATTGAGCCGCACTTAATGAAGAACTCGCTAGCGCCGGAAAGCCATGGATCATATTGGACATGGGCCTTAAATTCCTTGATCCTCAGCGTCTTAAAATCAGAAGTGGAGCGTGTGGCCGGTTTCTCTCCTAGAGTCTTCTCCAAGATTTGCGGCGTCATGGCTCCGGCATCCTCATTCCAACCCACAACCCAGACAGGATGCTCCTTGGCATAGGCCTCATCTACCGCAATCTCCTTCACAATCCATTTATTTCCAGGAAGTTCCTCACGCAAATAACCCACATTTGTCTCAAGGGCAATCTCGGGACAGAAGGTGATCACAGGCATCGAAATCCCGTCCCAATCTTCTGAATATGGCCAATAAATCTGAAGACCGGAGGCGGATAGGTCCCCGAGATGACGGGATATCAGACCATTTAAAGGTTCGTGATACTCTTTGGCCGATCTGGTCCCGATGCGCTCGTCACCAACTCCTCTTCCCGGCGAGACGAACATATCCCTGAAGGTATATTCCTCATCGTAACCATTAGCGGAAGAGGCGTTGACCCCGTCCCAGACCTCTCGGACTTGGTCAAGAGTGAAAGGAATCCCAGACAACACTCGGGCGACGGAAGCGGGGGTGACCACCTCGGACTGGACTGGTTTCTCTGGAGAAATGAGCGGTTGGGAAGTCTTGTCGCACGCCTGGAAAGACAGGATGGCCGCAGACAGAAGCGCCAGAGGCAACGGCAGCGGCTTTTTCTTTTTGGTGATGAAATTTTTCATTTTGAATAAGTTTTTAGTTGTTAATATCTCACATCGCGAAGTGACAAAAAAACATCCGTTGAACAAAACATTCAACGGATAATCGCCCAAAAAGGCCTCAGGCACACCTGAAATAGCTATCGGGAAAACTTCACGAAGCGGTTTTTACCGGAAAAATCGTTGATTATCCCTGCATCCCGGAAGCCTGCGTCGAGAAACACATTCCTGGTTTGGGGACCAAGGAGATCATTAATCTCCACTATTCCTATACCTTCTGGGGATAGGAGTTCTCTTGACCAATAGGCGACCGCCCTGTAGAAGACAAGAGGATCATCGTCGGTAACAAATAAAGCCAACTCCGGCTCGTGGTCAAGTACATTCGGTCGCATGTCAACCTTTTGAGACTCCAAAACATAGGGAGGATTGGACACGACAAGGTCAAACTTGCCACAAGGGAAACGAGGCGGGTCCTGAAGGATGTCGGCCTGAAGGAATACCGGGGATGGCCGGTCAAGCCGGCCATGACAAGAAGCGTCATCCTCAAGGAACAGGTCTTGCCCAGAAGCGACAGAAAGGGCTTTCTCTGAGATGTCAACCCCGTATACAATAGTCCCGGGGACTTCCAAAGAAAGGGTCCAGGCAATGCAGCCGGAGCCTGTGCAAAGGTCTAGCGCACAAGCTTCCGAGTGAGAAGATAGAAAGCGGATAGCCTCCTCACATAGTATCTCGGTCTCAGGCCTGGGAATAAGGACGTCTGGAGTCACTTTGAAACGGCGCCCTCGAAACCAGGCATATCCTAAGACATATTGCAACGGCTCTCCTGAGGAAAGCCTGTCCAAGTCCCTGGAAAGAGTCTCTAAGGATTCCGTAGTCAGGGAATATCCCGGGTCTGTGGCATAGGTGTACCTCTCAATTCCGAGGCGGCTCTCGCACAACGAAAGAACAATGTCCCTCGCCTCCGGAGCCGGATAGAGGGACACTAAACGGGAGATTCCCTCCTTCAGGAAATCCCCCAGAAGCATTAAGAATTCTCGATTAGTCCCGAAAGGAAGTCGGTGATATCAATCCCGGCAGTCCTCACCATCTTGGGGACCAAAGAGGCGCTGGTCATTCCCGGAATAGTGTTAACCTCGAGGAAGTACAGGCCGTCATCGCCATTGATATAGTCCATCCTGACCACACCTTTGCAACCGAGATGGGAATATATCCGCTTGGTAACCTCCTGGACATGAGCGCTGAAGGCTTCCTCAACAGGGGCCGGGCATATTTCCTGACTATTGCCGTTATATTTGGCGTCATAGTCGAAATAGTCATTATCGGTGACAATCTCAATTATGGGAAGGGCTTTGACGCCCTCGGCGTCTGAATATGCGGCACAGGTGAACTCACGTCCCTTTATTCCTTGCTCCACAATCACGGTAGGCCCTTCAGAGAAAGCGAAACTGATGGCTTCCTTCAAGTCTTCCGGCCTCATGACCTTTGTTATGCCGAAACTTGACCCGGCATCAGTGGGCTTGACAAAGACAGGGAATCTCAACGTGGCAGCGGCCTTCTCGACGACTTTGTCCAGATCCATTCCTGAACGGACGAAAACGTCCGGGGAGCACTTGACGAAATCCACATCACGCAGATAACTCTTGCATGCGAACTTGTCGAAAGCGATTGCGGACACGAAAGCCCCACAGCTGCTGAAAGGTATTCCCAGCATCTCGAGATAACCCTGCATAAGGCCATTCTCACCTGGAGTCCCGTGCTGGACTATGTAGGCATAGTCGAAGTTGATCTTCTCACCATAGACCTTGACGGAGAAATCAGACTTATCGACCTCCGGCCTGGATCCTTCAGGGAAAGGCACCCTCATGGCATCACGTTTCTTCATGGCCACAAGCTGCCACTTCCCGAAGCGGGCGAAGATCTCATACACATCGTATTGCGTCCCGTCAATGCGGGAGGCCACGAATTCTCCGCTACGGCACGACACCTCCCACTCGGAGGAGTCACTACCATAAATCACAGCGATTCTTTTGTACTTGCCCATATCGTCATTCAAAATAATAATCCTCTATCTTAGCCTGCTGTTCTGAGACCTCATCGTCGCTTCCTGTGCAACCAAGCCCATCGACCACACCGGCCGGGGCTATGAACCTGTCGTTAGCGGTGACGCCAAGAGTCCCGTCAGCCAGCACTTTCTTCATGAATATTCCCCATGTGGGAAGTGACATGTTGGCTCCCTGGCCCAAAGAACCGGACTGGAAATGGACTTGCCTGTCCTCGGCCCCGGTCCAGACGCCAGCGACAAGCGTTGGTGTGTAACCGATGAACCAGCCGTCTGAGTTGTCGTTGGTGGTGCCAGTCTTGCCAGCTATCTCTCCCATGAGGTTATAACGGTAACGAAGCCTGCTGGCCGTACCACCTTGCACAACACCTTCCATGAGATTAACCATAAGGAAAGCGGTGCTCTCACCGATAGCCTCGCGCTTCCTGCCTGTGAACTCACTTATGACATTCCCTTGGCTATCCTCTATCCTGGTAACATACAAAGGAGACACATATACTCCCTTTGAAGGGAATGTGTTATAGGCCGCCACCATTTCCCATAGAGAGATGTCAGCAGGGCCTACGCAAAGGGCTGGAACCTCATCAATATGGCTCTGCACGCCCATCCTGCGCATCATGTCGGCCATCGCCTCCGGGCCAAATTGCTTCATGAGGTAGGCTGAGATGTTGTTAGAACTGTTGGTCAATCCCCATTTGAGGGTGACAGTCTTGCCTATCCACTTCTCGCTGTCTGTGCTTCGGGGTGTCCAAGTGGCACCTCCAGGAATCTCGAAAGTCTGCGGCAGGTCAACGACCTTGTCGCAAGGGGTCATGCCCTCCTGCATCGCGAGCGTGTATAGGAAAGGTTTGATGGTCGAACCAACCTGACGCTTTCCCTGACGGACATTGTCATATTTGAAATACCTGTAATTGGGCCCTCCAACGTATGCTTTCACATGACCGGTCCCGGGCTCCATGGCCACGAAAGCGGTCCGGAGCATCGACTTGTAATAACGGATCGAGTCATCGGGGGTCATCGTGGTGTCCACATATCCCTTCGAATTATAGGCGAACACCCTCATCCTGGTAGGAACAGAGAAGGTCTTCAGAATCTGGGACTCGGAGTTTCCGCTCTTCTTCATAACACGCCAACGATCACTCCAACGGCGGGCCTGGTTCATCAGCCGGTTACGGGTGGCCTCATCAATATCATTGGAGAACGGAGCGTTCGTCTTGCGCTTCAAGTCCTTCATGAAATCAGATTGAAGAGCTTTGATATGCTCTGAGACAGCCTCCTCGGCATATTTCTGCATCTTGTAATTGATGGTGGTGTATATCCTCAAGCCATCTTTATCCAGATCATATTTTGAGCCGTCAGCCTTATGGGTCTTCTCCAGCCACCCATAGAGTTGGTCATCAGCCCAGGCAAGCGAATCGGCCACATAGTCCTCTCGCACCTTATAGTCACTCCTGCGTGGCTTCTGGGCCGTCATGATGCGACGGATCATATCCCTGAAATACGGAGCCCTTCCGGCATTATGATCCTGAATCTCATAATTGAGAGTGATAGGGATCAGGCGAATGGAATCCCTGGACGCCTTGGTGATATATCCGGCCTTCTCCATCTGGCCGATAACAAAATTCCTCCTGACCAGAGCCTTGTCCGGATTGATGGCGGGATTGTACCTCGTGGGTTTGTTGACCATACCGATAAGCATGGCGCTCTCCTCAACGGTAAGCTCAGAGGGAAGCTTTCCGAAGAAAGTCTCAGCCGCTGAACGCACACCATAGGCGCTACTCCCGAAGAAGATGGAGTTGAGATACATGGTCATGATCTCATCCTTGGTGTAGTCCCTCTCAAGTTTCACGGCGGTGATCCACTCCTTGAGTTTGGTCCAGACCATTCTCATATGATAGATCCCGGGGATCTTACGCCCCATTTCCTTTCTCGGGTAAAGTGTCTTTGCCAGCTGCTGGGTTATGGTACTGCCACCTCCCTGACTTGAGTCGCGAAGAAGCAGAGTCTTGATGAAAACCCTGGCCAGGCCCTTGAAATCTATACCTGAATGCCTGTAAAAACGAGCGTCCTCTGTAGCCACTGCAGCATGGACGATATTGGGAGATAGATCCTCGTAATTCACAAAAGTCCTGTTCTCGATATGGAAGGTCGCGAGAATCTCCCCATTCTCCGCGAGAACCTGGGTGGCGAGTTTGCTGTCAGGGTTCTCCAACTCCTTGAAAGAAGGGATGTCAGCGAACATCCAGACGAGCAGGATCATGAATATGAGGAACAGTACCGGAAACGTGATGAGGATCCAGAACCACTTGGTTATTTTCTTTCTTGTCTCTTCGGTCATAATAAAGACAAATTTATAACAAAATTTGGAAAATTGCCCGGTTTGTGCTTTACTTTGCGGAACGAAACTTCAAACATTCTATGAACAACTTACAAATTAAAAGACTATGGCAGAGAATCTAGTTATTGTGGAGTCTCCGGCGAAGGCCCATACAATTCAGAACTTCTTAGGAAAAGACTACTTGGTCAAATCCAGTTTCGGGCATATCAGGGACCTGCAGGACAACAAACTGAGTGTGGATGTCGAGAAGGGGTTCGCTCCGGAATATGTCATCCCGGCTGATAAAAGAAGGGTGGTGGCGGATCTGAAAAGAGCGGCTGATTCAGTCTCCACAGTCTGGCTCGCATCCGATGAGGACCGTGAGGGAGAAGCCATATCATGGCATCTGTTCGAGACACTCGGTCTCAAAAAAGATAGCACACGCAGAATCGTTTTCCACGAGATCACAAAAGACGCCATCCTGAATGCCGTCAAGAATCCTCGTGACATAGACATGAATCTGGTCAACGCCCAGCAGGCGCGTCGTGTTCTTGACAGGCTGGTTGGTTTTGAGCTTTCCCCCGTGCTTTGGAGGAAGATCCAACCTAAGCTTTCTGCCGGTCGTGTGCAATCTGTCGCCTTGAGGCTGGTGGTTGAGAGGGAGAAAGAGATCATGGCTTTCGAGAACGAGCCGTTTTATCGGGTAGAGGGTGTGTTCCATCCTGTGGGCCAACCTGCCTCAGTGAAAGTCAAAGCTCTGCTTGACAGCAAGTTCCGTGGCATTGAAGACGCCCGTCGTTTCCTTGAGGACTGCGTTGGAGCCGAATTCAAAGTCGCCAGCGTTGAGAAGAAAGAGGCTGTTAGATATCCCGCACCCCCTTTCACCACGTCGACACTTCAGCAAGAAGCGGGACGCAAACTCCGTTTCCCCGTGAGCGTCACAATGAGAGTGGCTCAGGCACTTTATGAGAGAGGTCTGATCACTTATATGAGAACCGACTCGACAAATCTCTCCGCACTTGCCCTCGGGACATCCAAGAAATACATAACTGAGCATTTCGGAGCCGAGTACCAGAAGACCAGGCAGTTCAGGACCCATAGCAAAGGAGCCCAGGAGGCCCATGAGGCGATACGCCCCACCTTCATAGAGAACACATCAATAGAGGGCACCGCCCAGGAGAAGAAACTTTACGATCTGATATGGAAGCGTACCGTGGCCTCTCAGATGTCTGACGCCAAGGTGCTCAACACCCTCATGAAAGTGTCTTCCGACAAGAGGGAGGAGAGATTCAGCGTCCAAGCCACTCAGGTGCTTTTTGACGGTTTCCTCAAACTTTACATGGAAGGAACTGATGATCAAGAGGATCCGGAAGGCGAGACGATACTCCCGGACCTCAAGGAAGGCACTGTGATGGAAAGGCGCGAGATAAAGGCCGAGTGCAAGTTCACCGCCGCCCCGCCCCGGTATTCAGAACCCACCCTGGTGAAGAAACTGGAGGAGCTGGGCATCGGTCGTCCCTCGACTTACCAATCCACGATCAGCACCCTGACCTCCGGTAGAGGTTACATAGTAAAAGGCGACAAGGAAGGTCGCAAGATTCCGGTCACGGATCTGTCTCTCAAGGACAATGCGATCTCCGAGGTCTCCAAGACAGAAACCGTAGGGGCAGAGAGGGGCAAACTCCTCCCTCAGGAGATCGGAATGATAGTCGCCGACTATCTGGAGAAGAATTTCACTGACATCATGGACTACGACTTCACGGCGAATGTGGAGAAGGATTTCGACCAGATTGCTGGAGGAGAAGAGGAGTGGGTCAAGGTGATCAGTGAGTTCTATTCCCCCTTCCACAAGAAAGTGGAAGAGGTCCTTCATGACGGCAACTTCAGCAGGGTTTCCCGAGAGATCGGGGTGGATTCGGAGGGCAACAAGATCACCGCTAAATTCGGGAAATACGGTCCTTTCATCCAGAAGGGAGAAGGGGAATCCGCTCAATTCGCATCGTTGGCGAAGGGACAACTTATAGAGAATATATCTCTCGCCGATGCTTTGAAACTATTTGAACTCCCCAGGACCGTGGGCGAGTACAAAGGCGTTGACGTGATTGCCATGAAGGGACGTTTTGGCCCTTATCTTAAATACGGTGACAAGAATGTCTCAATCCCCAAAGGGAAAGATCCTGTGAAGATAAGCCTTGAGGAATGCGTCTCCCTCATCGAGGCGGCATCCGGAAAGACCGAGACTAACACTCTGATCGCCGAGTTCAAGGATTCTGGAATCCAGGTGATCAATGGACGATATGGCCCATACATAAAATCTGGAAGTTCCAATTACAGGATCCCGAAGGGCACTGACGCCGCCTCACTTACAGAATCGATGTGTAAGGAGATCATCGACAAATCAAAACCTACCGTCAAGAGTCACAGACGCATCAAAAAGACTTGATTTTTCTAAAATAATAATTAAATTTGCCATCAATAAGTTATAATTTGAAAGCGATGGCAACTTACCACATTGATCAAATCGATCAGAAAATCCTGTCTTTCCTGGTAAAGAACGCTAGAATGCCCTTCCTTGAGATTGCCCGCGAGTGCGGCGTCTCTGGTGCGGCTATTCATCAGAGAGTCAAGCGTTTGGAGGCGAATGGAGTTATCACCGGGTCTCGTCTTCTTGTCAAACCTCAAGCCCTTGGACTGAATGTCTGCGCTTTCATCAGCGTGACGCTTTCCGAGGCCAACAAATATCCCGAGGTTGTAACAAACCTTAAGAAGATTCCCGAGATTGTCGAATGCCACTTCGTGACAGGTAGCGCCGCCCTTCTGGTCAAAGTTTATTGCTTTGACAATGATCACCTTATGGAGGTGCTCCTGAACACGATGCAGAACATACCGTTCGTCCAGTCGACAGACACTATGATCTCACTCGACCAAGCGATTGAAAGACAGGTGTGGGTAAAGGATTATAAGAGCACCAGCTATCAGACTACCGGGGAGAAGAAGAAATAATCATTCTCGCCATCTCCAAATCCTCTGGAGAAGTCAATTTGAAATTATACCTCTCTCCCTCACAGAACGAGAGAGGTATTCCTTTTTTATACGCCACCGACGCGTCATCCGTGAATGATGTGTCGAACGCCTGGGAATATGCCTCCTTTATGTCCTCGGATTTGAATATCTGGGGAGTTTGCACACGGTAAACCCTCGAACGGTCAATCACTTCCGCCGAAGCGGTGAGCGCCTCCACACCTGCAGCACCCTCAACTTTATCCAAAAGCCTCAAAGTGTCCGTTGAAGGGAGTACAGGAATAAGAGCATGACAACGTCTGGTGGCCATCATGGAGAACATTCCGCTGATCAGACCGGGAGACACCAAAGGGCGCACACCGTCATGGATGGCCACAATGGCTCCGTCCGGAACCTTCTCAAGAGCGTTTCTGACTGAATGGAAGCGGGTGAATCCTCCTTGCACAAGCAATTGCGGACATGAGAAATCGGCCGCCAGGCAGTATTCTTTCCAATATGAGATATGCTCTTTCGGAAGAACCGTGATAACACGGATGTCTGGTTCCGCTGCGACGAAAGCCTCAATAGTTCTCCTCAGGACAGGTTTGCCACCCAAGTCCAGGAACTGCTTCGGAGTCACCGAGCCCATACGGGTGCCGCTTCCGGCCGCCATCGCTATCAATATTTTGTTTCCCTTGGCCATAATTATCCTCGCGAATATAACTTTTTTTGTATATTTACAAGTTGTAATAAAGACTTGGATTTTATGGCATTTTCGTTTTTGACGCAAGAAATAGCAATGGACCTCGGCACCGCCAACACCGTCATTTTCCGTAATGACCAGAAGGTGCTTGACGAGCCGAGCATTGTGGCTATAGATAACAATACCCAGAAATGCATAGCTATCGGCCAGCAGGCCAAACTCATGCATGAGCACACCAATCCCGGCATCAAGACCATCCGTCCGCTCCGTAACGGCGTTATAGCCGACTTCAACGCCGCTGAGATGATGATCAAGGGATTTATCAAGCAGGTGAACAACAAGAAGAAATCCCTCTTCTCGCCCAACCTCAAAATCGTGGTCGGAATCCCTTCCGGTAGTACTCAGGTTGAGATCAGGGCTGTGCGTGACTCTTGCGAGCATGCCGGAGGTAGGGATGTTTACCTCATTTACGAGCCGATGGCTGCCGCCCTCGGAATCGGGCTTGATGTGGAGGCCCCTAAAGGCAATATGGTGGTTGACATAGGAGGTGGTACCGCTGAGATCGCAGTCATATCCCTCGGTGGTATCGTTGAGCAGGAGAGTATCCAGACAGCTGGAGACGTATTCAACACTGACATCCAGTACTACATGCGCCAGCAGCACAACATCAAGATCGGTGAGACCACGGCGGAGAAAATCAAAATAGCTGTCGGAGCTGTCATTCCCGACCTTGACGAGGAACCTGAACCGTTCGTGGTAAACGGCCCGAACCTTATGACCGCCCACCCTGTGGAAGCGTCTATCACTTACCAGGAGATAGCCCACTGCTTGGACAAATCTGTGGCCAAGCTTGAGGCCTCAATCCTTCATGTTCTGGAACTTACCCCGCCTGAGCTGTATTCGGACATTGTGGAGAATGGTATTTTCCTCTCCGGAGGTGGCGCCCTTCTCAGGGGATTGGCAAAGAGGTTCACCGAGAAGGTCAATATTCAGTTCCATGTCGCTGAAGACCCGCTTAGGGCTGTGGCGAGAGGCACTTGCATAGCTCTCAAGAAGACATCCAACTACTCATTCCTAATGAGATAATGCCAAAGGAGAGACCACTGGCAAGCAGAATCATCAACCTCGCGGTTTTCATCCTGCTGGAGACCGCCGCTTTGCTCATGCTCTCCAATAACAACACCTTCCAAAGGCTTTGGGTCGCCAGAATCTCTCACGGATTCATGGCCAAAACGTGGGGGACAACCCAGTCGGTAAGGAATTACTTCGCCCTAAAGAGGCAGAATGACGAGCTCGCCTTGGAGAACGAAAGCCTCAGGAAAGAGTTGAGAAATTACCAACTGGCTGCCAAAGAGTCTGATCCATCGTCACTTCCGTTCATGAGGGACAATGGGTTCAAGTATATCCCGGCCACAATCATCAAGTCAGGAACCAACACACAGCACAACTACCTTATCCTGGACAAAGGAAGCGAGGATGGAGTGGTTGAGAACTCCGGAATCATTACCTCAAAGGGCGTGATCGGGATAGTGGATGCCGTGAGCAAACACTATTCCTTCGCTATCTCCTTCCTCAACAAGGAGCTCAACATCAGCGCCAGGATTGACTCTTCCGGCGCCGTGGGACCTTTGGCTTGGGACGGGATCAGGACAGATGAGGGTGTTCTCCGTGAGATTCCGCTTCAGTTCAAGTACAATCCCGGAGACACAATCTACACAAGTGGCTATTCGGCTATTTTCCCGCCCGACATTCCCTTGGGTGTGGCTGGAGAGGCTAAAATCATTAACGGGGCCACTAACGAGATCAAGGTCAAGTTGTTCCAGGATCACAGCGCCCTCAAATATGTCACCATCATCGAGAACACGAGGATCAGGGAGATTGAGGAGGTTGAGAGCATGGACAATAAAGTCAAGGAGGGCAAGCGATGAGGAACACTTTCACGGTGACATACATCCTGATGGTGGTAGCTCAGATGCTGCTGACCAATTATTTCCATTTCACCACCCTTTGCATGGTCACCATCCTTCCGATGATGGTTCTCTGCATCCCCACCAAGGTGGAGACGGTCTGGGCCATGGTGATAGCTTTCGCGACCGGTTTGGCTGTGGATATGTTCGCCGAGGGTGCTTTTGGGCTCAATGCATTGTCCCTAGTCCCGATCGCATTTGTCAGAAAGGGCTTGATAGACATGATATTCGGCTCGGAACCATTTGAGCATAAGGAAAATATCTCCTCCAGAAAATATGGATTCACCAGGGTGTCCTTCGCCATAATTCTAGTGACGGCCATATTCTTGATGATTTACATCGCCGCTGATTGCGCCGGCACCAGGCCACTTTGGTTCATGGCCTCAAAACTGGGGATCTCTCTGATGGCCAGCTACCTTGTATCCGCCATACTTGTCAATCTGCTGAGCTATGACGACAGAAGGTAACAACAGGAGCAGGGTCCTGCTTATCGGACTGATTGTGGTGGCTGCCATTTTGTTGGGCAAATTGTTCTACATCCAAATCATAGACGACAAGTACAAGATCAATGCGTCGAACAATTCGATGGTATATGACATCATCTACCCGACGAGAGGCATTATCTACGACCGTAACGGAAAGATAATCGTCAGCAACAAGGTCACTTACGACATCCTTGTCACCCCCAGGGAAGTCGCCCCGTTCGACACTTTGCTGCTCGCTTCAGTCCTGGAGACTTCACCTGAGTTCATCCGGGATAAGATGGCAGAGTATTCCAGGAACAAAAAGAAAATAGGCTACCAGAGCATGGTCATGCTCAAGCAGATCAAGCCTGAGACTTACATGAAGTTCGCAGAGATCCAATACAACTTCCCGGGGTTCAGGGGGCAAGTCAGAAGCATCAGGGATTATCCTGTCAACGCTGGCGGAAATCTTCTGGGATATGTCTCAGAGGTGGATCAGAAATACATCGAGGCTCATCCGGGAGAGTACCGCCCGGGTGACTATGCGGGGAAAACCGGTATCGAGGCGGCAAGGGAAAAAGACCTCAGGGGGGAGAAAGGTTATCATATCTATCTCCGGAATTCCCGTAACCAGATCGAGCGACAGTACAAGGACGGTGAGATGGACAAGGAAGCGGTTCCGGGACATGACATCGTGACTACTATTGATGCCGACCTACAGCAATATGGCCAGGAATTGATGAGGAACAAAGTGGGCAGTCTTGTGGCTATTGAGCCCAAAACCGGCGAGATCCTGTCCCTCGTCTCAAGCCCCGGAGTCGATGTAAACATGCTCGCCGACATCAGCCAGCACTACAACGAGATCATCAAGGACCCTCACAAACCGATGTTCAACCGCGCGGTGCAGGCTCCTTATCCTCCTGGCTCTGTGTTCAAACTCGTCAACGGTCTCATCGGTCTCCAGGAAGGCACGCTCAACATGGATATGGCCTATCCATGCTATCAAGGATACCACTTTGGAAGCCATAAGCTCGGATGCCACAACCACTGGTCGCCCCTCAGGCTTGAGGAAGCCATCATGATGTCTTGCAACGGTTTCTTCTGCTATGTCCTCAGGAATATCCTGGAAAACAAGAAGTACAAGAACATCGACGAGGCCTTGGACAAATGGAACGAATATGTCCAGAGTTTCGGTTTCGGGCATAAACTGGGAAGCGATTTCCCGTCAGAGCTCGGCGGAACCCTCCCCACCTCGAAACTGTACAACAAGCGGTACGGCAAGGGAGGTTGGAAATTCACGACAATCATCTCCATCTCCATAGGCCAGGGAGAAGTCGGAGTCACTCCTCTCCAGATCGCCAATCTCGCCGCCATCATGGCTAATCGAGGCTGGTATAAAATCCCTCACATCGTCAAAGCTTCCGAGGGTGTGGAGATTGACCCCAAATACAACGAGCGTCAGTATACCATGGTCGACACGACCAACTTCAAAAAAGTGATCAACGGTATGTGGAGAGCCGTTAATAACGGCCCCGGAACAGGTTGCACGGCTTGGGTGGCTGAAGTCAAGGGCCTGGATATATGCGGTAAGACTGGAACCGCCCAGAACCCGAGGGGCGCTGACAACTCAGTGTTCATCTGTTTCGCTCCGAAAGACGACCCGAAGATAGCGGTTGCCGCATATGTGGAGAACGCCGGATTCGGTGCCACTTGGGCCGCGCCTATCGCCTCGCTACTTATCGAGAAATATCTCAATGGGGAAATCTCCAGACCTGATCTTGAGAACAGGGTCATGCAAGGCGACCTTATGTCCAGAGTCAAAACCTACAATTAAGGCTGGGATATGGGCAACTTCTCCGACAGAGGCGTGAAGCAATCTATAGATTGGAAGCTGGTGATCTCATACCTGCTCCTGATCCTCATAGGTTGGGTCAACATCTACGCCTCAATCCATTCGTCGGAGCCCTCCAGCATCTTTGATTTCAATTTCCGCAGCGGGAAACAATTCGTGTGGATATTGACCGCCCTGGCGTTGGCCCTGTTGATCCTGTTCGCGATTAACCCGAGATTCTGGGAAAGCTCAGCGATACCATTGTATTTGTTTGTACTGGTCTTGCTTGTGGTGGTCATATTCGTGTCAAAAGATGTCAAGGGATCCCACTCCTGGTTTGAGTTCGGTCCGGTGAAATTCCAGCCCGCTGAGATATCCAAGATCACCACCTCGCTTCTTCTGGCCACATTGATGAGCCAGACCAACTACAGGATCACACGCCTGAAGGATTTCATGATGACGGCACTGATCATCGCCATCCCGATGCTGGTCATCCTGGCCGAGAGCGAGACAGGCTCCGCTTTGGTATATGTGGGATTCATGTTTGTCATGTACAGGGAAGGCTTCTCCGGATGGTGGATTTTCAGCATCATCGCAGCCATACTTCTTTTCATCCTCACTCTCACCGCATCACCTTACGTATCGCTTCTGACACTTCTTGGATTGATAGCGATCTCAGGCGCCATAGGCTCAGGACAGTTTGATCATCTGTTCTGGATTAACTTGGGAGCACTGCTTCTGATGAGCCTATTGCCGTTAATTCTCAAAAAGACTGTGGCCCCGGAGAGTTTCCTGGCCGGAATCAAGCCCATGTACATTCTTCTTGGGGTCTGTGTTATCGCCATCGTCTCACTTCTGATCAAAGGCTACAGGGACAGGAAAAGACACCTGTCGCTATCCGCCCTCGGACTGATTGCCGGAATAGCGTTGGTGTTCTCAACTGACTTCATATTCAACAATATCCTCCAAGACCACCAGAGAAAGAGAATCGAGGTGCTTCTCGGCATGAAAGAAGACCCTTCTGGAGTAGGCTACAATGTGAACCAAAGCATGATAGCAATCGGTTCCGGTGGGTTTAAAGGCAAAGGTTTCCTGGGCGGCACCCAGACCACTTTCGGCTTCGTGCCGGAGCAGAGCACCGACTTCATCTTCTGCACGGTCGGTGAGGAGTGGGGCTTTATAGGATGCCTGGTCGTGATCCTGCTATATGTCTTCATGATTTGGAGGATAGTCGTTGACGCGGAGAAAAGCAGGGAGACTTTCACCCGGATCTATGGCTACTGCGTGGCGTCCTGCATATTCATGCACTTGTTCATCAACATCGGGATGACTATAGGATTGATGCCGGTGATCGGCATCCCTCTCCCGCTACTAAGCTATGGAGGCTCCTCACTTTGGGCCTTTACTGTGCTGATATTCATATTCATAGCCCTTTACAGGCAAGAAAAGAAATACTACTAATAACCAACTTTATGAGAAGAACTCTGACCACATTGCTTGCTGCCATTATCGGCGCCACCCTATCAGGACAGGTGAAAGTGTCCGTCCACGAGACAACACCGGACCAACCAGTTATTCCCAAGGAGATCTACGGCCAGTTCGCGGAACACCTTGGAAGATGCATCTACGACGGCATCTGGGTTGGTGAGGACTCCCCCATCCCGAACATTAATGGCTACAGGAAAGACCTTGTTGAAGCTATCAAGGAGCTGAAAGTACCTGTGCTCCGTTGGCCCGGCGGCTGCTTCGCCGACGAATATCACTGGATGGATGGAATCGGCCCCAAGAAGGACAGACCCAGAATCATCAACACCCACTGGGGCGGAACGCTTGAAGACAACTCCTTCGGCACACATGAGTTCCTCAACTTCTGCGAGATGCTCGGGATCGAGCCTTATATCTCCGGCAATGTCGGATCTGGAACAGTCGAGGAGCTTTCCAAATGGGTCGAATACATGACCGCCAAGGAAGGCGTCATGGCCGAGAAAAGGGCCGCGAACGGAAGGAAAGAACCGTGGAACGTCAAGTACATCGGAGTAGGCAACGAGAACTGGGGATGCGGTGGCAACATGACCCCTGAGTATTATTCCGATGTCTATAAGAGATATGCTACCTACTGCCGTAATTACGACGGCAACAAGCTTTATAAAGTCGCTTGTGGAGCTTCTGATTACGACTATAACTGGACGAGGGTCCTGATGAGCAAAGTCAGAAACGGTCTTTCCGGACTTTCCCTGCATTATTACACAGGAGGCCAGGGAAGGGCTCTCGAGTTCGACGAGGACAACTACTATAACTTGATCGGCAAAGCCGTCGAGGTTGATGAGGTACTGAAGAACCATGAGGCGATCATGGACCTGTATGATCCACAAAGGAAGATCGATCTCTTGCTGGACGAGTGGGGAACATGGTTCGCCCAGGAGCCCGGCACCATCCCTGGACACCTCTTCCAGCAGAACTCCATGAGGGACGCAATGGTGGCGGCGATGTCGCTCAACATATTCAACAAACACACAGCGCGCCTTAAGATGACGAACATAGCTCAGATGGTCAATGTGCTACAGGCGATGATCCTGACCAAGGACGCCGAGGTCGTCTTGACCCCCACCTACCATGTGTTCAGGATGTACAATGTCCATCAAGACGCTGTCTCCGTCCCGGTCGCATACTCAGCAGGGACAAGTGTCTCTCCTTCCGGGAGAATCTACCCAGAGTTGAGTGTCAGCGCCTCCAAGGCGGATGCCATTCATGTCTCCCTGGCCAACCCTTCTGTAGACAAGCCAAAAACTGTCGAGCTTGAGTTCGACGCCCTGAAACCTTCCAAGGTAACAGGGGAAATTCTTGTCGGAAAGGGTAAAGGAATAGATGCTGTCAAGTCCCACAACGATTTCGGAGGACAGGTCCAGGTCGCACCAGCGGTCTTCAAGGACTTCAAGACATCCGGGAAAACGGTGAAAGTCACCCTGCCTCCAGCATCAGTTGTTGTTCTGGAAGTCAAATGATGAAAGTCGCCCTGTTCGTTCCCTGCTATGTAAGGGCGGTGGATCCCGAGGTGATCACCGCCTCATACAAACTTCTCCGCCACCTTGGAGTCGATGTCGGGATACCGAATGGACAGACCTGCTGCGGCCAGCCAATGGGCAACGCCGGCTATGAGAGCCACACCATCCACCTTAAAGAACGTTTCGAGAGTCTATTCAAAAAGTACGACGTGATCGTGGGCCCGTCATCAAGCTGTGTGGTCTACGTCAGGGAACACTACGGAGAGATATTCAAAGGACGGATCTTTGAGATCTGCGAATATATCCACGATGTCTTGAGACCGTCATCCCTGCCTGGACGGTTCCCTCACAAGGTCTCTCTCCACAATAGCTGCCACGGGACACGCCTTGCGGGGCTCGCTTCCCAGTCAGAGCTAAATGTTCCTTATTTCAACAAGCTTAAAGACCTGCTGGCCTTGGTGGAGGGTGTGGAAGTCGTTGAGCCTGAGCGTCCTGATGAGTGCTGTGGGTTTGGAGGCCTGTTTTCCGTAGAAGAGAGCGAAGTCTCCGTCAAGATGGGCACGGACAAAGTCAACCGCCATCTCCAAACCGGAGCGGAGTACATCACGGCCGCCGACTCTTCCTGCCTGATGCACCAGGGCGGGATCATCTCCGCCCGGAAACTTCCCTTGAAGACAGTTCACATAATCAAAATCCTCGCATGCGGAATATGAATATGGACGTTGACGACGCCCTCTGGCTTGTCAGGGGCAAACGGGATCGCTTGTCAAAGGAGATTCCCGAATGGGAAGAGCTGAGGAAAGCCGCATTCCGTCTCAAACTGTATTCAAACTCCCATCTTCCGGAACTCCTGGAACAATTTGAGACTCAAGCTAAAGCAAACGGAGCCATCGTTCATTGGGCAAAGGATGCTGAAGAGTACCGGAAGATTATAGGAGGACTGCTCAGCGACCACGACACCCGGCTTTTCGTAAAGAGCAAATCAATGCTCTCTGAAGAATGTCATCTCGTACCGTATCTGAAAAGCCTAGGGATTGAGACTGTCGAGACCGATCTGGGAGAAAGGATTATCCAGCTCATGGGCACTAAGCCCAGCCATATTGTCCTTCCTGCTGTCCACATAAAGCGGGAAGAAGTCGGAAAGCTATTCGAGAGAGAGATGGGCACCGAGCCCGGCAATAGTGATCCAACTTATCTGACACATGCCGCCAGGCGCAACCTGAGGAACTATTTCCTCAACGCCGACGCAGGAATGACAGGGGCTAATTTCGCCGTCGCCTCTACTGGAGAAGTCGTCGTCTGCACCAATGAGGGCAACGCCGATCTAGGCACATCCGTCCCAAAACTCCAGATTGCCGCTCTTGGAATCGACAAGATTGTACCCGACAGGGAAAGCCTGGGGGTGTTCACAAGGCTCCTTGCCCGCACAGCTACCGGACAACCCGTAACCACCTATACTACCCACTATTCCGCACCACAGGAAGGCTCAGAATTCCATATCGTCCTTGTGGACAACGGACGCAGCCGAATCCTGGCCGACAAAGGCCACTTCAAACTCCTTAACTGCATGCGTTGCGGAGGCTGCATGAACACCTGCCCTGTGTATAGGAGGATAGGTGGATATTCTTACTCTTATTTCATTCCCGGACCAATCGGAATCAATCTCGGCATGGCCGCCGATCCGGATGGCAACAAGAAAGACCTTGCCGCATGCTCCCTTTGTCATTCTTGCGCTGATGTCTGCCCTGTGAAGATGGACTTGGCCGATCAGATCTATCTCTGGCGGCAGAGTTTCCATTCATCCCCGGCAAAGAAGATCCTCTCCGATGGAATGTTGGCGATTATGGGAGGACCCTATAGGCTCAAGAACGCCCTCTCAGCTGGCCGCCCGGTAATGAAAGCGCTGAAAGCCAGTGGCTTCCATTGGGGAAAAGGACGCGACTTCCCGAACTTGGCGACCTCGAGAGAACGTGAAATAATAGAAAGACTTGGCAAAGATGAGCAGTAAGGAAGAAATAATCAGAAGTCTTAGGGAAGCGTCACCTGAGCGGTTCCCAAAGCCGGATTTGACAGCCCTCAAGGCCGGGTCCCTACGTTATGACGACCTGCTGGGACAGTTCCGCAAAGCCGTCGAATCCACTGGAGGAAGGACAGTTATTCTCTCACCAGAGCAAGATTCTTATAAGGTGGCAAGGGATCTTTTCCCGGACGAGGACAGTCTGGTCGTAGCCGAAGGAGTATTTGGGGTAGCTGAGAACGGATGTGTCTATCTTGAGGAGCCTAAAGGGTTTTCAAGGAAAGAATACTTCCTGGTCGAGACTCTGGTGATAGTGATTGGCCTTGGCGATATAGTAGCGAACATGCACGACGCTTATGACCGTCTGGGAGAGACAACTCACGGTTATGGTATATTCATTTCAGGCCCTTCCAAGACAGCTGACATCGAACAGGCCCTGGTGTTCGGGGCCCATGGCGCGAGGCAAGTCGCCATACTTCTAAAACCTTAGTTGTTTGAGTGCCCTGGCCAGCTGGTCAGGGCAACTTGTACCCCGTCCTTTGCAGTCGATACCATCCAACAGGTCTATGACCTCCTGGACCTTGCGGCCAACGCATAAAGCGGACACTCCTTGGGTGTTTCCGTTGCAACCTTTGGTGTATTGGACTTTACGGATAATGTCCCCTTCTGTCTCTATATATATCGCTTCAGAACAGACGACCGGACAGGTCCTGAAAAAGGTCTTCCGGATTCCGTCTTCAGTAGTATCGTTCAAGAGCGTCACATCATAAGTGATTCTTTCCATATCGATCATCTTTCCCGCAATATACGAAAAAAAATACCGGTTTTATTTGGAACGATAATTATTTATTGTATCTTTGTGATATCAAAATGATATTAAAAACAATTATTATGGAAAATAAGGAATTCACCTACAAAGGACTGACCATCAACGGTTTCCTCGCTATTCTTCTTATTCTCGCAGTCATTGCCGGAGCAATTTATTGTTTCATCTTGGCGGATAAGAACGCAACCATGGCCATCCCCGGAATGGTCTTAATACTCTTGTTCAGTTTGGGAATGAACGGATTCATCAAACTCGAGCCTAACGAGGCCAAGGTTCTCGTGTTCTTCGGAAAATACAGCGGGACCTTTTTCAAGAATGGTTTCTACTGGGTCAATCCCCTTTTAAGTAAGAAGAGCGTCACCTTGAGGGCGCGCAACCTCAACCCCGAACCGATCAAGGTCAACGATAAGGCCGGTAACCCTGTCCTTATAGGTATGGTGCTGGTTTGGAAACTTGAGGACACCTACAAAGCCCTCTTTGAGATTGACAGCCAGTCTCTCGCCCCTGTTGTGACCACCACCGCCAGAGGAGGTGTTGTACGCTCCCTGTCGCAAGCTTTCGAGAATTTCGTGAGAGTCCAGAGTGACGCGGCGTTGCGCCAGGTGGCGGGTTGCTATGCCTATGACAACCCCGATTCAGCTGATGAGCTGACCCTTCGCTCCAACGCGGAAGAGATTAACGACCGTCTGGTAAAGACCCTGAACGACCGCCTGTCAATGGCTGGAATACACGTCGTCGAAGCTCGAATCAACTATCTGGCCTACGCACCGGAGATCGCGGCCGTGATGCTCCGTCGCCAGCAGGCGGACGCCATCATCGCGGCGAGAGAGAAGATCGTTGACGGTGCTGTCAGCATGGTGAAGATGGCTCTTGACAAACTCAAGGACGAAGGAGTGGTTGATCTTGACGAGGAGCGTAAAGCCGCCATGGTCAGCAACTTACTCGTGGTACTCTGTGGTGATGAGCCCGCCCAGCCAGTTGTAAACTCCGGAAGTTTGTATTAATATGGCCAAAGAAAAAGAAGCTATCAAGAGCTTCGTTCTCAGGATCGATCCCGAGACAATGGAAGCCTTGGAACGTTGGGCTGCGGATGAGTTCCGCAGCACCAACGGACAGCTTCAATGGATAATCAACGAGGCTCTCAGGAAAAGCGGGCGACTGAAGAAAACCCGCTAATCCTTGGTATACAGCCCCATTCTCCGGAACGTCACATCCCCCTCAATCAGGTTCGGCCTGTCCACATTCACCTCCTCGCGCGAGAGCACCAGTTTATCCTTGCTGCACTCCTTGACGTAATAGCGTGCCGCAGGCGTGTAGGCCGCTTTCCTATCCTCCTGCATAAAGTCGTGGTCAAGTTCAAAGAGGTAGAGCTCCGGTGTGGAACTGCCTACACCCGGATAGCCGTTCTGATGCTCTTGATAAATATATTTCGCCTCTGAATCCCCGGAGAACACATCGGATACGTAGATAGTTAGGATAAACGGATCCTGGCTCTCCTTGTTGATGCTCGAGAAAGTCCATATTACCAGACCGGCATCCTGCACCCCTTCCGGATACACTTTCTCCCAGCTTCCTTCCAGGTTGTTAGCCAAGTCAATCTCAGGAATCAGATTCTTTTCACACCCACACAGTCCTGCCACCAGCAGAGCCGCACAAATCACTGTCTTCAAAATCTTCATTGCTCACGTTTTCCTATAAAACACACAAAAGAACGAAATACTGCTTCCAAAAAAAATATTTGTGTTTTTTATTCATTCTTCAGCGCCTCAGCCGGATTCATCCTGGCGGTCTTGAGATAGTGATACAGCACCACGGCCGAACACAGCACCCCAACGATCATCAGCGCCAGCAGGAACACCGATGGCATAAAGCCCACCCGGTGCGCGAACTGCTGCAGGTAATACTTCACCACCAGCCAGCCGATAGGCGCCGCTATCACGTAACAGATGGCCACTGTCCTCAGATACAGCATTAGGCCCTCAGAGGTAATCTGGCCCATATCTGCCCCGAAGACCCGCTTTACGGAAATCTCCATCCGCTTGTACTGCACATCCATCAGCACCTGGCCCCAGATGCCCACCAGCGAGAGCAGTACCGCCAGCAGGGAGAACAGCCACACGGCCAGCCGCAGGCGCTCCTCTCCGCTGTACAAGTTCTTGCCGATGGCATCGTAGAACTGCACCTCGAACGGCATTGTCGGGTCCATTCCCCGGAGGATAGTTTGGATCTTCTCGGTAGCGGACAAGCGGTCAGCCCCCTCCGTCAGCCGGAGGTAAGCGAACGGCATGGTGTGCCCCTTTGGGGTATGCACCTGGAACGCCACCGGAGAATCGGCCTTGCGCATGGAAGTGATATTCACATTCTTGATGAATCCCACAATCGGTGCACCGTCGCCGAATTCATCGGCATATACCTCCATTTCAGCGCCGTGCGCCTTGAGATCCTGCGTGAACAGGATCGGGCCGAACTCACCCTCATTGAAATCCCTGCCTTCCATCAGTTCCAGCCCCAGCACCTGCGGCAGATTCCAGCTGCAGTATATCATACTCATGGACACCTGTCCATCGCCGAAATCCGCACCCTCCGTCATATAAGTATCCGAGCCACCAATGAGATCATTCGCGTAGGCCACGTCTTTTACCTCCGGTAGTGCGCACAGCCTCTCCCGCAACCAGTCGGCTTTCTCCCGACCGTTCTCGCCGCCGATATTCACGACCGCCAGGTTATTCTTGTTGTATCCGCAGGGATACTCCTGCATGAACCGGCTCTGCCGCTGTACAAACAGGACGAAGATGAGCAGCGCCGTAGAAATCACGAACTGGATGCCCACAAGAACACTCCTCAGCGTTTTTCCGGATGCCGAGAGTCCATAATTACCCTTGAGAATCATCGCCGGCTGGCCCGAAGTGGAATAGATACCCGGCCAGATGCCTGCAATAACACCGGTGGCCACGGCAACCGTCCCGACGAAAAGCAGCAGGCCCCAATGCTTGCCGAAGGTGAAAGACTGCATCAGCACGCCCCGGGTCAGCAGCGCATTGGAAACCGGGTCCAGCAGCAGTGCGGCCACCACAAAGGCGCAGATGCACCAGATGATAGCCTCCGCCACCACCAGGGCACGCAGCCGCCAGGTTGATGACCCCAGGATCTTCTGCAGGTTCACGCTCCGGATGCGAAGCGGCGTCAGCGCTACATAGAAATTGGTAAAGTTTATCAGACCGATGCCCAGAATCAGGATTGCAATCGCGATGAGCAGAAGCAGCTGCGAACGGCTGCCGCTCTTATAGACATCACCCTCGTTCCGGAAATAGATACTGGTGAGTGGTACTAGTTCAATGGGTGTAAGCCAGTCCCCGTGCGGCGCAAAGTCAAAATGACTGTTGAACTCATCGGCAACAGCACCGGCGCTCCCGGCATCATCCAGCAGCAGGTAACAGACGAAGTTGGCTCCGCCGTAACTTCCTTTCTGGACATCTCCGATGGTCAGGTACAGGTCATTCCCCAGCTGCGTGTTCGTCGGGAAGTCCTCATACACGCCGGTCACGGTGATTTCACGTGGAATCTCCATATACTTGGCATCCGTCTTCAGCAACTTGCCAATCGCCCGTTCTCCCGGGAACAGGTTTTCCGCCAGCGACCGGGGAATAATCACGGAATTGGGCCCTTCCAGCGCATGGGAATCGCCCTCTATCATCTTGATGCCGAACACATCGATGAAACGATCCGACACGAAGACCAAATCCCGCTTGTAACCAACGGGGTCCTTTCCGTCCTCTGCCACGGAGTAATAAATTTCTCCCAGGAACGGCATGATCGTGCATCCCGCCTCAATGTGGGCCGATGAACCGATGATATCGTCGGCAAAGCCTCTTGGCAGGATATTCCTGAACAGCGATTCATCGCCTTTCTTATCGGCCCGGAACACCCGGTCGGCCGTCGGATGGCACTTGTCAAAAGACAGCTCATAATCCGCCTGCAGGAATATCAGGGCGAAGGCTAGCAGCGCCGCCACCAGCCCGGCGAAGTTCAGGACCACCGCCACCGGATAGCGGCGGATAAGGCTTTTGAGATTCTTTAGTATCATAATCTTTTACTCCTTCTTCAACTCTATCGCCGGATTCGTCTTCGCAGCCTTCAGCGTCTGCCAGAGGACGGTGCCGAAGGCGATGGCCAGGGAGATCAGGACGGCCACAACGAACACCCAGCCATAGCCTTCGATCCGATAGGAAAAGCGTTCCAGGTAGAGCCGCGCCGCCCAGACGGCCAGCGGAATGCCGATGAGGCAGGCTAAGCCCACCAGCAGCATATAGCTCTTGACCGTACGCCAGGTTTCGTGTGATACGTCGCTGCCGAACACCTTCCGTACTGCAATCTGCTTGGTGCTCTCATCGGCAAAATAGGTGCTCATGGCCAGAAGGCCCAACAGGGATATGAGGACGGCCAGGACCGCAAAGAGTTCCACCAGACGGAGGGTTCTCTGAACGGGAGCCAGCATCTTTTTGTTAATCTCACGCACAAAACCATAGCGCCAGGCGGGTTCTTCGACTCCGGAGGTCTCCAGCCGATATTCCCTATAAGCTTGCCTGATGGCTTTGTCGTAAGACTCGTCCTCTCCCGTTGTGCCAACGAGGAGACAGTTCACGTAATGCAGTTCTTCGGCCCGAGTCACGATAACGCCGCCATTTGAATTCTGACTGCTCTCTGAAGCTGGCCGGGTTGGATAATCCGTCACCACGCCACCGATGAACTCCGGCCGCGCGCCGTTCATAATGATTCTCCGGGGAAATACGGTAGAGGTATCCGATACTGCCGCCGCGTTGAAAGCGCTGCGGCTCATCCAGAGCGAATGCGTGAGCGGATGGCCGAAGTCTTCCTCCACCTCCAGTCCCAGCAGTTTGAAGTAGGTGGAATCACATATGATGATGGGCATATCCACATGATGTTCCTCGTCCACCTTGACCCCCATCGTCATATTGATGAGTCCCGGAATTCCGCGCCCCACGCCTGCATCAGTCACGAAGGGCAATGCCTCTACCTTGTCCTTGAAGATCTTCATCATATCGTAGTCACGGGCCGAGTACTCGATGTAATAGAGATTCTCCGTGGCGGCGTGCATCGGCCGGGTGAGCATGTGGCGCATCTGCACCTCCATCACCAGCGCCAGGGCAATCAGGAAGACGGAAAGAACGTTCTGCACCACGATGAATACCTTGCTCATTACCATCTTATTCCGGCGCCGGAGGTTACCTTTGATTACGTCGATGGGTTCGTAACGCGAGGCGATAATGGCCGGAAGAAGGCCGCAGACGGTGCCCAGCAGCAGGATACCGGCGATATACGCCAAGATATACCCCGGTGTCATCATGAAGGACACTCTTACGCTGGTATCCATTCCAAGCATTATCTCGTCCGGGTCAGCGGTAGAAACCAGACTGTTCATCATGGGTACCAGCAGGTCGGCCAGCAGGAGCGCCGCCGCAAAACAGACGGCGGTGAAAGCCACGGACTCGCCGATATACTTCCACAGGATGCCGGTTTTGCCGGCTCCCAGCAGGCGCCGGGTAGCCATTTCCTTGGACCGTTTGCCCGTGAGCGCAAGGCTCAGGTTCACATAGTTGAAGATGGCTGAGAGGAGCAGCAGCAGGACGACGGCAGTCAGTAGCCGGAGCATTTGGGCATTGCCCTGCCGGGTAAGCCCGTTGCTGTTCCCTGTGGCAAAGAAGGCCTCGTCCATGCGGTAAGCTTTCCACGAATCTACCCTCTCCCCACTCCATATAGCGTCGTAATTCTTGTGCAGCAGCGCTTTCACTTTGGCCCGCACCTCGGCGGGATCCGCATCTTCGCGTACACGGAACCAGGTAGTGTAGTTGCCGATGCTGCCGAAGTTCCGTTCCCCCTTTGCAGCCCAGGTTCCCGATATGTGGGTCATGATGTCGTAGGGCATGAAGAAGGTCCCGTCAAAATCGGCAAAGATGCCTTTGATGGTCCGGTCCGCTTCATCCACATTGATCGTGCTGCCGATGAGACTCCCTTCATCCTTGGATAGTTTCCTCGCCAGGGATTCGCTGATGAGGATGTCGTCCTTGCCTACGAAGTCCTTCAGGTCTCCTTCCTCCAGATGATACTCAGGAAACACCTTGAAGAAGTCGGCATCGGCCTCCACTCCGGAGCACTGGAGCAATTGGTCACCCTGGCGGATGAGCGGCTGCCACAGCATGGCCATATGGGTTGCCGCGTGGACCTCCGGGATATTCATCTCCAGCTCCTCTTTATCCCAATAGGTCAGGCCCAGGTACTCACTGGTCCCCAGGACAAACGTGCGCTTCCACTGCGGTGACTCATGCGCCACCTCGTACTGCTGCACCACGTAGGAGCCAATCAGGATCACAAACGCCAGGCTCACGGCCAGCCCCACCGCCTCGATGGCGGTGTAGAGTTTGTTGCGGGAGAGAAATTTCAGATAACTATTCATACGATTTTCATTCCGGCATGACCGGGAATCTCTTTTATTCTTTCTTCAGTTCCACCGCAGGATTCGTCTTGGCCGCCTTCAGCGTCTGCCAGAGGATGGAGGCGAAGGCGATGAGCGTTGCGATGGCCACGGCGGCAATGAAGACCCAGCCGCAGCCGGACACCCGGTACGGATACGGCTCCAGCAGCCGGGCGGCCAGATAAATGGCGAGCGGGACGGCTACGAACGCCGCGATTGCCAGGAGTGTCAGGTACTCCAGGACCGATTTGCGGACCTCATCCTGCACCGTGCTGCCAAAGACCTTCCGAATGGCAATATCTTTCGCGCTCTCGTTAGCGTAGTAGCTGCTCATGGCGGTCAGGCCCAATACGGAAAGCAGCAGGCTCAGCAGCATGAACACTTTGACGAGCTTCAAGCGCGCCCGGACTTCCGTCAGGCCCTCCGAGAGAATGTCCGGGATGTAGTCGAACATATAGGGTTTCTCCTCGATTCTCAGGTATTTCATGCTAAGCTCCTGATGGAGTTCTTTCAACTGGCGTTTAGCCTCCGCCCGGTCGCCGGTCGTCTCGATCAGCAGGCCATACAACTCCTCCGCGGGGCTGATAATCACATAACTGCCCACATCCGAGCCATAGGAAAGCACATCGTTTGCCGCAAAGTCGCCGATAATGCCACCGAGGGACTCACCCAGCACATGGTGTAAACGCAGATTCTCGGTATTCCGGTCGATGCCGAAACGGGTCATTTCCTGCTCGGAGATCCACACGGTGCCTTCCACTGGTTCCTGGAACTTTTCCCGGACATCGAATCCGAAGATATCGAACGCCGTGCTGTCGCAGGTGACGACGGCCATCTTGATCGTACCCTTGTCTTTGTCTTCTGCTTCCCAATCTTCTGCCATGCCCGGGAAATAGGTGCTGCGGCCGATCCGGTTGACACAGGACAGGGAAGCAGCCTGCTCAGCAAAGATGTCCCGCAGAACCCAGTTATCGAGTTGTATGTAGAAATCTCCATCCACATCGACACCCATCGGGCGATGGGCCATATGCGAAACCTGCAGGCTGAGGATCAGGGCGAGAGCCAGCAGGATAATGGAGAAGACCTGCTGCAGCACGATGAACACCTTGCTGAACACGTGTTTGTGCCGGGCGCGATATTCCCCTTTAACCACGGCAATGGCGGGCATCCGCGTGCCGTGCCAGGCCGGCAGGAGCCCCTGGATGACCGAGAGCAGGACAACGAAAAGGCTGTATATGGCCAGCCAGCCCGGGGTGTACAGCACCCGCACGGGTACTACAGCGCCGATGATCCGGTTGAACCAGGGCGTGCAGGCCTCGGCAAGCAGCACTGCCAGCAGGAAACAGCACGACGTAAAGAAGAAGGATTCCAGCAGGTAGCCTCCAATCAGTGATTTTTCTCCCGCTCCGAGAATCTTGCGGGTGGCCATCTCCTTGGCGCGCTTGCTGGAAAGCGCCACATTGAGGTTGATGTAGTTGAAAATCGCCGACAGCAACAAGATGATGGTGACCAGCAGGATGATGCCCGTGAACAGTTGGTTTCCCCGCCGCAGGGACTGGTTGTTGGCGGAAGAGAACCAAATCTCGTCGTAACGGATCAGGCCGCTGTCCTTCAGGAAATCCCTTGCCCCGAATACGTCGAATGCCCGGGCGACCAGCGTGTCGGCCTTGACCTCCAGCGCCGCCCGGTCGGTTCCCTTCCGGACTTTGACGAAGGGAATGACGTCGAGCATATACGGAGCGTTCTTCCGGCTGGTCAGGGTCTCGATGCTGTAGATGATATCGACATCGCCGAAGATGGGATTGGGCGTCTCTTTGACAATGGCCGCAATCGTAAACGCTCCGTCGATGGTCCTGCCCAAGGCCTGCTCGGTTCCGCCCAGACGGTTCGCAAATGTGCGGCTGACGATGACGTTGGAGTTGTCCAACAGAACTTCTGCGCTGCCGACCTCAAATTCAGCCGGAAAAATATCGAAGAAATCTCCGCCCACCTTATAACTGCTGACGTGGTACTTTTGTCCGCCCACTTCGGCGATATCCTCCTGATCCTGTCCCGACTTCCAGAACATCGCGGCTTTTTCCACTTCGGGAATGCTCTCTTGGGCCTGGTAGGCGAAGCCCCAGGACTGACCGATGCCCGAGCTCGTTCCGGTCGCCCGGTAGAAGGTATAGACATCCTGATAGTCCGGCACGTTCTGCGTCATCAACCGCTGTTGCCACACAAAATGCCCGGTCAGCAACACAAACGCCAGGCTCACGGCCAGCCCCACCGCCTCGATGGCGGTGTAGAGCTTGTTGCGGGAGAGGAATTTCAGGTAACTTTTCATATTTTGTTTGTCCGGGCACGTTTTTGCCCATTTTCGTGCCCGAAGGCTTGTTTTTTCGTTGTCTGGGCACAAAATCGGCCGTTTTCGTGCCCGGACACCTTATTCATTCTTCAACGATTCCACCGGATTGGCCCGGGCAATCTTCAGGCAGTTCAGCACCACCACGGCCAGCACAATCAGCAGCACCAGGGCTGCACCACCGATGAAGTAAAGCGGATTGAGCGACACCTTTTCGGCAAACTGTTCCAGCCAGCGGCGGGCTACGAAGAAGGCCGCGACGCAGGCGATGACGGCCATGATGGCGGAAAGTTTCAGGATTTCTACGGCGAACACGCCCAGGATATTGCGGGTGGTGGCGCCGTTGATCTTGCGGACGGCCATCTCCTTGCTGCGCCGCAGGCTCTCGTCGCGGATAAAACCGATGAGACCCAGCAGTGCAATCAGCAGCGAGAACACCGCGCCGATGGTCATCGTGTTGCGCATCTTCTTGCTGTCATCGTAGGCTGCGCGCATCTGTTCCTCATAGGAGACGATGTTGATTTCACGGCCTTCCAGCGCTGATTCGAGGGCTTCTTTGACCTTGGCCAGAGACTCGCTTCCGTCATTCCCGGCCTGAACGGGAATCTTGAACAGCACGTGCGGCATCCAGGAGGACATCGAACCGATCTCGCCGTAGAACAAGGCGCTGGGACGCGTGTCAACGCCAGTCAGGTTGCCGATAAGATAGCTTTTGTACACGCCCGAAATGGTGAAATAGCTTCGCTCCGAATCGCGTGAACGGTCGTGGCCCGTGATAAATACCTGCTTGCCCACGGCGCCGTCGCTCCAGTCCGTAAATTCGGCCATCTTGGCCACAAACTTCTCATCCACAACAATTTCTGAGGAGTCCCGGGGCGCACGGCCTTCCAGGAACTCGATTCCCATCAGATCATAGAAACTGTCGGAACACTCATACTGGTCGGCAATGTTGAACAGTTCCCGGTCGTCGTCCGGAAGATAAACATTGTCACCGCTGGAACCCTGGTAGGGCAGACCGTAGCTCGCCGCAACACCCCTGACCTCCGGAAGTCCTTGCAAAGTATGGAAAGCCCGCGACAAGGCCTGGCGGTCCCCGTCGAACATATCGAAGTAGTACAGGTTCTTGTAGTCATAGCCCGTATCGGCATGGGACACCTTCTGGTACTGCCGGCCGATGATAAGCATCATCACCACCAGGAAGACATTGATCAGGACCTGGATGCCCAGCAGGCCGAGTTTCCAATTGCGGGAGTTCTCCGTATAGTTCTTCAGGGCGGCATCGACCGGAATCCGCTGGTACAGTTCTGCCGGTACCACGATGGAAATGATGAGCACGAACACCAGCACGGCGGCAACGGCCACGATACTCTGCGGTACCAGCAGCGTCTGGAACGGAACGCCCAGCAGGTTCTCCACGATGCTTCTGCCCGCGAAGATAATAACGGCTGCCAGGACCAGCGAGAGGATGATATGCAGCAGCGCTTCCTTCGTCAGCATTCCGTAAATGTGCTTACCCTCAGCGCCGTAGCATTTGCGCACGCCCACTTCCTTGGAACGCTTCACCAGGGAGGAAATCACGATCAGGATGTAGTTCAGCAGGGAGATCAGGATGAGCAGGGCCGCCACGATGGAGAGCAGGATCACCTGCGTCTTCACCTCCGGGTCGGACGTATGTATCTTGCTGAAGGGTTTCAGGAAATACTTCAGGCTGGTGCCCTGGGCCTCTATCTGAGCCAGTGGCTGGTGCGCCTCCTGCATCTTGCGGATAGCATCCGAGAGCGTATTCGGGTCCACTCCGGGCATCAGCTTCACATAGCCCTTGTAGCGGTCATTGCCCATCCAGTTGTCCGTGCTCTGCTTGCCGTAGGTCTCCATCGAGAGCAGGATGTCGTAATCCAGGCTGCCGTTCTTCGGGAAGTCCTCGAAGACGCCCTCGATGGGGAGTTTCAGTCCGGCCATATCTTCATTGCAGACCTGTTTGCCGATGCATTCCTGCACACCGCCCAACTTCTCGGCGAAGCTTCGGCTCACCATCACACCGCCCCACTTGCCCAGGATCTTTACCGGGTTACCAGCCAGAATCGGCCGGTCGAAGACCTCAAAGAAGCAGGTATCGGCACAGACGAGCGTGGCTTTGATCTTGTTGCCGTCTTCGTCAAGGTAAGTGTCTCCGTTGAAGACATATGTGGTGCGGGTACCGGCCTCAACGCCCGGGACCTCTTCCATGAAGCCCACCGCCACAGCGCCGCTGACCTGGCCATAATCGCGCTCATCCCCTTGATGGGAATACCAGGTGCGGATGGTATACACCCGGTCGATGTCCTTGTAAAAGCTGTCGTAACTCAGCTCAAAGAACACCTTGGCAATGAGCACGATCCCCACCGCCAGCCCCACACCCAGGGACAGGACTTTGATCAGAATGTCGTTCTTCTTTTTCATCCTTCGTGTTCGTTGCCCCTTTTTTCGCTGCAACGGACGCACTTGTAATTCAGATTGTTACGTAATGTGATCCCCTTTGGTTTTAGGGGGATCAACTCTTACAATCAGTTGATAATCAAGTGCGTACATTGCAGCGGAAATGGGAAGGTTCGTTTAAAGTTCGTTCTTCACGTCGGAGACGATCTGGCCGTCGAAGAGGTCGATGGTGCGCTGGGCGCAGGCGGCATCTTTCTGGGAGTGGGTCACCATCACGATCGTAGTGCCTTCCTGGTTGAGTTCCTTCAGCAGGTCCATCACTTCCTTGCCGTTCTTGGAGTCCAGGTTACCGGTGGGCTCATCGGCGAGGATCAGTTTCGGACCGGCCACCACGGCACGGGCGATGGCGACGCGCTGCTGTTGACCGCCGGAGAGCTGCTGCGGGAAGTGCTGGGCCCGGTGACTGATGGCCATGCGCTTCATGATTTCCGTGACCTTCTGCTTGCGTTCTGCCGCACTGATGTTCAGGTAGCGCAGCGGAAGCTCGATGTTCTCATACACATTGAGTTCATCGATCAGGTTGAAACTCTGGAACACGAAACCGATGTTGCCTTTGCGGAACTTGGTGCGCTCTTTCTCCTTGAGGCCGCCTACCTCGGTGCCGAGGAGTTCATAGGAACCGCTGGTGGGGTTGTCCAGCAGGCCGAGGATGTTCAGCAGTGTAGACTTGCCGCAGCCCGAAGGGCCCATGATGGCGACGAACTCGCCGTCTTTGATTTCGAAGGAAACGCCGTTCAGGGCCGTAGTCTCGATTTCTTCCGTCCGGAAGACTTTGCAAAGGTTGGATACTTTAATCATGATGAGATGTTATTTAATTATTTATTCATTCTTTAACGATTCGACTGGGTTGGCATTGGCGGCTCTCCAGCTCTGGAGAGTGACCACGGCCAGGGTGATGGCAGCAACGGCCAGCAGTGCTACGAGGAAGATCCACACCGGCACGGGTGCCTGGTAGGCGAAGCCTTTGCGCCAGGCGGTCATCAGCCAGTAGGCTATGGGAGCGGCCAGGATAAAGCTCACGCCCGCCATGATCAGGTATTTTTTATGGATCATCTTCAGGATACTGCCCACTGTGGCGCCATTCACACGCCGCACGGCAATCTCTTTCCTCAGGAACTGCGTCTCGAAGAACACCAGGCCGATGATTCCGATGATGGCAATCAGAAGAGCCACAAACGAAGCAATGGTAATGAGTTTTCCGAGCGACTGCTCACTCTGATACATATTCTCTATCCATTCGTCAAGATGTCGCACAGCCACCTGGTCCGGCTCGCGGCTGGGGTCGAAGGCACAGACTGCGTCTTTGATACTGTCGGAGATTTCCTTGAAATCGGTTCCCGGAACTGTCTTGACATACATCACGCTGAAGTTTCTCCAAGGATTCTTTCCCCAGATATAGAGTGCCAACGGTCCCATCGCGTGCTGCAGGCTCTTGAAGTTGAAGTCCTTTACGATGCCCACGATCTTGGTATCGCCCTCATGGCCTCCCATCAGGCTGCCCACGTGAAACTGAGGATACATCTGTATGAATGTCTCGTTGACAATCATACAGCCTGTTTCGTTTTGGTTGTCTGACGGCTGGAAGTCGCGCCCGTCCACCATCTGGAGGTCGAAGAACTGCAAGAAATCATCGGAAACGGGAAGCACTTCCGTATAAATCTGCTTTCCGTCGACGGTACGGCCCCAACCCATCTTCCCGTCGGAGACGATCAGGTTGTCGGCAAAAGCCACATCCGTGATGGCGGGATTCTGCAATAATTTGTCTCCCAGAGGCTTGTGTGCTGCGCCAGCATAATAGCCGCACCATACCTGCAGGATATTCTCCTGCGGGAAACCCATATCCTTTTTGATCATATACCGGGTCTGCACACCTACGAACAGCGCCATTAGGATGAAGAGGAATGAAAGCACGAACTGAAGTCCCACAAGAAGGGTACGAAGCGCCTTTCCCTTCACGCTGGTTCCGTAAGAACCTTTCAGGACAAGCGCTGCAGGCTGAGAAGTGGAATACAGTGCCGGAGCCAGCCCCGCAGCGACTGCGGAGATCAGCGCAATGCCCAGCATCAGTGCCAGAAGTCCGACATTATCTTTCAATGCCAGGCTGTCGGACACATACGACGCCCAGGAAGTCCCCGCCACCGCGTGTATGATGAGGCAGGCAATCGCGAACGCAATGATCGCAATCAAACCGGCGTGCAACAACTGACGTCCGATTAAGGAGCCGCGGCTTTCGCCCAGAACCTTGCGGGTATTGATGTTCTTGATGCGGAAAGGAATTTCTGCGAAAGCGAAATTGATGAAGTTGATGATGGCAATGAGGACCAGCAGCAGAGCGATGACGGCCAGCGTAAGGGTGATCGCCTTGTTGGCGCTGGCGGAATTGGCGCGGACATCGCGCTCGAAGTGTGCGTCGTGCAGTTTGCTCATCCGGACTCCCTTCCGGAATTTTTCCAGTTCTTCTTCCGAAGCATTCTCATTGTAGAACTCCTGGAAGGTATCCCTCAGGGCCGAGAGGGTCTCCTCAGCCTGGGACGGATCTTTCAGCCTCACGAAGGGAATGAACGACCACTCGCTGGTTTCTTCGAGCCACCGGTCTGAGAGATTCTCGAAGATACCGAAATGCATACTGTAGTTGCGCGGTGTGTTTTTGAACACGCCCACGATACGGACTGTAGTCCCGTCACTATTCTGAAGAATCTTTCCGAGCGCACTTTCGTTCCCGAAAAACAGCTCGGCAAACGCCTCATTGAGAACCGCTGTACCAGCGGAGGAGAAATCCTTTGCAGAACCTTCCACCCACTCGAAGGGAAAGACACGGAACAGGGTACTGTCAACCAGAACGGACGGAACGGTAATGGCGGATTCCTTGTCTCCCTCGCGATAATAGACCTGTTTCCCCAACCCCATCATCGTACCGATTGCCTCAATGTTTGGACTGGCTGTTTTTGCCAGTTCAATCATCGGCCTGGAAAACATGGCGGAGAAGGGGCCATCATCCATCCAATTGTTCTCCATCTGGTAAACCCGCTGATGCCCTTTGAAATTCCGATCATAGGTCGTGTCCCAGCGCACCTGCACCAGGAGGATCATCGCCGCCGCAAAAGCGACGCTCATTCCAATGATATTGATCAGCGTCGAAACGCCTGTCTTTCTGAATACTTTCATCGCTATTCTTCTATTCTTTCTTCAACGCTTCGGCAGGATTCGTCCGAGCGGTCTTGATGCTTTGGTTGATGACGGAGACGATGGCGATCAGGGCGACGACTGCACCGGCCAGGACGAATATCCACCAGTGGAGGTTGATGCGATGGCCGTAACCGGAGAGCCAACGGTTCATGATGAACCAGGCGATGGGTATGCCGATGACAAACGCGATGCCCACCATCTTCATAAAGGATAGCACCAGTTCCTTCAGCACGCCGGAATAATCGGCCCCGAAGACCTTTTTCACCGACACGCTGCGGATTTCCTGCTGCATATAGTAGGAGCTCATGGCAAAGAGGCCAAGGGCGCTCACCAGGATGGACAGCAGTGTGAAGATGAGAACGATGTTCAGCACCCGGCTCTCGTCCTTGAAACCGTCTTCAATCATTTCCTCGATATACTGGCCTTCGAAAAGCCTATCAGGGAAGACTTCCTTGACGGCGGCTTCCACCTGCTTTTTCGCTGCAGCCTTGTCTCCTGTCGTTTTCACAATCAGCACCCAAGGATAATCGTTGTCCGGATTCTCTCCTCGATTGTAGATGAGTGCAGCGCTCTGGTCAGCCTCCAGAGGACGGATCTTGAAATCGTAGTAGATTCCGCCGATCTGAAATGTACCATTATGGGCCGATTGGAATTCCGTAGCCGTTTCCTCGATGCCAATTTGTTTGAAGGCATATTCATTGAGCCAGTAGGCACGCTGATGATTGTCCTGCTTCACTTTCAGACCAAGGATTTCGAAATACTTATCGTCTCCCTGGATCTGTTGGAACGATACCCAGCGGCCGTCCGGCAGTTCCATCGTCCAGTTGTTCGTTCCTCCCAGCGGGATGCCATCGCCCTGGCCGACTTCTTCTACGCAGGGCTCAGCGCGAAGACGATCCAGCAGCGGTCGGATTTCTCCGGTACTGCCGAAGGCATTGTCAACCACGAGGATATCCTTAGTATTGTAGCCCAGGTCAGCCGAAATCATGTGCCGTATCTGAAGGCCCATCGTGAGGGCGCTCACCAGCATGATGATGGCTACCACATTCTGCACGATGATGATGACTTTGCTATAGACCGTCTTGGTCTTGAGCCGGAGCGTACCGCGTACAATCTCAATGGGCTGCGCTTGCTGTATCAACAGAGCCGGTACAATGCCGGAAAGGAAGCCAAGCAGGGCAATAAAGCCCAGTACCAGCAACACATTGACAGGCGTAATTGCCCTGAAAATGGATACCTGGTACTCCAGCAGGCGGGAAACCGCCGGGGAGAGCGCTTCGGCCAGCAGGATGGCCAGCAGCATCGAGATTCCGCAGATGAGGGTGCTCTCGGAAATCACCTTCAGGAAGATGCTGCGCTTATCTGCACCGACAAGGCGTCTGGTAGCCATTTCTTTTGCACGGAAGCCCGTCAGGGCAGTGGTCATGTTGATATAATTCAGCACGGCAAACGCAAGGAGCAGTATGCACATAGCCAGCAGCAGGTTCACAAAGCTGCGGTTCCCAAACTGAATTGTCTCTGTCCAATCTTGGTTCCCGTCTTCCAGGAAGTACATATCCTTCAGAGGAATGATCCGGACCTTGTCATACTTGCTCTTATATATCCAGAAATTTTCTTCGCACCAATCCAGGATGGCATCGTGCTTTGACTGTAGGTCAGCGCCTGGATAGGTCATCACGAAGCAGATACCACCACCGGCATTGCTCATGTGTTCATCGTGTGCCGTATTGATCTTGGTCATGATCTCGCCTCGCAGCAGGACATCTGGCGCTTTCAGGATAGAATTCCCGAAATCTTCATACACGCCGCAGACGGTAAGCTGATAATCCCCATTATCATTTAGAGAAATTATCTGACCGAGCGGATTCTTGTCTCCGAAATGTGCATTCGCAAACTCCCGGCTCACCATACAGCGGTCCCAGGAAACACGCCAGTCTGCCTTGTTGCCTTCCACCAGGTCATAACTAAACATCTCAAAGAAGGTGCTATCAGCCGCCATCGTGCTACCATAAATCAATTCACCACCGATTGTGAAGGCAGCTGCAGATGCGATATTAGCTACGCAGCAGCCCTTCTCGATTTCCGGGAAGTTGTTTTTCAGGTGCTTGTCCAGCCAATAACCCATACTGACATTGTCGTCGTTGGCAATCACATGGATCCTATCCGCATTCTTCTGGAACGAATCCGTGGATAGCTGCCGCTGGACATAAGCTGCCAGCAGGAGCACAAAAGCCATTGATACCGTCAGGCCCACAAGGTTGATGGCGCCGTATAACTTATTCTTCTTAAGAAAGTTCCAAAAACTCTTCATCGTCTTTTCCCGAAAGTGACGGGGACCGGGCGTCCCCGTCACGCCGCTTTTAACAATATGAGAATACTAATAACCAAAAAACTAATAAAAAAGTATCATAAGTGGCTAAAATACAAGCACATCGCTGTCGCCATACGTATCGTACCCGGAGGTGATGACCTTCTCGCCGGGCTGGAGTCCTTCGAGGACTTCGTAGTACTGGGGATTCTGGCGTCCGATGCGGATTTCCCGCTTGACGGCCTTGTTGCCCTCTTTGTTGACGACGTAGATCCATTTGCCGCCGGTCTTCTGGTAGAAGGTGCCGCGCGGGATGATGACGGCCTCTTCAGGCTGACCGAGCTGGAGGTTGAGGTAGTAGGTCTGTCCGGCGCGGATGTTCTCGGGCTGCTCACCGTCGAATTTGAAATCGGCTTTGAACTTGCCGTCGCGGACCTCCGGATAGACCTTGCGGATGACGGTGGAGTAGGTCTCACCCTGGCGTTCGAAGGTGGCGGAGAGGCCCGCTACCACGCGGTCGATGTAGTGCTCATCGATTTGGGCTTCCACCTTATAGGTTCCGACGGAGTTGATCTGGCCGATCTTGGTTCCGCTGGCGATGCTTTGGCCCAGGACGACGTCCAGCAGGCCCAGTTCGCCGTCGATAGGGGCTTTTACGATGAGGTTGCTCTTGCGGCGGCGGATCATCTGCATATTGAGCAGCATATTGTCCAGGCTTTCTTCCATACGGTCGATCTGGGTGCCGCGGTAGAGGCTGTCCTGCTTGGACCGTTCGCAGATCAGGTCGTATTTCTGCTGGGCCAGACGGTAGTCTTCCTCGGCCTTGAGGTACTCTTCGCGGGCGATGAGCTTGTCCTCAAAGAGCGCCTTCTGCTGCTCATAGGCACGGCGGAGACGCTCCACCTGGGTGCCGTACTCCAGCACGTTCTGCCGCACGTCCAGCTTCTGCTGCTCCATCTGGATCTGGGTGTTGCGGAGGATGTTCTCTTTCTCCGCCAGCTCCGCTTCGGAGTTGAGGATCTGCAGGTCCAGATTGTCGTTGTTCAGGATGAGGATTGCGTCGCCGGCTTTCACCGGGGAACCTTCCTCGATGAGGATCCGTTCCACGATACCGCCCTCCTGCGGGCTCAGCTGGATCGTCGTCATCGGCTGCACGCGGCCGCTGATACGGATATAGTCGTTGAACTCACCCTTCACGGCGCTCGACACGGTGATGGCATCCTTGTCCACCCGCAGCGTCTTGTTGTTCGGCCGGGCAATCAAGTACACGATAAATACCAGCAGCAGGGCTCCCAGCCACCAGGGCAGAGCCTTCTTCGTAAACGCCACGCGCCATCCGGTTTTCTTTTCGATGATCTTATCCATAATCGTCATTCCGGGCTTGCCCCGGAACCTCTTTTTTTTATTGGTTGATGTATTCTATTCCATTGTAATAGCGGACCACCGCCTGCTTGATGAGATACTTGAACAGGGAGTTCATCTCATCGGCCTGGGCCTTGAGGAAGTTGTTGGTGGCGGTCTGGTACTCGAGCGAGGAGATCAGGCCCTGGTCCATCTTTTTGGCGTTCAGGCGATAGGATTCTTCCTGCACGCCCCGTTTCTTCTGCGCCTGCAGCCAGGCGGCCTCCGCGCCGTCGCGGTCCTGCACGGCCCGGTGGACTTCGCTCTCCACATCGCGGCGCTTCTGGTCGTACTGGGCCGTCATCTTCTTGAGCGCGTTCCTTTTGCGGGCGATGTTGTCGTGGCCCTGCAGCCGGTTGTAGATGGGGATCGACATCGAGAACTGGATGTACTCGCCCTGGTGGTTGCGCAGCTGGTCGATATACGGGTCAATCTGCAGCTGCTGTCCGGGATAATTGAAGTAGCTTGTACTCCAGCCGGCATTCAGGCTCAGGCTCGGCAGCAGTTGCCAGCGGGCCGTGGAAAGCTCGCGGCGTGCGTTGTCGACGTTCCAGCCGGCGATCTTTACGCCTGGATTGTTTTCCAAGGCATAACTGACGACATCGTCGGAGGTGGGATCTCCGGCCAATCCCGGGATGACGGACGAAGCGTCATGCCCGGCTTGACCGGGCATCCCGGTATCGATGCGCAGCTCTTCTTCCACAGGCCAGAACATCAGGTCGGCGAGTTTGGCGAGCTGGTCTTTGTAGTAATTATCGGCATTGATGGCATCATACTGCCGGTCGGCCAGGTCGGCTTCGGCCTGCACCACGTCGGCGTGGCTCTTCTGCCCGATTTCCTCCTGCTTTTGGAACTTGCCGAGCGTGGCTTCGGCCGTAACGGCCTGCGCCGCGTAAATGTCACTCAAACGCTTGTAATAGACCACATTGTAGTAGGCCTCCATCACGGCCAGACAAATATCGGCCTCCACCTGTTTCTCCTGCGTCTGGCCAATAGCCAGGGCCGTCTTGGAGATTTTCAGGTTGTTGACGGCGTTGAATCCGTCGAAGAGCGCGATGCCCGCCCCGAGGGAATAACCGTTGTGGAACGAGGTTTCCGTGACGTAGATATTCGTTTCCGGGTCGATGCTTCGGCCGAAGTTGTAGTAGGCGTAGGTACTTCCGCTGACCGTCGGCGTAAAGGCCTTGAGCACTGCGTTGCGGCGCGCCACCTGGGCGTCACCGATCTCGGCCTGTTGGATCCTCATCTTCGTCGAATGGGAGATGGCATATGTCATGCAATCCCTGAGGGTCATCACTTTCGCGTCCTGTCCGGCCTGACCGGGCATCTGCTGCCCGCTGGCAGCAAATACCACGGAAACCATCCAGGTCAATAGTAAGAACATTCGCTGTATCATCGTGTTTCTCCTTATGATCGATAATTCTGTACGCGAATACGTACATCCGCCATGCCAAAAGATTTAACACGCTGATATAGAGACAGAAACAATTTCGACCGCCCGATAAAAAAAGTGTAAAGCTTTACAATGCTTTACACTTTCGGCTTTACACTTTACAGTTTCCCGTCCCTAGCGGAACCGGAGTTCAAAGACGGTCTGCCGATCGTCGCTGCGGACCAGGTCGATGCTGCCGTTGTGCTGCCGCATGATCTGGCGGGCCAGCGAAAGGCCGATGCCGGAACCTTCTTGTTTCGTCGTGAAGAAGGGGATGAAGATCTGTTCCTGCGCGGAGGCGGGAATGGGTTCGCCGTCGTTGGCAACCTGGATGATGACGTCGTCGTCCTTGCCCATCCGGGCGCTGATGTCAATGTGCTTTGCACCGGCCTGCAGGGCGTTCTTGATCAGATTGATAAAGATCTGGGAAATCTGGCCTTCGTCGGCATAGATCATCAGGTCGGGCTCTTCCGGCCGATAGACGCATCCGGCGCCGCAGGAGGCGGCGAATTCGCTGTTGAGGCTGATGACACTGTCCATCAACTCCTGCAGGTCCAGCGCCTTGCGGATGGGCTTTGCCACACCGGACAGTTGGCGGTAGGTCTGCACGAAGTCGATCAGGTTCTTGGAGGAATCGGAGATGGTCTCGAGTCCGGCCTTGATGTCCAGTTCGCTGTGACCCTGCTCATCGACCGACTTGGCCATCGCATCGGAGAGCGAGGCGATGGGGGAGACGGTATTCATAATCTCGTGCGTCAGCACGCGGATGAGTTTCGTCCAGGAATCCTGCTCGTGTGCCTGGCGCTGCTTTTCGAAGATGGTGCGGATCCGGTTCAGCGTGCGGTTGAACTTGTTTTTGTCCCGGAAGCGGAAATTGAGTTCCCCGTCTTCCATCGCATCCATCATATACGCCACCTTCTTGATGTCTTTCTGGCGTGTCCGAAGGATGGCAATCACCGCCGCCACGATGGCGACGATGACGCAGGCTCCCACGATATGCCAGAGGGTGAAGGTCATAGGCCGTACTTCTTCAGTTTTGCGTATAACGTAGGGCGGCTCACGCCCAGCATTTTGGCCGCTGCGGAGATGTTGCCCCCGGTGCTTTCCATCGCCTCGCGGACGCGGCGTTCCTCTTCAGCCTCGTCGCGGAGGAGATTTGCTCCCTCCGGTCGCATCTCTTGCTGCGCCCGGGTCCGGGTCAAGCCCGGAATGCCGGAAGGCGTTGCACCCGGTGCTCCGGACTTGGTTCCGGCATCCCGTTGGAGGTCTTTTGCCGTCAGTTCGCGGCCGTCCGACAGGATGACCGCCTTCTCGAGGCAGTTCTGCAGTTCGCGGATGTTGCCGCTCCAGTAACCCTCGGTCAGCAGTTGCGCCGCCTCCGGCGTCATGCCGGTCAACGGACGGTGATACTTCTCGGCGAAGCGCTCCAGGAACATTTGCGAGAGCGGAGCGATATCTTCCCTGCGCTCCCGAAGCGGGGGCAGGGCGATGTGTACGGTATTGATGCGGTAGTACAGGTCTTCCCGGAATCGGCCTTCGCGGACCATCGCACCCAGATCCATGTTGGTGGCGCAGATCAGGCGGATATTGACCGGAATGGCCTGTGAGCCGCCCACACGCACCACGCTGCGGTTCTGGATCACCCGCAGCAGTTTGGCCTGCAGGTGCAGGGGAATGTTGCCGATCTCATCGAGGAAGAGCGTGCCGCCGTCGGCCTGCTCGAACTTGCCCACGTGGTCGGTATGCGCATCCGTGAAAGCGCCTTTCACGTGTCCGAAGAGTTCGCTCTCGAAGAGCGTCTCCGTAATGGCCCCGGCATCCACCGCCACCATCGGTTTTTCGCTTCGGAGGCTGCGGGCGTGGATCTCCCGTGCCAACACATCCTTACCGGTACCGTTCTCCCCGGTGATGAGCACCGTGGCATCGGTCGGCGCGATCTTTTCGAGGGTCTTGCGGATGGCGGTCATGGGTTTGGAGGACCCCCAGTACATAAGATTTCCGGTCGAGCCGGGGTTGACGCCCGCGGTGCCTGCGGCGCCCGGCTTTGACCGGGCATCTCTGCCCAGCGCCTTGCGGGCCTTGTCGCGGGCCGCTGTGAGCACCTCGATGAGTTTGTCGTTGTTCCAGGGCTTTACGATGAAATCGAATGCGCCGCGCTTCATTCCCTCCACGGCCAACTGGATGTCGGCGTAGGCGGTGAACAGCACCACTTCGACTTCCGGCACCATTTTCTTGATTTCTCCCGCCCAGTACAACCCTTCGTTGCCGGTGTTGACCGAAGTATTGAAGTTCATATCCAGCAGCACCACGTCCGGCCGGAACTGATCGAGCGACGAGACCAGGGTCGCAGGCGAAGGAATCGTCTTGACCTGGGCGAAATGCATCGGCAGGAGGATTTCCAGCGTCCGCCGGATCCCCAGGTTGTCGTCTACGACCAGTATTTTCCCAACTTTTGAAGCCATTGTCAAATCATTTTTTCGCCCGCACGGAAGTCAAAAGCCGTTCCAAATTCGCAAGTATCAATAATACAGTTGTTTATGTTTTACACTCTCGTGTGTAAACCGTAAAGACCCCTTACACCCTGTAAAGAGTCTTTACACTTATTTCCTTGTAAAGCGGGGAACCCTGTCGAGCGGGACATCCAGCTGATAGGTCTTTCCGCCTTTGTACACTTTGCCGTTCTCGTCCTGCCAGCGACCCTTCGGGAGGCGTACCGTCCGGGAAGTACCCGGCGACATCATCGGTGCTACCAGATAGCGGTCGCCCAGCATATACTGGTCGATGCAGATCTCAAAGCCCTGGCCGGGGAAAGCGTACTCCATGCTCCGGACAATGGGCTCGCCGGTCTGCGCCCCGATCTTCGCCTGTTCCACCAGATACGGGCCCAGCTCTTCGTGCAGGCGGGCATACTTCAGGCAGATGGCCAGATGTTCTGCATCCAGGACCCGCCAGGGAGCCACGGAGAACTGCATCATCGGCATCAGGGCGTGGATCTGGCAGGAGCGGACGATAAGGTCCTGGTCCATTTTGGCCTGGTCCACGTTCCGGAAACTGCCGAATTCCCCGCCGCCGATCATGTCGGGGCAAGTGTAGATGTGCCCCAGCATTCCCGCCGCAATCATATCCGGAACCAGGCTGAAGACAGCTTGCCAGGAGTAGGACTTGTCGCCGAGGCGCTGGACCAGGGCATCGCCGCCCATCCGCCAGCAGGCACGGAACTCATTATAAGGGAATTCCAGTCCCAGTTTGGCCCAGAGCATGGTCTGGTCGGTGTCGAAGGATTTTCCGTCGAAGGGACGGGTATCTTCCCCCAGATACCGCTCCGGATCCCCGGCGTCGAACTTGAACCCGTCGATGCCGTATTGTTCCTGCAAGGCGGTCAGCGTTCCCTTGAAATAGGCATAAGCATCCGGATTGCTCAGGTCGTAGCAGGCGCTCAGTCCGTTCCACCAGTCCAGGATGGCAGGGCGGTCGCGATGGGCATCCATCACCAGATAGCCCTTCCGGCGGAGCATCCGGTACTCCTGGCTGTCCGGGGAGACGAAAGGACAGATCCACAGCATCACCTTGAATCCCAGGGCGTGAAGCTCGTCTACCATCCCCTTCGGATCGGGGAATCGGTCCGGACGGAACTCTGTGCTGCCGTAGTATTTCTGCCAGTTGTCGTCGATCATCAGGATGCCCGGAGGGAAACCGTTGTCCACGATCCCGTGCGCATACTTGAGCACGTCTGCCTGGTTCTGGTCGTAAACCAGTTCGATCCAGGTGTTGTATTGGGGCTTGTTGAGGAACATCTCGGGCGGAATCTTTCCGCTGGGCGGGAAGTGAGCCTTGGAAGCGGCCAGGAAAGCCTCCCGGAGCGTTGCCCCTGCCTGAACGCAAGTAACGGAGCCGCCGTGATGCGGCGCGATCCGAATCTCTCCGCCGGAAATGGTAGCGGAGAAGGAAGCGTCGCACCAGATGTACCGGCCTTTGTCGGAAAGCAGCAGCGGGGTCGTCTGGTTGTTGAAGTTCTGCCGGGCCAGGTCGAAACTGAATTCGGTGGAAGCATCGAAGGGCATCCTGACGCCAAGGTCCGTGGCGGCGCCCCACCATTTCTCTCCGGGCAGCATACGGATCACTTGCTCCTGGGCATGGATTTCGACACCCAGGAACAGCAGGCAGAGGGCAAGGATACAAGTCTTTTTCATATACTAGAATTTCGAGAATCTGAGGAAAGAGTGATGCGCAGGGGCTTCGTCGTCCGTGACGTGGAGGGTCCAGCCCAAGTCGTTGTAGCCTTCTTTCGTAAAGGGCACGTCCGCATTGGCCAGCCGGATGGAATACTCCGGGCGTCCGTACAGCCGTTCCATAGGATCGGGCAGGTTCAGGAATACCTTGTAGTCACCGGGTTCCATGTCTTCGGGAAGACCGGGCTCATACGAGAATTCCTGGGTTTCGTCTGCGAACCAGAAGCGGGGATCCTGCGGAAGGAGCACTTTGTAGCGTGTGCCTTTCCTGGCATGGACCAGGATGAGTTCCACCATACGGGGATTGAACGGGGAAGCGAATCCGACATTCCGGAGCTTCAGGCTGAAGGTGAAGCTGCTTCCCGCGGCGGCGGTTTCCTGATAGCTTCCCGTCATCAGTTCCAGACGGTAGCCCAGCCGGCGGCTGATCTCCCCGAAATAATTCTCTTCCACCCACTGGTCGATGATCCTGCGGGAGTAGAGGGAATTCAGGAACGACCAGTGCATCATTTCCATCTCCTCGATGGTCCGGGAATAGGTGATCGGAAAACCGCTGCGGGGATTGCAGGTCTCTCCGCCCATCGGTGTATATTTCGTCTCTTCGTGCAGATACGCTTTTTCATACTCGATGTCTTCGCTGTAGGTTCCGACATCGGTCGGGCTTGCGAGGAAACAGTCGTTATGGTGGGCGACCCGGGAGAAGCGGCTCCCGTCGAAGGCGCGGTCGAACGTGATCGGGGTCTTCCGTCCGTCGAAGATCGCATATTTGGCCCGCGGATAGCGGACCTGGACGCAGCGCTCCGGCGGCAGGATGTCCAGGAGCGCGAAGATGATCTTCTGCATGTTCTCCGGCTCGGTGAGTCCGTGGGTGGAGGAGTGCATCTCGCCCCAGGCGCCGATGAAGCCGCAGTTCATCGCGACGATGATGTCGGCGTTCTCCCGGAGGATGGGTGCGAGCTGCCCGATATGGGTCATCACCAGGTCGATGGGCGCATCGTCATCTCCGATCCGGCTGCAATAGGACCAGCGGGGCATGACCTTCATGCCGGCCGCCCGGATCGCGTCGAAGTCTGCCCGTACGGAAGCCAGATACTCTTCCGTGAACGGCTTGTCCCGGAAATCCCGGATCTGGAACATCCGCCAGATGATGGACTCTTTCTTAGCCCGCAGACCGGCGAGCACGGTAGCATCGAGTTTCTCCCGGGGATTGGAGAGCTGGCTCATAAAGCCTCGCTCAGGGTTGATGAAGTCTTCGTTGTTGGGCTGGTAGCGGACTTCCTTCACCGGAAGCGGCAGCTGGGCAAAGGCCGGAAGGCACACCAGGAGCGTCAGCAGGGCGGCAAGGATGCGGTTTCTCATAAGGCAAATGTTTTTTCGTTTTTCAGCGATTCGATCTCCTTGACCACGCGGTTTCCGGAAGCATCGACATAGACAAGCCGGTTGTGCCGTTTGCCATTGGCCTTGACCGTCACTTTCGCTCCCTTTCCGGAAGCTTGGAATTTCGTGATGGGAAGCGTCGATGACAGGATACGGATCGGCGAGGCATTAGATGCAACCGTCACTTTGCCAGGACCTTCCATCCGGCACTCCACGGTACTTCCGTTATGGGCGACGGTGTAGGAACTGGCGCCCAGCACGACAGATGGTTCCGTGAGGCGGAACCTGAGCCTGGCGACGGAGCGGTCCGCTACCTCAGCTTCCAGTCCTTCCTGCGTAGATGCAATGGTCTTCAGTACTTTGGATGTGTATTCCAGACGCGGGGCGGGAGTTCCGTCGAAATAGATTCTGACGGTCATCCTGGCGTCTTTCGGGCAGGGGAGGATGACCTTGCCGTCAGAGAAAGCAAAATGGGGCTTTCCGTCGATTTCTACCCTCCGGACGGGCATTTCGGTGTTGTTCACACCCACCGCCATGCCGCCGACGTACTGCGCATACTTGCCGAAATTCTCCTCATCGAAACGGATGTCCATCACAAGGGCCCCGTTTTCCCAGCGCCACTGGTAGGCGGCGTTGGAGAGGAATTTCATCTTGGCTGCAAGTTCTTCGGGTTCAGGACAGTAGATGTTGTGCGTCGCCCAGAAGTTCCGGGTTGTCTCGTAGAGTTCCCAGTTGTTCTCGTTGAAGATCCGGGTCCCCTCCGGGAGCCGGCTGATGAACCGGGGGCCGGCGTACAGGATGTTGCTCATCCCGTAATCGTGCCACATCAGGTCGAGGATGACGCCATGGCCGATCTGGGAGCAATAGTGCTCCAGGACCAGGTTCTGGTAGTTGGCGATCTCCGGGGTCGTATGCGACCAGGTCGGGTCGTAGAGCCACTGATAGTCCGGGCTCGGAGAGTCTCCGACGACCGGCAGCTGGATGCCGTCCGTGAACCAGGTCATGTTGCCGTAGGTCACTTCCAGGTTCTGGTCCAGGCCGTGCGTCATGAACAGGTCGAAGCGCTTGGCGACCTGGTGGTATTGGTGCATCGCCAGGGTGTTGCCCGGGTTGATCAGGAAACGGATCTCGCCCGGGTCGAAGCCGCGTGCAGCGAGATTCTCCCGGATTTCCTGCCGCGAGTCATCCAGTTCCGTCTTGAATTGCGCCTCCGTGCTGAGTCCTTCCAACCGGTGGTTCGCGGTATGCGTGGCGATGACACTGCCCAGGTCCCGCATCTGCTGGGCACGGTCTACGAAGAAATGCCAGCCCGCGCGCGTGGCCCAGGTGGATACGAAAGAAAACACGGACTGCACGCCCGTTTCTTTCGCCAGGTCGTTCAGGTAGTCCATGCACTGTACCATGGAGGGCGCATAGATGGAGCCGTCGCCGTCGAGGCGGATGATGGCCGTCATATCGCCGTCGGAGAGCAGGAGGGAAGGGAAGGGCGTCGTCACGTCGCCCCATTGGCACCACTGCAGGGTCCGCATCAGCAAGGGGTACACCTCGGAGGGGAAGAATCCCTTCGGATCGTAGTTCTTGAAGGATGTACCCAGACAAGTCTTGGCAGAGACGCCGTCCAGGACAGCAACCTTTCCTTCTCCTTTCTTCAAGACGGAAGCGAAGGGATAGGTGTGGATATCGTCGGTCACGCTTACCAGCGTCCGGGCCGGTGCCGAAACAGAAATGACCGGCAGTGACGCCGTCAGCAGGTTCGACAGCGTCTGGTCGGCATGATAGGGACCGGTGATGAAATGGTCGTTGTCGGCTACCCGCAGGCGGAAACCGTCCACCGGAAGGTCGTAAAGATACTTGATACCGAGGTATTGGTCCAGGGAACGGTTCTTTCGGAACTCTTCCTCCTGGTCATAGAGCCCCGCAGGGCCATCTACGACCACCCCTTTTCCCGCTTCCACAAAGTGGCGTACGGCACCCTCGACCAATGCGTATTCGGCATCCGTCAGGTAAAGGCATTGGGAGAGGACCAGGAGGGAATAGGCGTCCAGTGCTTCTGACTTGAGATCTTCGACAAACAGCGTTTCATACGGAAGGCCGGCCAGGTTCGACACGGCTGTCCAGGCCTTGCCGGCCGAGCCGGTCTCACTCTCGGCTATGCCATACGAAGTCTTGCTCATCACGAAGGCTACTTTCGCATCCCGGGCGGAAAGCGTTCCGGCAAGCAAGATGGTCAGGAGGGTTGTCAGCAATCTTTTCATAGCTCCGCTAAATGGCCAGTTTGTTGAATTTTGCCTTGAAATCGCTCCAGCGGTAGAAGCCGGGGGCTACTTCGGGAAGCGGCAGCGAAGCGCAGAAACCGTTGAGGAGCGCCTGGACCAGAATCTCGTCCGGCGCTTTCTTGCTGCGGAAGAACACCAGCTGGAAGTTGCAGGCCATCGGGATGTCGTAGCTCCGCCAGACCTTTTCCACGTCGTAGGGGTCGGAGATCATCGCGTCCATCCCGTTCACGCCGAGGTAGGAGATCAGGGGCGCCAGGGCCGTGTCGTGTGAGAATCGCATCCGGATGGAGACACCGTTCGAGAGGTCCTCTTCGAAGCGGTCAATGATATCCTTCGCCGCGACGGACATCTCCAGGAAGCGGCGGCGGTCCACGCCGGGCGCCACGCCCGTATACATATAGTCGCTGTAGTTCTGGACCCGCCAGATCGCATAGCGTTCTTCAGGCGTAAATACTTCCGTGAGGGCAGCAGGGACAGGGAAATCGAGGTTCTCGCTGTCAGACACCAGCTGCATCATGTCGTACATGAAGGAATCGTCGATCCCGATGCCCTCGGTCGAAGTAAACCAGCGCCCGATTACGCCTTCTTCATCGAAGACGGCCTTGGCAAATTGCTCGTACCGGGCGATAGCATCTTCGGTAAAGGGTTCCATGGCTTTGTAATTCGGATTGGAATGACTCTCCGGAATGAGCATGGAATAGTAGGGGCGGCCATAATCCACCTGGATGGTGAGGTCGCGGTCCAGGTCGGAGAGTTCGTCCAGGCAGCAGAGCATGCTCACGATTACGCGCGAAGACTCTGTGGAGAGGGCCACCAGGTTGGTCTTTCCCTTGAAGATCTCCGGGTAGTTCCGGTAGATCTGGCTGGCGATCTGCCGGTGCTGCCGCTGGCCCTTGAGGGTCAGGATCCCTTCGTGATAGAGCATTTTGGGATAGACCTCGGCATAAGCCTCGAAAAACTTCTTTCCTTCCGGGGTCAGCAGCCCCTTCTCATCGGCCGTCTTCCAGATCGAATACATCTTCGGATAGAACTGCGATCCGTCGACAAAGCGAGAGCCGTGTCGACCCATATGGCTGATGTAGAAAGGCTTGTATCCCTTCGGAGGACGGGGCGGAAGAGGCTGCCCCTCGGGATAGACGCCGAAGGTTCCGCCCCAGCGGGAAGGCTCGGAGAGAACATCTTGTTTGGCCCACTGATGGTCTTCCTGGGCGAAGAGCAGCATCCCCGGCACCAGCGCGAGAAGCAGGCAGAGGAACAATTTGCGGATGGAGGTGTTCATGTTCGTATGGCTTAGCGATTATTTTTCTTGATGGTCAGCGAGCCGTCCGGATTGAGCGGATCGGCCACGGCGAAAGGAACCGGGTAGAGGACACCCTTGACTTCCAACTCCGCTTTGAGACGGAGCCGGCCGCTGTTCCAGTCGAATCCTTTCGGCAGGTACATCATGCCGGAACGGACGCCTTCTACATCAGGGTAACCTGCGTCGAGACAGCCGCTCACGTGGACTTCCCCATCTTCGGTGAAGAGGGTCAGCCGCAGCACGCCGGGTACGCCGGCGATGCCGTCGTTGGTCATGCCGATGATCAGGAAATCCAGGTCTTCCTTGTCCTTGCCGTGCCAGATGAAGGACGGGCGTACGCGATAGCCGATGCAGCTGGCCAGGTCATCCAGCGCTTCGGGATACTTGCGGTAATAGGCTTCCAGGTTCTCCGCGCAGATGCTGTGGAAACTCCAGAGGGAATAGTAGTTGGCACCGGCATCCTTGGCGTGGAGGATCACATCGTCTCCCGTGGGGCGGCCGTACGGATCCAGACGGATGGTGGAGGCATCGCCGCGGGTCATGGCGCACTCCACAAAGGCCGCCGTCCAGGCGGGACGGTTGCACAACTGCTCGATGCTTTCGCTGTCCACGAGGATCGTGTCGCGGCGCAGCCAGTTGTGGTCGCGGACCGAACGGTCCACGAGGGCGGAATTGCCCACGCCGCTGTGGTCGGGCTGGACATTGGTCACCAGCGGAACCTTGGTCCACGCGGCCTGCTGGATCTCGTAAAGTCGCAGGAAAGTATCTTCCGCTGCCTTGCGGTTCGGGAAGTTGTGCCCCTCATACGGCCAGGCGTGCCCTTCGCCCCAGAAGCCGAACATGTGCGTGTCCACGAACTCGATGAGCGGGCTGCCGTTGTAGCGGTCGGCCATCAGGTGCTGCATCTCCTCGAAATACCCGATGAGGTACTCGTTGTAGCGCGGCTGATAGTGGTCGTGCTGGAACCGGGGCTGGGAAGGGTCGCCCTTCCATTCTCCCTTCAAGTGGTCGAGCGGGACTTTCTTCAGGACAAAGTCGGGCAGCGCGTTCTCGAGCGTGTCCGGATTGCTGAGCATCACGCGGAAGCAGACCCGTTTCCCATATTGGGCCGCTTTGTCCATCGTAATCTTCCAGTAGTCGTCGAAATCCAGTTTACCCGCCTTCTTCTGGATATGGCGCCAGTTCGGGCGGATATGGACCTTGGTTCCCAGCGGGAAACGGAACAGCTTGTCGATGGTCGTCTCCAGCGATTCGCCAGGCACGTGGGGCGCACCGTAATCTCCTGAAATATAAGTTGTCATGCCCATACCGAAGGCATTGAGCCGCTGCTTGCCCGGCATCGTGTACTGGACTACTTCCGGTTCCTCTCCGAAAAAGTCTTCCGGCGCGTAGGAAGGGAAAGGACCCTGGTAGAGACGGTCTCGGACCGCCGGCCCCGGGCCGAAATCGTACTTGTGCCAGTTATGCTGCGGCACCCAGGCCTTCAGGCCGGGCGCGAGACCGACGGCGGCTCCCGCCACCAGGCCGGTCTTGATGAAATCCCTGCGTTTCATTATCCGTTCACGTTTCTGATGATGTTGAGGGACCCGTCGGGGTTGACCCCGTGAGCCGCGGCGATGGGCACCGGATAGCGGACGCCCTTGACTTCAATTTCGGCCTTGAGTTTCAAGCGGCCGCTGCCCGCGGAAACACCCTTGGGCAAGGTGATCATCGCTTCCCGGATGCCCTTCGGATGCGGGAAACCGGCATCCAGGCAGCCACCGACTTCTACACTTCCGTCGTCGGTGAACACGGTCAGGCGAAGGACGCCGGGCACGCCGGCGATACCGTCGTTGACCATGCCGAATATCAGGTTCTCGTGGCCCTCCCCGTCGGAGGAACGCCAGATCCACGACGGACGTACCCGGAAGCCGATGCAACGGTTCAGATCGTCCAGCGCATCAGGGAATTTCCGGTAATAAGCCCAGAGATTGTCGGGGTTGATGGCGTGGAAGGTCCAGAGGGAGTAGTAGTTCGCTTTCAGATCCTTCACATGGGAGATGATGACGTCGCCCCGGGAGAAGCCGTTCGCATCGACCGGGTAGTCGGTCCCGTTGCCGGAACTCATGGCGCCTTCGCAGAAATTGGCCACCCAGGCCGGGCGGTTGCTCAGCGCGTCGATGCACTCATTCTGCACGAGAATGGAATCCCGGCGCAGCCAGTTTCCGTCCCGGACGGACCGGTCGATGACCGAGGAATGGCCGACCCTGTTGTAGTCCGGCTGGACATTGGTCACCAGCGGCACTTTGGTCCAGGCCTTCTGCTGGATTTCATACATCTTCAGGAGCGCTTCCTCGGCATCCTTCCGGGAGGGGAAATTATGTCCGTCGTACGGCCAGGCGTGGCCCTCGCCCCACAGGCCGAAATGATGGGTGTCCACCATTTCGATCTCCGGACCCCCGTTGTACTTTTCGGCCAGCAGGTTCTGCATTTCCTCGAAGTAGCCGATCAGGTAGTCGTTGTATTCCGGCTGGAGATGTTCGTGCTGGTAGCGGACCTGCGAAGGATTCCCGGTCCAGGAACCTTTCAGCTTGTGCAGCGGCACTTTTTTCAGGACAAAGTCGGGCAGCGCGTTTTCCAGGATGTCCGGATTGTTGAGCATCACCCGGATGCCCACGCGCTTGCCATACTGGAGCGACTTTTCCATCGTGATCTTCCAGTAATCGTCGAATTCCAGTTTCCCTTCCTGTTTCTGGATGTGACGCCAGTTCGGACGGATGTACACTTTGGTTCCCAGCGGGAAGCGGAACAAGCCGTCGATGGTTTCTTCCAGGGTTTTTCCGGGCACCACAGGCGCACCGAAATCACCGGAGATATACGTGATCAGGCCCATACCCATGCAGTTGATCTGCTGCTTCCCGGGTTGGGTGGACTGGAAGCACCAGCCGCCGTAGAAGTTTTCCGGCTCGTAGCAGCCGAACGGCCCCTGGTACAAGCGGTCGTGGACCGCCGGCCCCGGGCCGAAGTCATAATCCGTCCAGTTGTGGACCGGCACCCAGCCTTTCAGGACAGGCGAAAGCCCCACGGCAGCCGATGCCGCCAGGGCCGTCTTCAGGAATTTGCGTCTTTGCATAACGATAGGGTTGTGGGCGTGAGGGTTTTACCAGATAGTACAACGGTCAATGACAAATGTACAAAAAGACCGGCACACTAGCAACGGAAATCATGCGTGAAACGCCAAAAGCAGGTTTTTGAAGGGCAAGCCATGAAAACCTGCTGTTTTTATGGCCGACCCCGACAAAAACAGCGCATCGGCCATAAAATCATAAGGATTTCATGGCCGATGATACAAAAATGCCCTGCAGATTGCTCTGCAAGGCATTTCAGCGGTGCGGACGAGACTCGAACTCGCGACCTCCGGCGTGACAGGCCGGCATTCTAACCAGCTGAACTACCGCACCTTATTTTATCGGGGCATTGCCCCGGACCCCTCGCTCCGGCCTTGCTGTTGCGCAGGGCTAACCGTGCTCGGCCTTCGCTAGCACCTGATGGCGCTTTTTTCGATTGGGATTGCAAAGATAGAGACTTTTTTTAAGTGTGCAAAAAAAATCAAAACTTTTTTCATCCCGTCCGAATGACGCTTGTCAATACTTGTGTTTCGTGTCGGCGATTTCCTCGGGGGTGATCTTCTTGCGGTCCATCTGATGCCAGGCATAGGCGATGTAGGCCACGACGAAGGGAATCAGGAGGGATACCCAGAACATGACCTGGAGCGTAAACTGGCTCGAGGAGCTGTTGCGGATCGTGAGGGAACTCTGCAGGTCGGTGCAGGACGGGTAGTAGGCCGTACCGTTGTAGCCGGCGATGAAGAAGACGGCCATCACGACCAGGACCGTGCCGATGCCGGCGGGCCAGATGCCGCTCCGGGATTGCTGGAAGGCGCCCTTGAAAATGCCCCAGAGTACCAGCAGCACGCCGAGGAGGAACAACACCAGGACGGCGGGCATCTGCAGGAAGTTATGCAGGTACTTGAATTTCTCCATCGAGATGATCCCGTCCTCGTCCGCGGCAAAGCCGGGGCGTACCAGCAGGATGAGCAGCCAGCTCAGGAAGAAGGCCAGGAACGGTACGAGGCTCATTTTGACCGTGCGGCGCATCTGGGCTTGGATCGCGTTGTCTTCCACGTTGTTGAGGATGTAGAGCGCACCGAGGATGGAGGTCAGGAACATCAGCGAGCAGCCGAGCAGCAGCGCGTGGTAGTTGACCAGGGCCTCGAGCCCGTGCCAGCCGTTGCCCCAGGTGCTGATGACCGGGGCGGCGGGGTCGGTGATCGCTACCTTGTTGACGGTGAAATCGCTGCCGGTGAAGAAGGTGCCGACGGCGGTACCGATGAGCAGGGGAGCGAGGATACCGTTGATCATCAGGAAGACGCGGAAGGCCTTGCTGCCGATCAGGTTTTCCTTCTTGTTCTGGAACTCATAGGAAACGGCCTGGAAGACGAAGGAGAGCAGGATCAGGACCCACACCCAGTAGGCGCCGCCGAAGCTGGTGCTGTAGAACAGCGGGAAGGAGGCGAAAAAGGCGCCGCCGAAGGTGACGAGCGTCGTGAAGGTCAGCTCCCATTTGCGGCCGGTGGAATTGAGGATCATCCGCTTCTGGAGATCGCTCAGCGTACGGTTGCCCAGGTGGAGGTTGGCTCCCTGGACGAACATCAGGAAGACGAGCAGACCGCCCAGCAGGGCGATCAGGAACCACCAGTAATTCTGTAGGAAAATATCGGACATGGCTTTATTCGTTTGGTGTTTCAGGACCTTTCTTGATGGCACCGATCAGGATGCGGATTTCGATGACGAGGAAGAGCGTGAAGATGGCCAGGAACACGAAGAAGGTGGTCTTGACCGCTCCTGCGCTCAGGCTGGAGATGGCTACGTTGACGGGGAGAAGCCCCTGGATGGTCCAGGGTTGCCGTCCGACCTCGGCCACGACCCAGCCGGACTGGCCGCAGATGTAGACGAGCGGAATGCAGACGATGGCGGCGATCATGAGCCAACGCTTGCCGGCGAGTTTGTCTTTCCAGGCAAGCCAGCCGATGACCAGGAGTTCCAGCAGCAGGAGCATGCCCAGGCCGATCATGAAGCGGAAGGCCCAGAAAACCACGCCGACGGGCGGGATTACATCTTCGGGTTTCTCGAGATGGCCGTAGCCCATGTACTGGACGTTTTCTTCCAGGGCGTAGCGGGCCTCGGCCTTCTCCGACGGATCATCGGTGCTCCGATAGATGGACAGGGCGATCAGCGCTTCCCGTCCCATGGCCATTTTCTCGGCGACGGACGGAATCTCGTTTCCCTCGTTGTCGGTATAACCGTTCAGGATGTCGTTGATACCCGGAACAAAGCCGTCGATATCGTGTGTGGCCAGGATGGAGAGCATCCCGGGAATCTTGATGCCGGGCACGATGGTGAAGGCGGCACGCCTACCACCGTCCTGCAAGCCTTCTGCAGCCGCCAGCTTCATCGGCTGGAACTCGGCGGCGTGGACGCCGGAAGCGTCACCCGAGAGCATCACGGCAAACGATCCGACGATACCCACGATGCTTCCGATCAGGATACTGGTCCGTGCGAATTTCCGCTGCCGTTTCTTCAGCAGATACCAGCAGCTGATGCCCACCACGAAGACGCCGCCGGTTACCCAGCCGCTCGTGATGGCATGAAAGAACTTACTGATGGCCACTGGATTGGAAACGACTTCCCAGAAAGCTTGGGCGGAGGCCATCTCGCTGCGGACCGTTTCGGGATTGAAGGTCGTTCCCACCGGGTTCTGCATCCAGCCGTTGGCCACCAGGATCCAGAAGGCTGAAATGGTGGCGCCGATGCCGGTCAGCCAGGTGGAGACCAGGTGGAAACGCTTGCTCACCCTGTCCCAGCCGAAGAACATCACGGCGAAGAAGGTGGCTTCCATGAAGAAGGCGAGGATTCCCTCGATGGCGAGCGGAGCGCCGAACATGTCGCCCACGAACCAGGAGTAGTTGCTCCAGTTCGTGCCGAACTCGAATTCGAGGATGATGCCCGTCGCGATGCCCACGGCGAAGTTGATGGCGAAGAGCTTCATCCAATACTGTGCGGTTTTCTTCCAGAAGTCATCCTTCTTGATGACATAGATGGTCTCCATGACGGCCATCACCAGCGCCAGCCCGAGGGTAAGCGGGACAAAGAGCCAGTGGTAGGCTGCCGTCATCGCGAATTGTATTCTGGACCATGCGATTACATCCATAGTATCCGTATGTTTAAGGTTGATAGGTTTCGGGACCAGGGACGGGTTCACCAGCTTCAGGCTGTCCGCCCGCAATGCGTTCGCCGACGACGCGGCTGCGCTCTTCGTCGCTCAGGCCGGCCATGGCGGGCTTGAAGAAAAAGACGCGCAGGATGGCGAAAAGGATGAAGACCTTGAGCAGGATGAGCCACACGAGCGGACGGCCCCAGGTCATGTTCCTGAAGCTGTCTCGGTAGAAATGCCAGACCGCGGTCATCGATTGCCGGAAGGTTTTCATAGTTGACCAAATTTAGCAATTAATTCGTATATTTGCAAAAACACGATCGCAATCATGAAGAAATCCCTGCTGCTTGCGCTTTTGGTCCTGACGACTTTGGGCGGCGCTCTGCTGACAGCCTGCAAATCAACCCGTTCTCCCCAGGTCAGTGTGATGACTTTCAACATCCGTCTCTCGCCCCGGGAGGATTTCGACGGCGACAATTGCTGGAACAACCGCCGCGAAGCGGTCATCCGCATGCTCGAGGAGACCAAGCCCGACCTGATCGGTATCCAGGAGGGCTATATCGTCCAGGTCGATTATATGGATGAGAACCTTCCCGGCTACGGCCGTTACGGCGTGTGCCGCGACGACGGTCTGGAGCGCGGCGAGGCCAATGCCATCTTCTGGCGCCTGGACCGTTTCGACATGAAGCAGTGCGATACGTACTGGTTGAGCGAGACGCCCGACACGGTGTCGCTGGGCTGGGACGGAGCCTGCCGGCGCATCGTCACCTGGGCACAGTTGTACGACAAGCAGCTCAAGCGCGACATCTGGTACTTCAACACGCATTTCGACCATGTGGGCAAGGTGGCCCGCGAAGAGGCCGGCAAACTGATCGTCGAGCGGATGAAGGCCCTCGTGCCGGAAGGCGATCCCATCTTCCTGACGGGCGATTTCAACGCGAACTGGGACAATCCGATCCTCGATCCCATCCGCGCCATGCTACAGGAATGCCGGGAGACTTCGCCGGTAACGACCGACGGCAACACCTACAACGGCTGGGGCGAGAAGAACGTTCCGGCCGGAGAGGACATCATCGACCATATCTTCTACCGCGGCGCCAAGGCTGAGAAGTATGAACTGCTGGACGGCGACTACGGCGTACCTTTCATCTCCGACCACTGGCCGGTCCTGGGCACGTTCCGCTATACCAAATAACGAATATTCAACAACTTAATAGCTATTATTACAATGGGAACCGTCATCTATCTCATCGGTCTGATCCTCGCGATCCTCGCCGTCATCGACATTTTCAAGAAACCTATCTCGCTGGTCGGAAAGATCATCTGCGCCATCGTAGTCCTGGCCACGAGCTGGATCGGCCTGCTCGTGTACTACCTCTACGCCAAGAACCACATCACCGACTGGTTCAAATAGGCCCGTCATTCCCGGACTGACCGGGAATCTTACAGCTGCTTGCAGTACACCCGCCGGCGGATATACAGTTCCTTCTCCCCATAGGTTTCCCACACCTTGAGTGCGTCGTTGTCTTCGAACTGCGGATTGGAGACTGCCCATTTTACACCGCGTTCCTGCCAGAGGCGGCCCAGGTGGTCGTGCAGGATGGCGGAGAGTCCTTTGTCGTGCCATTTCGGGCTGACGCCCACCAGCATCATATCGACCGTGTCGTAATGCCGCTGCGCCCGGAGCAGGTGCCACCAGCCCAGGGGCAACAGGTGCCCGCGCGCCTGCTGGAGGGCGCGTGACAGGCTGGGGATGCAGATGGCAAAGGCGGCGATGTCTTCGTCTCCATCCAGGACGATGCAGGAACAATCGTTGGAAATCCTGTCGATGTAGTTGCCGCCCTCTTCGGCAATCTCCTTTTCCGTGAAGGGAATAAAGTTGCGGACCGACAGGAAGGCATCGTTATACTCCTTGAAAAACTTGGCCACGAGGTCCCTGCGTTTCTTCAACTGCCCGATGTCGGCGATCCGGAGCCTGTAGCGTTGCAACTGGAGGCCCGCCAGGCTGTGCAGTTTCCCGGGCAGCGGCTGGCCGACGGGGAACCTGTATTGGAGCCAGTCGGCCTCTTTGGCGAAGCCGAACCGCTCGAGATAATCTTTGTAGTAGGGGAAATTGTACAGATTGTTCGATTGCGGGACACTGTCGAATCCTTCCACGACCAGTCCCTGTTTGTACATCGTGTTGTAGCCGAGGGGTCCGTGGACCTCCGTCATACCGCGGCTCCGTCCCCAGTCTTCCGCGGCTGCCAGCAAGGCGCGGGCGGCTTCGAAATCTTCGATGAAATCGGTCCAGCCGAAGCGCATGCGCCGCGTGCCGTAGAGTTCGTTATAGCGTGGGTTGATGATGGCGCAGCAGCGGCCAGCTACCCGCCCCTCTTCATCGAAGCACAGGAAGAGTTTCTGCTCGCAATAGTCGAGGCAGGGGCTGTGTGCAAGGGTGTGCTTCTGGTCGAAGTCGAGCGACGGCACGTAGGTCGGGCAGTGGCGGTAGAGGCGGTTCTGGAACTGATAGAACTGCTTGAATTCACGCCTGTTGCGGACTTCGAGGACGGTGTAGCGCATACCCCGTCCGCTAGCGGTTTTCGGACTCTTTCGTCTTGGCTTCGTCCCAGAGAGCGTCCATTTCGGCGAGGGTCATGTCGCTCAGGTCGCGGCCCAGTTCGCGGGCGCGGAGTTCGAGATAGGTGAAGCGGCGTTTGAACTTGAGGTTCGTGTTCTCGAGGGCCGTGTCGGGATTCAGGTGATAGAGACGGGCGGCGTTGACCACGGAGAAGATGAAATCACCCAGTTCGGCTTCCTGGCGCTCTTTAGTACCGCCGGACAGTTCGGAGCGGAGTTCGCCGAGTTCCTCCTGCACCTTATCCCATACATCCTCTTTCTTCTCCCAGTCGAAACCTACGGCGCGGGCCTTGTCCTGCATCCGGTACGCCTTGATGAGGGAAGGGAGGCTGTTCGGAACGCCGGAAAGCACGGTCTTGTTGCCGTCCTTTTCCTTGCGCTTGAGCTGCTCCCAGTTCTGGACCACCTGGCCCGCCGTCTCGGCCTGCACGTCGCCATAGACGTGGGGGTGCCGGTAGATAAGCTTGTCGCAGAGCATGTTGCAGACGTCTGCTATATCGAAGTCACCAGTTTCGGAGCCGATCTTCGCATAGAAGACGATGTGCAGGAGCAGGTCGCCCAGCTCCTTGGCGATGTTGTGCATGTCGTGCGCCAGGATGGCGTCGGCCAGTTCGTAGGTTTCTTCGATGGTGTTGGGGCGGAGGGAATCGATGGTCTGCTTGCGGTCCCAGGGACATTTTTCCCGCAGGTCGTCCATGATGTTGAGAAGGCGCTCGAAAGCTTCCAGTTCTTTTTCTCTTTTCATGGACGCAAAATTACGAAAATTCTTAACTTTGTGGGATAAAAGAACCAAATCCAATCATCACAGATATGCAGAATATCAAATTCATCTCCGCTGACGAAGCCGTCAAGGTCGTCAAGAGCGGTGACCACATCCACCTGAGCAGCGTGGCCAGCGCCCCGCAAGTTCTCATCCAGGCCCTCTGCCGCCGCGGCGAGGCCGGCGAACTGAAAGATGTCCGCATCCATCACCTCCACACCGAAGGCGTGGCTCCCTACACGGAAGAGCGCTTCCAGGGCACCTTCTTCCACCAGGCCTTCTTCGTGGGCGGCAACGTCCGCAAGAACGTGCAGGCCGGCTGGGCCGACTACATTCCGATCTTCCTGAGCGAGACGCAAAAGCTCTATCGCAGCGGCGTGCTGCCCTGCGACGTGGCCATGATCCAGGTCTCGCCCGTGGACAAGCACGGCTATGTGTCGCTGGGTACTTCGGTCGATGCCACCCTCGCCGCCATCGAATGCGCCAAGACGGTCATCGCCGTGGTCAACAAATATGTCCCCCGCGCCTGGGGCGACGCCGTGATTCCCGCCAGCATGATCGACCTTTTCGTGGAAGACAACACCCCGCTGATGCCGGCCCATTTCTCCGAGCCGTCCGAGATCGAGACCAAGATCGGTATCAACTGCGCCAACCTCGTGGAAGACGGAGCCTGCCTGCAGATGGGCATCGGCGCCATCCCGAACGCCGTGCTCGCCCAACTGGGTGACCACAAGAACCTCGGTATCCACACCGAGATGTTCGCCGACGGCGTGCTGCCGCTCGTCAAGAAAGGCGTCATCAACGGTATGAACAAGAAAATTGACAAGGGCAAGATGGTCTCCACGTTCCTGATGGGTTCGCAGGAAGTCTATGACTTCATCGACGACAACCCGATGGTGGCCATGATGGACGTCGGCTACACCAACGACCCGTACATCATCGCCAAGAACCCGAAGGTCTGCGCCATCAACTCCGCCCTCCAGGTGGACATCACCGGCCAGGTCTGCGCCGACTCCCTCGGCACGAAATTCTACAGCGGCGTCGGCGGCCAGATCGACTTCACGTACGGTGCATCCCTCTCTGAAGGAGGTAAAGCCATCATCGCCATGCCTTCCACCACCAACAAGGGCGTGAGCAAGATCGCTCCGGTCCTGACCGAAGGTGCCGGTGTCGTGACGACCCGCAACCACATCCACTGGCTGGTCACTGAATACGGTGCCGTCGACCTCTACGGCAAGAGCCTCCAGGAACGTGCGAAACTGATCATCAGCGTCGCTCATCCGGATGCCCGCGAAGCCCTCGACCGCGCCGCCTTCGAGCGCTTCGGCCCGCACTACCATATGGTTTAATACCGGGGCTCTGCATGATGAAGGCCTTCTGCTTGGGCAGGAGGCCTTTTTTGTTTCATGCTCATCAAGATGCATCAGATCGTTCTGGCGGACTCCAGCGTTTTCCGATACTTCCGTGAGACGGGCAGTTCCGTACGGCCAAGTTTGAGTGATTCGGTGCCGACTTCGGTGATGCGTGAACGGTTGACCAGGTAGGAACGGTGGATGCGGAGGAATCCCTCGCCAAGCAGGTTCTCCCACTGCGTAATTCCCGTCTTGTTGCGATAGGAGGTACCGTCGCTCGTGACGATGCGGACTTCCGTATCGTTCGACTCGATATAAGCGATGGAATCAACGGGCAGCGTGACGGTCTTCCTGTCCGAGAAAAAGGAAATCTGACGGGGGGCGGAAGGCCATTTCCTGTCCAGCCATTTCCGCCATCCGTTGTCGCCCAGGGCAAGCGCGGTCACAATCAGCCCGAGAAAGGCAGGATTCACCAGCACCGGCTGGATATCCAGCATACGCCAGACCTCGCTCGTCATGAGCGGGCTCCAAAGCAGCCGGTGGATCAACAGGATCAGCAGGATGACGATCACCAGCACGGAGAGGCAGAGCCAGATCTTGTTGAGAAGGGAGCCGGCTTTGGGCAGGAAGTACTCCAATGCAAGCGCACACGGCAGGAATACCAGGCCGATCAGGACCGCCTGGCTCAGCGTATAGTTCAAACTGACCAGGATGACGGCAATCAGCGCCAGGGAAACGATCCAGTAAGCGATTCGTGCAGCAAGTTTCATCTGCAGGCAAAAATAGACATTTTTACCGCTACGCCAAAGCTTCCGGGCCCCAGAATGGGATTTGACACCGCCGGAGCGGGTTTTAACTTTGGTAATTGGAATCCTGCCGTTGTAACTTTGCAACAGCAACTTAAAACCAATCTGTCATGAAACAGGAAACCTATTATGTCGTCGATTCCCTGGGCGTAGCCCACCCGGAAACCATCGATGTCCAGCCTTGGACGCTCTCCCGCTTCTTCGTAGAAGGAGGTATGACCGGAATGATTCTGATCTCCCTGATGCTGATTGCCCTTTTCCTCGCCGCGTGGAAAGCGCCCCGCTGGGTAAGAGAGATCGGCATCGGTGCGCTGGTGCTCTCCGTCTTTCTCACGCTTATGGGACTTTTCCAGATATTCGGCGTAACCGAAATGTTTGGTGATATTTCGTTCGCCGTTATCAGCGGTGGATTGAAAGTCGCCATGATCCCTTTGTTCTATGGACTTATCGTGTACTTTATCTCATTGATAATCAGGGTTGTCCAAACACCAAGAATCTGATGCTCCCGGGCGTGCTGCTCAATACTGTAAAATGGTTATATTTGCAGGGAATTCTTAAAGTCAAGACAATGAAACGCATCGTTCTTCTTTTTGCTGCCTTTGTCATGGTTTGCTGTACGAGGCAGGAGCAGGCGCCCGAGATGGTGCAGGAGGGTCAGCCGTATGTCATCGAAGGGCAGTTGACGGGATTGCCCGGCATCGGGATCATGGAGGTCCATGACGCATGGGATGGCTGGACGCGGCTGGAGTCCGGCATCAACCGTTGGCAGATCCTCAATAAGGCCAAGGTAAAGCACGGACACTTCCGGATTGAGGGAAAGATTCAGGAACCTACCTACGTCTACTTGTATTACACCTATATCAAAGGGCTGCATGTGGGGACGCTGCAGATCCGCGACTTTTTCCTGGAGCCGGGAACGATTACCGTCACGGGAGATGCAGAAGACGATATGGAAGGCGCTTCCGGGACACCCTTGAATGACGCCAAGGCCGTTCTGAAAAAGCAATTGAAAGAGTTCCCGGACAGGAAAGTGGAATTGTTGACCGAAGCGGTTATGCGGGGAGATGCCCTGGCGTTGTATGAGATAGAGCATAACGGCCTCAATTTACTTCCGGAACGACAACTGCTGAAGGGGCTGGATGCGCTGTCCGCCCCTCTGCAGCAGATGGATCAGGCACGGCAATTACGTCAGGATATTGAACAATATGATAAGATCTCTCCGGCAAAAGATGGTTCCGGCGAGAATCCTCCGTACATCGATATCAATCTGCCGGATCCGGACGGAACGCCCCTTACCTTGAAATCCGTGGTTGAAACGCCCGGGACCCGGTATGTCCTGCTCGATTTCTGGGCGACCTGGTGCGGCTACTGCGTGGAGGAGATTCCGAATCTGGTTTCGGTGTACAGGGAGTTTCACCCCAAAGGATTTGATATTTACAGCGTATCGATCGACAGCAATATGAACCGTTGGCGCAATTATGTCCGGGATTCCGAAATGCCCTGGCATCACGTATGCGACGGAAACGCCAACAACACGCAGGCCTGGCAGGATTATGGCGCCCATGAGGGTATTCCGCTGACTATCCTGATCGATGCCTCCACCGGCCGCATCATCGCCCGGGACATTCGCGGCGATGCCTTGCGGGAATGCCTTTCATCCTTGCTCTGAAGCGGCTCCTTGGCCGGCTGATCCTTTTGCCGGCCGATTCTGATTAACTATTTGCGGATTCTTGCGACCTTTATAGTGTATGAGCACCATGACGGAGCAGGAATTCGCAAGTCTTTCCGAGAGAATCCGGGGAAAGCTGACGGCTTTGGCGCAGCGTTTCAACCGGGCTTCCGGTATGGAGGCCGGGGCAGAGGATATCGTACAAGAGGCGCTGATCGCTCTTTGGCAACTATCGCAGAAAGGCTATCCGATCCGGGATGCGGAGGCGCTCGCTGTGAGGATTACGAAGAACAATTGCGTCGACCGGTATCGGAAACGGCACATCCGGTTCGAGCCGGTCACCGATATGCCCATTGCCGGCGATTTGCGCGCTACAGCCGGTACGGAGCAGAAGGATATCGAAACGATCCGCGCGATCCTGCATCGGGAACTGTCTGAAAGTCAGCGGCACTTGTTGTATCTTCGCAATGAATGCGGCCTGACGCTCGACGAAATGGCAAAGGTTACCGGACGGCCGAAAGCCAGCATCAAGGTAGCTATCTCCACGGCGCGCAAAGCAATGCTGGATAAGTTGAAAACAATGGGATGACTATGGATAGGGAAACACGCAAAGCTCTGATTGAAAAGTATCTCGAGGCAGAGACTACGCCCAGTGAAGAACAGCGGCTCCGGGAGTGGTTCGCTTCTCATCCTGCTGAGGGGGATGAACGGGAGATCGCCCTGCTCATCGGCCTTTCCGCCCCTTGCGGGCATTGTCTGCCTGAAACGGGCGATGGAGAAGCGGAATTTGACCGGATTGTGGCAGCCGCAGAAAGCGGGCGCCGCCGCAGGTTGGCCCGCTGGCCGCTTTGGACCGCGGCCGCCGCTGCGGCTGTCGCCCTGCTGCTCTGGCTCGTTCCGACCCGTCGGGGCGCTGCCGATTCCTTGACGCCCATCCAGATTGCCGAAGGCATCCAGCAGATGATGCTGCTCGACATCGGCGACATTGAATCCATCGTGGCGACGCCCGCCGGTTCCTATGCCATCCTGACGGCTCAGCTGAAAGACGGGAATTCCTGTTCGTTTATCCTTACGTGCAATGAGGACGAAGGTACCACGTCACTCCTTGCGTGTTCCAATAGCAAAGAATGAAAACCATGAAACGTTTTTCCCTGATTCTCATCGCACTGCTCGCCTTCGCAGGCAGCAACGGGCTCCTGAAGGCAGCCCCCGTTCCGGCCGCCCCGGATACCCTCGACCATTATATCATCGACAACCAGCAGGTTGCACAGTTCGACGGCTCCCAGCTTGTCGGAAAGAAAGTTGAACGTTATCGGATTACCACATTGGTATCGGATGGAAATGTCATCCGGATCCACGATATCCAGACCGAAGGGGCAGGAAACCTGTCCATACATGTCGTATCCGCACAGCCTGCAGATCCGGCTTATGTCGTTGATGGCAAGCAGGTTTCAAAAGAGGAACTCGAAAGGCTGAAAGCTTCGCGTATCCATAGCGTCGAGGTTGTCAAAAGCGGCAGCCGGGAAGACGTGAAAAAATACGCAGGTTGGGAAAACGGCGTCATTCTGGTTACGACCAAAAAAGAGGGCGGCCCCTCGATGGAGACCGCAGACAATGACCATCTTAAGGTAATCACCATCGGAAAAACCAACGACAAGAAATAACGCCCGTCCCCGCTTTTTTGCGCTGCAACGGACGCAATTGATATACAGCAGCTTACAGAAGTTAATCCCCCTCGAATGGAGGGGGATCAAATTGCATAAAGAGCTGACAGCCAATTGTGTCCGTTGCAGCGCAAAAAAGGCCGGACGAAGCCGGTCGTTATTCCCCGGCGGCTTTGAGGCGTTCGGCGTTTTCGGCGATCTGGAGCTGGTCGATGACTTCCTGGATATCGCCGTCCATGAAGACGGGGAGGTTGTACATCGTATAGCCGATACGGTGGTCGGTGACGCGCGACTGCGGGTAGTTGTAGGTGCGGATCTTCGCGGAGCGGTCGCCGGTCGAGACCATCGTCTTGCGTTTGGCCGTGATGTCGTTCAGATATTTCTCGTATTCAAGATTGTAGAGACGGGTGCGGAGCTCGGCCATGGCCTTGTCGAGGTTCTTCAGCTGGGAACGCTCGTCCTGGCACTGGACCACGATGCCCGAGGGGATGTGGGTCAGACGGACGGCGGAGTAGGTGGTGTTGACGCCCTGGCCGCCCGGGCCGGATGAGCAGAAGAGGTCCTTGCGGACGTCTTTCATATCGATTTCGACGTCGAATTCGTCGGCCTCGGGGAGCACCGCCACCGAGGCGGCCGAGGTGTGGACGCGGCCTTGCGTCTCCGTCTGGGGGACGCGCTGGACGCGGTGGACACCGCTCTCGTATTTCAATGTGCCATAGACTTTTTCACCCGTTACCTTGCAGACGATTTCCTTGTAACCGCCGGCAGCGCCTTCGCTGACGTTGGTCACCTCGCATTTCCAGCCTTTGCGTTCGAAGTACTTGGTGTACATACGGAACAGGTCGCCGGCGAAGATGGCGGCTTCGTCGCCGCCCGTACCGCCGCGGATTTCGAGGATGGCGTTTTTGCTGTCCTGCGGGTCGGCGGGGATGAGCAGGATGCGGATCTCCTCTTCCATCTTCGGCAGTTCCTCTTCCAGGGCGGTGGCTTCTTCCTTGGCCATCTCGCGCAGGTCTTCGTCTTTCTCGTTCAGGAGGATGTTCTTGGCGTCGGCCAGGTCGCCGACCATCTTGCGGTAGCGGTTGCCGGCCACGATGATGGGTTCGAGTTCCTTGTAATCCTTGTTGAGCTGCACGTAGCGTTTCATGTCGGCGATGACCTCGGGATCACCGAGTTGGGCGCCGATGCTGTCGTATTTCGCCTTGAGTCCGTCCAGTTTTTCGAGCAAATTGTTTTCTGCCATGATTTGAGAGTTTGGGCTGCAAATTTAATCATTTTTTAAATTATCCGCAGAGTAGCGGTAGATTCGTAAATAATTATTAAATTTGCATGGCTTACTGCCGCAATCCTTCAAGGTTTCCGGCATTTATTGTTAGAACAGAAATATACTCTATATGAGAAATCACCTCAAGAAGCTCTTTGACAAGGCCTTTTCCAGATATGTAAGTACAGGTTTCATCTTTTTGCTGGACGTTCTCCTGTCGTTCTTGTCCGCACTGCTGGTCATTTTCTTCGTCCATTCGGTTGTGACGAATTCGGCCTCCTCTTTAGGTTCACTCGATTACTGGAACCGGTTCAACTGGATCTGGCTGGTGACGACGAGCGTGTCGGCAGCCTTGATGTTCTGGATCTTCAAAAGCTTCCGCGTCATTATCCGACACTCGACGATGGTCGACGTGTTCCGCTTCGGTATGGCGGTCTTTTGTGCCACGGCCATCGATGGCGTCGTCCTGGCACTTGCCGGTATGTGGCACAGGACGACCTGGCTGATCCTGGTGGTGTATTTCGTGCTCTGCATCTTCCTGCTTGTCACTTTCCGCGTGCTGATGATCCGTGTGTATGAGGAACTTCAGCGGCGCTTCCGCCTGCGCGGAGGGAATTTGATGCGTGTGCTGATCTATGGCACCGGCGAGAAATGCATCGCCCTGGAGACCCGTCTCCGCAGTTCGAAGCACTACGACGTGGTGGGCTTCCTGACCGATGTCCAGTCGGAAGACCGCATGACCACGCACAACACGCCTGTCTTCATGTTCGAATCGATCGACGATGTGCGGCAGATCCTCGAGAAACAGGCCGTCAAAGGCGTCCTCTTCGCCCGCGATTCCGACATCCGTCTGGAATCCCAGCGTCTGATCCCTTTCGCTACGGAGAACAAAATCCGCCTCCTGGTGGCGCCTTCCATCGACGATTTCGCCAATGTCAATGCCCAGAACGTGCGTAACATCAAGGTCGAAGACCTCCTGGGCCGCGACGAGATCGCCATCTCGATGGACAAGATCAAAGAACGCTTCTCCGGCAAGGTGGTTCTGGTCACGGGTGCCTCGGGCTCCATCGGTTCGGAACTCTGCCGCCAGCTGGCCCGTCTGGGCGTCAAGAAACTGGTGCTCTACGACAATGCCGAGACCCCCATGCACAACCTGCGGCTTGAACTGGAAGAGAAGTTCAAAGACTTGAATTTTGTGCCGGTCATCGGTGACGTGCGCCAGCGCCAGCGCCTCGACTACGTCTTCCGGACCTGGCGGCCGGAAGTGGTCTTCCATGCCGCTGCCTACAAGCACGTCCCCCTGATGGAAGAGAACCCTTGCGAAGCCGTGCTCGTCAACCTGATCGGCTCCCGCCAGGTAGCCGACAAGTGCATCGAATACGGCGTCGAAATGATGGTGATGATCTCCACCGACAAGGCCGTCAACCCGACCAACATCATGGGCTGCACCAAGCGCCTGGCCGAAATCTATGTCCAGTCGATCAGCAACGAAAAGACCAAGTTCGTCACCACCCGCTTCGGCAATGTGCTGGGATCCAATGGTTCCGTGATTCCTCGCTTCCGTGAGCAGATTGAAAGCGGCGGCCCTGTCACGGTGACCCATCCCGAGATTACCCGCTACTTCATGACCATCCCTGAAGCCTGTCGTCTGGTGATGGAAGCGGCTACCATGTCGGAAGGCAAGGACATCTTCGTCTTCGATATGGGCGAACCCGTGAAGATCGATACCCTGGCCCGGAGGATGATCGAGCTGGCCGGCTTCGTGCCCGGCAAGGACATCCAGATCGTGTATTCCGGTCTCCGTCCCGGCGAGAAACTCTACGAAGAGGTCCTCTCCGACAAGGAAAACACCGACCCGACCACCCACGACCGCATCCGCATCGCCCACGTCCGCAAGTATGACTACCAGGATGCCTGCCGCTTTGTCGACGAACTGGAAGTCCTCTCGCGCGAGGTCCGCATCCCCGAGATGGTCAAGCGGATGAAGGAGATCGTGCCGGAATTCAAGTCGAACAACTCGAAGTTTGAGGTCTACGACAAGCAATAGATGAAAAAAGCGGTTGTCATCATCCTGTTCATCCTGCTGGCCGCAGGATTGGGCTATCTCTATTGGGATACGCGCCCTGCCGTGCAGCTGGCGAAAGCCGGCGCCGCGGTGTCTGTTTCCGGTGGGGAAGATTCCCTGCTGGTCATCGAAAGGACGATCGAGCAGGTCCCCGTCCATGCGCCGAAGGTGCCGCCCTTCATCGTCTTCGCCGGCGATACCATCCGCTTCGACCGGGTGGACCTGTATGAAAGGATGGACCGCGAACTGATCGCCTTCACCTACGGCCACACCAATTCCCTGCTGATGCTCAAGCGCGCCGGGCGTATCTTCCCCCAGATCGAGCCGATCCTGGCCGCCCAGGGTGTTCCCGACGACCTGAAATACCTGATGGCCATCGAAAGCAACGTCAGCGAGACCGCCGTCTCCGTAGCCGGAGCCGCCGGCCTGTGGCAGTTCATGCGGGAAGTGGGCCGGGAGTTCGGCCTGGAAGTGGCTTCGACAGTCGACGAACGCTATCATCTGAAAAAGGAAACCGTCGCCGCCTGCTCGTATCTGAAACGCGCCTACGCCCGTTTCGGCGACTGGATGACGGTAGCCGCCAGCTACAACGGCGGTATCAACGGCGTCGCCAAGAAGCGGGAGGTCCAGCAGCAGCGCAAGGCGCTCGACCTCCATCTGGTGGATGAGACTTCACGCTATATGTTCCGCATCCTGGTGGCCAAGATGATGTTCGAGGATCCCGCGCTCTTCGGCTTCCAGTTGGATGAGCGCGACTATTATCCGTATATCCCGCCCCGCGAGGTGGTCGTGGTCAGCAGCGACATCGACGACCTGGCCGAATTCGCCGGACGTTACGGCGTGTCGTACGCCCAGCTCCGCCGGGCCAACCCCTGGCTGCGCGACACCAAGCTCGTGACGGGGAAGGGGAAGACTTACGAGATCGTGATTCCCGACCTGGCTGCGGAGCGGAATTATTACCAAAACCTGTCCAAATAAACCTGCTACATACATGAAACGACTCCTGATCCTTACATCCGTCCTGCTTCTGGCCGGATGCCCGGTGCTCCTTGCCGATGGTTTCCGCCATCCCGCCCCGGAGATTGAAGCCATCACGATGGCCAGTCCGCTTCCGACGTTCTACTACGCCGCCAACTATCAGAGGGCTGCGGTAGGCTATCGCCAGAACCGCCACGTCCCGATCGCCGAACTTGCTGCCAGCGAAGCACGTATCGGCGGCGTCCGCCTGGACCCGCGCAATTTCAGCGAGACCCGTGAGAACTATTTCGACCAGCTGAAAATCTTTGACGTGGCCACCACTTCGATGCGTCCTGTCCAGGGCCTTCCCGAGGGCTACCGCGTGAAGTTCATCACCTGGTCGCCGAGCGGCCGCTATGTTGGCTTTACGCTGAATTTCCCCGACCGCGTCGAACTGTGGTGCGTCGATGCGACGGCGGCTCAGCCCGTCGCCCAGCGGCTCACCGACAAGCGGGTGAACTCCATCTTCGGCACGCCGTTCTTCTTCCTCGACGACAGCCACATCCTCTTCAAGTCGGTTCCCGACGACCGGAAAGAAGCCCCGCACCACGCTGTGGCGCAGTCCTCCATCGTCCAGGAAGTGCTGGGAGAGAAGAAGTCGATCCGCACGTATCAGGACCTGCTGACCGGTCCTGCCGATGAAGAACTCTTCGACTACTGCTGCACGAGCCAGCTGATGGTCTGGAGTCCCGAAGGCGTCCGCAAGGTGGGCGGTCCGGCCGTCTATCGTTCGCTCGACCTTTCCCCCGACGGCAAGTATGCCATCACCGTGACGGAACATCATCCTTATTCGTATGTCGAGAGTCACCGCTCTTTCCCGAGCAAGCAGTTCATCATGGACCTTGCGGACGGAAGTGTCGTCCGGATGCTCCGCGACGGTACGGTCAAGGAACCGAAAGAAGAACCTGCGAAGGATAAGAAACCTGCTGAACCGAAGAAGCCGCGTCCGGCCGGTTTCTCCTGGCGTCCCGACCTCCCGGCCACCCTGTACTGGAGTGAATCGGAGAGCGGCGCTGGAGCGTTCGGCCCGATGGGTCCCCGTCCCGACGACGATCCTGCCGCAAAGGATACGGTGAAAGAGAAGGAACGTCCTGAAAAGACCTTTACCGACAAGGTGTTCCAGTGCACGGCACCTTTCGATTTCGAAAACGACAAGCAGCTGGTGCTCGCGCCCGAATACCGGCTGGGCCGTATCACCTGGGGCGACAATGCGCTGGCACTGTATGAAGAGAGTTCCTCGAAACAGAAGTTCAGGAGGATGGTCACGTTCGTCCCTTGCGATACCCTCGCCAAGGGACAGGTGCTTTTCACCCAGAGCACGGAGGTGGATACGCTGGGCAATTTCCCGGCCTACGGACGTCCTTATACGGTCCGCAACGCCTATGGCCGCGCCGTCCTCTGGACGGATGCAAAACACAGCCAGATCCTCCTCGAAGGCAACGACCGCCGCGATGCGGAGGGCTTCCGTCACTCCTTCCTCGACCGTCTCACCCTCAAGGGCAACAAGACGGAAAACCTCTGGACCTCTTCGGGCGACTGCCGCGAGACCCTGACGGCGGTCACGGATTTCACGCCGAAGAAGATGAAGTTGCTCGGCCGCCGCGAAGCTTTCGGCGTGGTGCCCGATTACTATGAGTTCGACCTTCGCCGCCATACGGCCCGTCAGCTCACGCACATCGAAGACCCTGTGGCCGATTTCTCCAAGATGGTGACCGACCAGTATGTGACCTATACCCGCAAGGACGGCCTCAAGTGCTTCGCCCATCTCTACCTGCCGGCCGGTTACGACAAGGAACGCGACGGCCGGCTGCCGGTCTTCATGTGGACCTATCCCTATGAGTACAAGTGCCCGGCTGAAAGCGAGAAGGCTCGTGCCGAAAGACACAAGTACACCAAACCTTCCTATGGTTCTGCGATGATCTGGGCGACCCAGGGATACGCCGTGCTCGACGAGTTCACGATGGCGATCATCGCCGCCGACAAGACGGCCGAGCCCAATGACCGTTTCCTCGAGCAGCTGGTGATGAGCGCAGAGGCGGCCGTCGACTTCGTCTGCGACAGCCTGGGTATCGGCGACCGCGACCGCATCGGCGTGGGCGGCCATTCCTATGGCGGATTCATGACGGCCAACCTGCTGGCCCACACCCGCCTGTTCCGGGCCGGTGTCGCCCGCAGCGGCGCCTACAACCGCAGCCTTACCCCCTTCGGCTTCCAGAGCGAGCGTCGCAATTACTGGAAGGCGAAGAATGTCTACGACGAGATGTCACCGTTCAATTATGCCGACAAGGTCAAGGATGCGCTGATGCTCATCCACGGCCAGATCGACAACAATACGGGTACCTTCCCGGTGCAGTCGGAGCGTCTCTACCAGGCTCTTGTCTATTTCGGAGCCACGGCCAGATACGTGCAGCTGCCTTACGAGAGCCACAGCTACCAGGGCATCGAGACGACGCTCGATATGCTCTATGAAACGGGCTACTGGCTGGATACCTATGTGAAGAATGCCAAACCCCGCAAGGAAAAAGATGCGGAAGGCAAAGCTTCCGACAAATCCGATAAGAAAGAATGACCGATTGGAAATGGAGAAGAGGAGGCCTGACCTGCCTCCTCTTCATTCTTTTAGCCCTTGTCAGTGCCTGCCACGAGGATCCGGAGCCCGAACCAGGCCCCGGGCCGGTTCCTCCCGTGAAGGAAGTTTATTCGCTCAAGTCGCTCGACGAGATGACTTTGCGCGAAAAGGTCGGGCAACTTTTCAACGTGCGTCCCGAGGCACTGGACTTGACTTCTGACTATACGCATTCGGCCGCATCGTCGGTTCTGGCCGACGGTTTCAGCCGCTATCCCGTCGGAGGCATCACCCTGTTCGCCGCCAACATCAAGAACCCGAGCCAGATCTGTGCTTTCAACAGCTTTTTGCACAGCCTGGGGAATTATCCCTTGCTCTGCATCGACGAGGAGGGCGGACGGGTGGCGCGCATCGCCAACAACAGCAATTTCAGTGTGGTCAAATACAGCAGCATGGAAGCTGTCGGCGCCACCGGTGACCCGAAGAAAGCCTACACGGCAGGTGACGACATCGGCTGCTACCTGTCCATCTACGGCTTCGACGTGGATCTGGCACCGGTAAGCGACGTGAACACCAACCCGGAGAATGTGGTCATCGGCAACCGCGCTTTCGGATCCTCGCCGCAGCTGGTGGCCGATTTCGCCAGCCAGTTCCTGGCCGGACTGCAGCACAACAATGTAGAGGGCTGTCTGAAGCATTTCCCGGGTCATGGCGACACGAAAGCCGACACCCATTACGGCTATGCCGAATCGCTCAAGACCTGGGATGAACTCCTGGGCTGTGAGATGATTCCCTTCCGCAAGGGAATCGAATCCGGCGCCCAGCTTATCATGACGGCGCATATCTGCCTGCCTTCCGTGACCGGGGAGAGCATTCCCGCCACCCTCTCCCCGCTGATCCTGCAGGACAAGCTTCGCGGAGAACTGGGCTTCAAGGGCCTGATCATCACCGACAGTATGGCGATGGGGGCAATCACCCAGCAGTATTCCCCGGCAGAAGCTGCCATCGTGGCCATCGAGGCAGGCTGCGACATCATCCTCGATCCTGCCGATCTTCCGAGTGCCTTTGAAGCGGTCGTTTCTGCTGTCGAAACCGGCCTTATTCCGATGGACCAGCTGAATGACCGGGTCGACCGCATCCTTGCCCTGAAGAAACGCATCCTGACTGCCCGCGGACAGCTCAAGTGATTGTTTTTCTGATTTTTTGCTGTTTTTCCGAAAATTATCGTACATTTGCAACCCCGCCAGTGGACACGGGATTATAAATATTGTCTAACTACTTATTGTTTAACAACTTATTAACTAATCATGTCTGAAGAGATCATCAACCCTGCAGTCGAGAATGCAGAAGAGATCGAAGAGCAGGTGATCGTAAAACCTGCCAGCAAAAAAAGCAACGCCTCGGTCGACAACGACAAGTTCGACTGGGATGCGTTCGAAAACGACGGCTTTGACGCCCAGGAGAAAGCTTCCAACGAAGAAAGCTACAGCAAGAGTCTGAGCCGCATCAACGAAAATGAGGTCGTAGAAGGCACCGTGACCTCCATCAACAAACGCGAAGTGATCGTGAACATCGGTTACAAGAGCGAAGGTGTCATCAGCATCAATGAATTCCGCTACAACCCGGATCTCGCCGTCGGCGACACCGTGGAAGTGTATGTGGAGAACGCGGAAGACAAGAAAGGCCAGCTCATCCTCTCCCACAAGCGCGCCCGCGCCGTCAAGTCCTGGGACCGTGTCAACGAGGCCTTCGAGAAAGACGAAATCGTCAAGGGTTACATCAAGTGCCGTACGAAGGGTGGCATGATCGTCGACGTGTTCGGCATCGAGGCCTTCCTGCCGGGCAGCCAGATCGATGTCAAGCCCATCCGCGACTACGATGTGTACGTCAACAAGACCATGGAATTCAAGATCGTCAAGATCAACCAGGAATTCCGCAACGTGGTCGTTTCCCACAAGGCGCTCATCGAGGCTGAGATCGAGGCCCAGAAGGCCGACATCATCGGCAAGCTCGAGAAAGGCCAGGTCCTGGAAGGAACGGTCAAGAACATCACCTCCTACGGTGTGTTCGTCGACCTGGGCGGCGTGGACGGTCTGATCCACATCACCGACCTGAGCTGGGGCCGCATCAGCCATCCGGAAGAGGTGGTCAAGCTCGACCAGAAGATCAATGTCGTGATCCTCGACTTCGACGATACGAAGAAGCGCATCGCCCTCGGTCTGAAGCAGTTGAGCCCGCATCCGTGGGACGCTCTCGACCCGAACCTCAAGGTGGGCGACAAGGTGAAAGGCAAGGTCGTGGTCATCGCCGACTACGGTGCCTTCGTCGAAGTGCAGCCGGGTGTCGAAGGTCTGATCCACGTCTCCGAAATGAGCTGGAGCCTGCACCTGCGCAGCGCACAGGATTTCCTCAAAGTGGGCCAGGAGGTGGAGGCCGTCATCCTCACCCTCGACCGCGAGGAGCGCAAGATGAGCCTCGGTATCAAGCAGCTCAAACCGGATCCGTGGGCTTCCATCAACGAAAAATATCCCATCAACTCGAAACATACCGCTACGGTCCGCAATTTCACCAACTTCGGTGTCTTCGTGGAGCTTGAGGAAGGTGTCGACGGTCTTGTCCACATCAGCGACCTGAGCTGGACCAAGAAGATCAAGCACCCGTCCGAGTTCACCTCCATCGGTGAGCCGCTCGAGGTCGTGGTCCTCGAAGTCGACCAGGAGAACCGCCGTCTGAGCCTTGGCCACAAGCAGCTTGAGGAGAATCCTTGGAACGAATACGAGAACACCTACAGCGTGGGTTCCGTCCACGAAGGTACGATCACCGCGATCGTCGACAAGGGTGCGACCGTGACCCTCGCCGAAGGCGTGACGGGCTTCTGCTCGAACCGCAACCTGGTGAAGGAAGACGGTACCACCGCCAAGGAAGGTGAGAAACTCCCCTTCAAGGTGACCGAGTTCAACAAGGGCAGCAAGAAGATCACGCTCTCGCATACCCGTACTTTCGAAGAAGTCAAGCGGGAAGAGGCTCGCAAAGAGGCCCGCGAGAAAGAGACCGAGGCCAACTCGACCCAGAAGGCCGTCCGCAAACTGAAGGACAACCTCGAGAAGACCACCCTCGGTGACATCTCCGACCTGGCCGACCTGAAGAGCCGTCTCGAAGCGGAAGAAAAAGCCGGGAAGTAGTGAACTTCACCCTGACAACCCTTGGAACGGCGTCTGCCCGACCGATGGTTGACCAACACCAAAGCGCCCACGTATTCAACTTGCATGGGCGCTTGTTTTTGGTCGACTGCGGCGAGAATACGCAGGTGCAGCTCAAGCGCTACAAGATATCGAAGGCAAGACTCGACAACATCCTGATCTCGCACCTGCACGGTGACCACGTCTTCGGGATTTTCGGAATGCTCTCGACCATGGCGCTCGACGGCCGTACGGCTCCGCTCTATATTTACGCGCCGCGTGACTTCGGCTCCATCCTCCACTTCTTCCTCGCCCATTTCGGCGAGGGCGTCAAGTACGAAATCCATCACATCCCCTTGACGATGAAGGAGCCCGAGCGGATCATCGCGTTGCGCAACTGCGAGGTCTACGCCTTCCCGCTGCAGCACCGCATCGACTGCTACGGCTTCCGGATCTGCTGGCTCAAGACCGGCCAGTCGGCCGCCTACTGCAGCGACACGGCCGTCTTCCCTGAAGAGGCGGAATGGCTGCAGGGGACCGACCTGATCTACCACGAAGCGACTTTTGCAGACGAACACGTGGATTTGGCACATAAAATGTTTCATTCCACGGCACGGGAGGCCGCCGCGGTAGCGGCGGCTGCCGGTGCGAAGAAACTGGTCCTCGGCCACTTTTCTTCGCGTTACCTGGACCTGGGCGTGCTGCTTTCGCAGGCGCGCGAGGTCTTCCCGGAAAGCTATCTGGCCGAGGAAGGAAAGATATTCGAGGTATGAAACGTTTGCTCCTGATTCTGACACTGGCCCTTTGCGGCCTGTCCCTGCATGCCCAGGGCTTCTCGACGATGCGCCGCAACGCCGAGAAACTCGCCCGCGTGCTCTACTATGTCGACAACTACTATGTCGATACACTCGACATGGACCGGATGATCGACAAGATGATCGAAGGCCTGATGGATCAGCTCGACCCGCACTCCGCCTATATTCCCCGTTCGGAAGTGGAGGCGACCAACGAGCAACTGGAAGGCTCCTTCGAAGGGGTGGGCATCGAATATACGATGCTGACAGATACGCTCATCATCCAGTCGGTCATCGCCGGCGGACCGGCCGAAGCGGTCGGCATCCACGCCGGCGACCGCATCCTGGCGGTGGACGGAGAGCCGATTGCCGGCGTCGGAATGAAGACCAACGACATACGGAACCGGCTGCGCGGCCCCAAGGGAACGACGGTTACGGTGACCGTCTCCCGGGGCGAACTGTTGCAGGACTTCGTGATCCGGCGCGACAAGATTCCCGTTGAGAGCATCGACGCGGCTTACAACCCCGAGCCGGGCATCGTGTATATCCGCCTGGGCCGTTTCGCCCAGCGCTCGGCCGAGGAGTTCCTTGAGGCGCTCGCCCGTACGGCGCCCACCCGTCCCGACGGCATCATCATCGACCTGCGCGGCAATGGCGGCGGCTTCATGCACGTCGCTACGATCCTGGCCGACATGTTCCTGGAGAAAGGACAGACGATTGTCCGGACGGAAGGCAGCGAAGTGGGACAGGAAGATGTCGCTACCGGCCTGGGTCTTTACAAGGAAGGTCCCCTGGTACTGATCGTCGACGAAAACAGCGCCAGCGCCAGCGAGATCCTTGCCGGCGCCCTGCAGGACTGGGACCGCGCCGTGATCGTAGGCCGCCGCACCTTCGGCAAAGGTCTGGTGCAGCGCCAGTACAAACTGCCGGACGGCTCCGAGATGCGCCTGACGGTTGCCCGCTACCACACGCCTTCGGGCCGCGTCGTGCAGTCGCCTTATCAGAAAGGCCAGCGCGACGCGTATTACCAGCAGGCCCGGCAGCGCTATGCGCACGGCGAGTCTTTCAGCCTCGACAGCATCGCGCTGCCCGATTCCCTGAAATACAAGACCCTCCGCCTCGGCCGTACGGTGTATGGCGGCGGCGGAATCCTTCCCGACGTGTTCGTTCCTTATGACACGACGGGCATCAATCCGTTCATGATTCGCGTCGTCAGCGGCGGCCTGCTCTCCGAGTATTCCTACGACTACATCGACAAGCACCGCAAGGAGCTGGAAGTGAAAGATATGGCGGCTTTCCTCAAGAAGTGGGACAAGATGGGTACGGAGGCTATGGAAGGCCTGCTTGCGTATTGTCGCGAGAAAGGCGTGGAGCCGGAAGAAGGGGAACTGGAGGCCTGCGAGGCCCTGCTGACCACACGGCTCAAAGCCCTGCTGGCACGCGGCGCCCTGGGGAACGACGGTTACTGGGAGGTGATGAACCGGGAAGAGGATCCCGCCTTCCAGAAAGCCTTGGAAGTCATTAAGAACTGGCCCGAGGTATTCTGACAAGTGCCCGCTGGTAACGGCGGGCATTTTCATTGTGCGCCGACAGGGTCTTGGCAAAGACATGCTGTCCGTCGAAAGTGTCCTTGGCGCAGAAATACAGATAATCGTGGCGCTCGTAGTTCAGCACGGCATCGATGGCCACCACGGGCGGCATGGTGATCGGGCCGGGCGGCAGACCGGCGTATTTGTAGGTATTGTAGGGCGAATCGACTTCCAGGTGGCGGTTGAGAACGCGCTTGATGCTCGGGTCGCCGACGGCGAAGAGCACGGTCGGGTCGGCCTGCAGGGGCATGTCCCGGTGGAGCCGGTTCATATAGACGCCGGCGATGCGGGGCAGTTCAGGCTCGTATTTGCTCTCTTCGATGACGATGGAAGCCAGGGTGCTGACTTCCTGCCGCGTCAGGCCGATGGCAAGGGCCTTGGCGTCGCGGTCGCCCTTCCAGAAGTTCTCGTATTCCTTGTGCATCCGCTCCAGGAATTCATCGGGCGTAACCGTCCACCACACTTCATAGGTATTGGGGATGAACATGCCGATGAAGGTTTCGGGCCGGAAACCGTAGTTTTCAGCCTTGCCGGCATCGTTGAAGACGGCGAGGAAATCCTGTGACCCTGCTTCCAGCTGCTCGCCCAGGAATTCCGCAAAGCGGTCGAGGCTGCGGTAGTATCCCGGGATGACCAGCCGCACGGGCTGCTGCCAACCCCTGGACAGCATCCGCACCAGCGCCTTGTTGCCGGTTCCGGGCTTGAGGCGGTAGAGACCTGGGCGGAAATTGTCTTTCAGTTTCAGGAATCTGGCGGCACGCAGGAAGGTGGTCCGGTTGTCGATGGCACCGGTCTGCAGCACGGCATCGAGCAGCTGTTCGTAGGAGAAGTCCCTGTAGATGCGTACATCCTGTACCTTGCCGGTATCCTTGACATTTCCGTGATAGAAGGTGCCGTAGAAATTCAGCGCGGCGAGGATGCCGCCGGCCAGGCAGAGGAGCAGGACCCAGAGCAGGGCCCGGGATTTCTTTTTCATCGGGGTTTGCGGAGGTTGAGGATGGTTCCGGGTTCCGGTTCGGTGCCGGGGCGCATCGCGTTGTACTGATAGAGTTTCTTCATCTTGACGGCGTAGCGCTGGGCCAGGCCGCGCATCGTCTCGCCTTCTTCCACCACGTGCTTGTCGAGGTTCTTGGCACTCTCGCGCTTCTTGGCTTCCACATAGACTACTTCGCCCGGCTGCAGGGCCGTGTTGCGGGAGCGGTCGTTGAAGCGGAGGATTTCGCTGCGGAAGAGATTGAATTCCTTGGCCAGGCCGGCATAGGTGTCGCCGTCACGGGCGATGATCCAGGCCACGCCGTTGGTGGTGCGGATCTCCCGCCCGAGGGAGGCGGTGTAGAGCTTGTGGCCCGGATAAGGCTTGAATGCCGTGCTGAACTCGGCTTCCATCGGCGTAGGCGGCAATTCCTCGCGCGCTTTGCGGTCCAGCTTGTCGTAGCGGTAGAGTTCATTCTCCTCGATGATGCGGATCAGGCTCTCGGCATAGGTCCTGGCCGTGGCATAGCCGGCTTTCTGGAGTCCATAGGCCCAGCCTTTGTAATCGGTCAGCTCGAGGTTGAACAGCGCTGCGTAGCGGTCGCTGTAGCGCAGGAAATCGCTGTGGTCGCGGAACGATTCGTCGGCGCTCCGGTAAGAACGGAAGCACTCGTTTTTCTCGTCGTCGTCGTGGCGGATGGTCTTGCCTTTCCAGTTCTTGTGGCACTTGATGCCGAAGTGGTTGTTGGCTTTGGTGGCCAGCGTGCTGTTGCCGTTGCCCGATTCCAGGCAGCCCTGGGCCAGCGTGATGCTGGCCGGAATGCCCGTGGCCTTCATTTCGCGCACGGCCGTTTCCGCGTACTTTTCGATGTACTCTGTACGCGTCAGCTTCTGTCCCCACACCATCGCGGTGGCCAGCAGCAGCATCCCCAGCACTGTCAGGAACCGTTTCATCCTTGCAAAGATAGCAAATAATTCGCGGCGCTGGTGCCGGCCAGGGAGCCGGTGGAGAAGGCGATCTGGAGGTTGTAGCCGCCGGTGTCGCCGTCGAGGTCGAGGACTTCGCCGCAGAAGAAAAGGCCGGGGCGGAGGCGCGAAGCCATGGTCTTGGGGACGACTTCCTTGAGGCTGACGCCGCCGGCCGTCACCACGGCGCGCTCGAAACCTTTGTAGTCGACGATGGGGAAGGACCAGGATTTGAGGCGCTTCGCAAGATTGTCGAGGGAAAGGTCGGGGTTGGCGCGGCGGAAGGGGGCGACCAGGGGTTTGGGCAGGAAACTGCGGAGAGAATCCGGGTCAAGCCTGGGTGGACGGGGCGCCGATGCCGATTCGCGGGCGATGCGGGCTTCCAGTTTTTCAAGGGTCAGCGCCGGTTTGAGGTCCAGGATGATGTCGACTTTCTGGCCGTTGCAGAGGGCCCAGACGGCGCGGCGGCTCAGGTGATAGGCGATGCCGCTCTCGAGGCCGTCGTCCGTGAAGTTGAAATCGCCCTGTTCGCTTTCGACCAGGGTGCGGTCGATGTACAATTGCAGGCCTACGTTCTTCATCTCCAGACCGGGCAGGCCGGGGTCATAGCCGCTCGGCAGCAGTGCGGTTTCGCTCGGGAAGACAGCCGTAACGGTGTGACCGGCCTCTTGCGCGAAGCGGTAGCCGTCGCCGGTGGAGCCGGTTACGGGATAGGATTTGCCGCCGGTGGCGATGATGACGGCGGCATAGTCATCGAGCTCGGCGAGACTGCCCACGGTCGTGGTGTAGCGTACCTCGATGCCCAACGCCTGTACGCGCTGCTCGAGCGCGCGGGCCACGTCGCCTGCTATCAGCGAGGCGGGGTAGACCCGCTGCCCCTGCAACGTAACGGTCGGCACGCCGAGCTCCTCGAAGAAGCGGATCACATCTTCATTGGAGAAGGCCCGGAAAGCCTGCTGGAGGAAACGCTGGTTGGGATGGATGTGCGGTGCAAATTCTTCCCAGGGACGCGTATTGGTCAGGTTGCAGCGCCCCTTGCCGGTGAGATAGATCTTCCGGCCGAGCCGTTCGTTCTTGTCGAACAGCACCACGCGCGACCCGTCGCCGAGCGTCACGGCGGCCCGGATGGCTGCCATCATTCCCGCCGGTCCGCCACCGACGATGGCCAGGCGTGGCTGCATCACTCGAAATAACGCATGAAGTCGTTGAGCAGGACGTACATGTTGTCGTCGATGTCGCCGTTGCCGTTGCTGTTGTAGGCACGGGAGTTGCACACGAAGGCGCCGCTCATGTTACTGTATGTGTTGGCTGCCCAGATCGTAGCCGTTCCGGCGATGTTGCCGCCGTGGTAGTGCGCGCCTTGGAAGAGTCTCGGATGGTTCAAACGCCAGCCAAGACCATAACGATTGTAGTTTTCGCCATAGGTGCCGGTCCCGGAGTATCGGTAGGGCTCGTACATTTCCATCAGTGTCTCGTAGCTGAAAATGTCGGGAATCGAGTCGTCCCCATCCATATAGGTGAGGATTTTCATCATCTGGTTGGTAGAAGTGATGATGCCCGCCGCACCGGCCAGTTCGCGGAGCGGATTCGCATAGCCGTCGGCATCGCCCTGGGAATAGAACACACACTCGTTCTCCCGGCGTTCGTTGCGGTAGCCGCCGATATGGGTGTCGGTGATGCCCATTTGCTCCATAACGTCCTCCTTGAGGAACGATTCATAGTCTTTGCCGCTGACTACCTCCACGATGCGGTGGAGGATGCAGAAGCCCACGTTGCTGTAGTTGTAGCCCATGCCCGGGCTCCAGACCATGGTGCCGTCGTCAGAAGGATTCTGGCGGGCATTGAGGGTGCGCTGGATCAGCGTGTCGGTAGGAACCGGCTGGCGGGTGCCTTCGTAGAAACGGTAGGAATTGGTGAAGGCCGGGTCGCTCAGACCTTTGCAGATGCCGCTGCTGTGGCTGAGCAGATGCCGGACCGTAATGGCCTCGTGGTAGGGCGTGATGTTGTGGTAGAGGCCCTTGAGGATGCCCTTTTCGCCGAATACCTGGTCATCGAGCTGGAGGCGGCCCTGTTCCTTGAGCGTCATGATGCACATCGTGCAGAACTGTTTCGAGATACTGGCCATGCGGAAGAGATGGTCGGGCGTGCAGCGGGTGTCGGTTTCAACCACGGCAAAGCCATAACCGGAGGAATACACCACTTCCGTCCCCTTCATGATGGAGACGGAGACGCCGGGTACGGCGAAGTCCCTCATGAAAGCATAGACCTTGTCATCGATGTTGCGGTTGCCCTTCTTCACGCAGATGCGGTAATTGTTCGTCCGCGAACCGTCTTCCGACACCACTTTCACGCTTTGCGTGTTGCCGGAGAAATCATGGGGCGTTCCGGGAACATACGGGGCTCCGTCGAGATAGACGGACGCTCCCTCGGAGGCGATGATTTCGGGCACCAGCTTCGTCAGGTCGGCACTTTCCGGAACCGTGATGAAATGGAATCCGTTGGCAAAGGTGGTTGCGGGGGTGGAATCAAAACCGCTGTTGCTGCCGGCCGGGAACGAGAAACGCGTCATGTTGGCGGCGTCGCTCTTCGGAGTATCTCCCAGATTGCCGGGTTGGATGGGGTTGCAGGCCGCAAGAGCCAGCATCATGAGCAAGACGGGAATCAGTTTACAGAGGGTTTTCATGGCAATGGATGTGTTATCGGTCGATGACGCCGCTGCCCAGCATCTCCCCGTCAGCCGCGTACCAGACGGCGAACTGACCGGGTGTGATGCCGCGCTGCGGCTCGTTGAAAAGGATATACAGCCCGTCGGGGCGATGGACAAGCGTCGCTTCCTGCAAGGGCTGGCGGTAACGGATCCGAACCTGGCAGTGCAGTTCCCCGGACACGGGGAGCGCCAGGTCGGGGCGGATCCAGTGGATCTCTTCGGGGCGGATGTACAGTGCCTTGCGGTAGAGGCCGGGGTGGTCCTGTCCTTCCCCCACGAAGATCAGGTTGTTGTCCATATCGTTGGCGATCAGGAAACAGGACTCGGCGTGACCGCCGATGCCCAGTCCCTTCCGCTGTCCGATCGTATAGTATTGTGCGCCGATGTGCCGTCCGATCACCTTGCCGTCTTCCCGGCGGTAGCGGATGGGCTCGGCCATTTCTTCCAGGGTCTGCGGCGCGGGATGGCCTTCGTAGAAGCTGCGGGGAATCTCGACGATATCCCCTTCGCAAGGCTTGATCTTCTGCTGCAGGAAGACCGGAAGGTCCACTTTCCCGACGAAGCAGATGCCCTGGCTGTCTTTCTTCTCAGCGCTGGGCAGGTCCGCCTCCCGGGCGATGCGCCGCACTTCGGGCTTGGTCAGGTCACCGATGGGGAAGAGGGCGTGCGAGAGCTGTTCCTGCGAGAGCTGGCAGAGGAAATAGCTCTGGTCCTTGTTCGGGTCGCTTCCCGCAAGGATCCGGTAGATCGTGCTGCCGTCCGGGGCTGTGAAACTGTCCTTGCGGCAGTAATGCCCCGTGGCCACGAAATCCGCACCCAGCGTCCGGGCGGCTTCCCAGAAGGCGTCGAACTTGATCTCGCGGTTGCACAGCACGTCGGGGTTGGGCGTCCGGCCCTTTTCATATTCGCTGAACATATAGTCCACGACCCGCTGCCGGTACACCTCGCTCAGGTCGACAAAGTGGAAGGGGATGCCGACCTTGCGCGCAACCATCTCGGCCACGGCCCGGTCTTCCTCCCACTCGCATTCTCCGTGCAGGGTTCCGGTGGTGTCGTGCCAATTCTGCATGAAGAGCGCGAACACGTCGCAGCCCTGCTCCTTGAGCAGGAGCGCCGCCACGCTGGAGTCCACGCCGCCGGAGAGTCCGATGCAGATCTTGGGTTTCTTGTTCATTTATTCAAAAAAATCCTTACCTTTGTGCCGGGGTAAGTCGTATACGACCAGCTCCCACTGAACTCCCCCAGGGTCGGAAGGCAGCAAGGGTAGGTGGTTGTAGCGGTGCGATATATCAAGCTTACCCTTTTTTCGTGCCCGTACGCGAGGGGATTCTTCATTTTATAAATCGTTAAATATCAATGGCATAAGGGACTCCACGCCCATAAAGGCGAGGATGGGTCCGCCGCTGCCCAGGATGATGCGCAGCGGTTTCATGGCCAGGCGCTCGTACTGGGCCATCACCTGCCGGCACGCGCCGCAGGGCGATCCGGGGTTGAGCATCAGCGAGCCGTTCCGCGCACAGACCACGGCAATCGCTTCGAACGGGACGCCGGGGTTCTGGGCGCTGGCGGCGAACATCGCCGTCCGTTCGGCGCAGAGTCCGGACGGGTAGGCGGCGTTTTCCTGATTGGCACCTTTGACGACCGTGCCGTCGGCCAGGCGCACGGCCGCCCCCACGTTGAAATGCGAGTAGGGGGCGTACGACCCTTTCATCGCATCCACCGCAGCCTCGAGCAGCGTGCGGTCCGCTTCTCCGAGTTCCTCGATGGAGGCGTATTCCTCGTAAGGGATGGTCAGGGTTTTCTTTTCCATAACAACGATCAGTCGCTAATCTTACAAAGATATACAATTCTCAGCGGAGTTCTTCCCAGGGAACCGTGATTTCAATCACGCCGAAGACATAAGGCGCTACGTCGTAGGGCTGGTAGTAGAAGGTGATGCCGTTCTCGCCGACGGTGAAGCTGTCGCTTGGCTCGATCCGGTCGACGAAGAAGATGTTGTCGCGGTCGATCATGTCTTCCCGGATCATATCTTCCATCGCGTCGTATTTGTGCTTGTCGATCAGGCGCATGATTTTCTCGTCCGATACGTTGCGGGCGATCCGGTCCCAGGTGACGGGCGCTCCGGTCTTCGTGTCGAAGACCAGGGGAACGGTGGCGTTCAGGCCATGGGCGCCGCCATAGTAGGAGTATTCTTCCACCTGATACATAAGCCAGTCTTCCCATTTTTCACCGAAGGAGCCCTGGATATCGCAGCCCCAGTTCAGGAAGGGCGCCTCGTCTTCCTGCATTTCCATCTCTTCGAGCATGGACTGGTTGGTGAGCATATAGTCGTTGACCAGGGTGTTCCGGTAATCGGCAGCCAGCTCCTTGAGCGACCCTTTGAATTCGGTATAATTCTCGCCGAGGGTGTGGGAACGGATGTTGCGGCACATGGCCTGGAGGACCTCCCTGTCGTATCCGGCAACGGGGAAATCGATATTGAGCTTGATGTCGAGGGAGTTCTGGCTGCCTTCCCGGAAGGGGATATCTTCCTCGAGGAAAAGCGTCTCGGTACGGAAACCCTGGTTGCAAGCCGGCAGGAGGAAGGCGGCCGCAAGCAGGAAGATGAGGGTGCGTTTCATTATTTCAAGGTATTGATTACTTGTTGGTTGATCTCGCGGATGCGGGGGATTTCCACCTTGTCTACGCGGCGGTCGTAGGTCATCAGGCCGTTGACCTCGATCTCCACGTCTGTGGTCTGGGTGTAGATGGCGGCCGAGAAGCCGCGGGCGACCATCTCCTTCAGCTGCCGGGCATATTTCACATATTCGTCGGTCACTTCTTTCGGGCTGGCGAACTTGACGTATCCCCAGTTGCGGTCGGGCGTCCAGAGATGTCCTTCCACGGGCAGGCCGATGCCGCCGTATTCGCCCAGCACGTTCACGCGGTTCGCATCGTAAAGATACATATCGGGCTGCGGGTAGTTATGCAGGTCAAGGATGTCGCCGGCTCCGAGGAAATGATTGCCGCCGCTGGCGGAATTGACCAGGCGGGACGGGTCGTACTGCTTGGTCCAGGCCGTGATCTCGAGCGTCTTGAACTGGCCCCAGCCTTCGTTGAAGGGAACCCACGCCACGATGCAGGGCTGGGAGTAGAGGTAGTCCATGATCTCCCGCCATTCCTTGCGGTAGCAGGCTTCCGAGTCGGCGCTTCGGACGAATTCCGTGCCCTGGTACCAGCGGGTGTTCTGCCAGCTTCCGTGAAGGTCGCCGCTGGGCATGTCCTGCCACACGAGGATGCCGAGCCGGTCGCAATGGTAGTACCAGCGGGCAGGCTCCACTTTCACGTGCTTGCGGATCAGGTTGAAGCCCCAGTCTTTCGTCTTCTGCACGTCGAAGGCCAGCGCCTCGTCGGTAGGGGCGGTGTAGAGACCGTCGGGCCACCAGCCCTGGTCGAGCGGGCCGTACATGAAGACAGGCTTGTCGTTGAGGGTCAGGCGCAGGATGCCGTCCTTGCCGGGGGTTACGCCGACTTTGCGCATGGCGCAGTAACTCTTCACGCGGTCCAGGGTCTTTCCGTCGCGGATCAGGCTGACTTCCAAGTCGTAGAGGAACGGGTCGTCCGGTGTCCATAACCGGGCGCCCGGTACAGGAATCTCGACTTCACTTCCGGCAAGGGCACGTGCCGAGGCGACCCGTCGGCCTTCAGCGGACAAAGAGACTTCCACGACGCCGCGGTCCACTCCTTCGGCCAGGACGCGGATGCATCCGGCATCGAGGTCAGGCGTGGTGCGGAGGTTCCTGATGTGCTGTTCGGGTACCGGCTCCAGCCAGACGGTTTGCCAGATGCCGGTGACGGAGGTATACCAGATCCCGCTGGGCTTGCGGACCTGTTTGCCGCGGGGCTGGAAGCCCGTGTCGGTGCCGTCCCACACCCGGACAATCAGGCTGTTCTCACCAGACTTCAGGGCATCGGTGATGTCGATGCTGAAAGGGGTGTAGCCGCCGGTGTGGCTGCCTGCTTTCACGTCGTTGACCCAGATATCCGCCTTCCAGTCCACTGCGCCGAAATGCAGCAGGACGCGGTTCCCCTTCCAGGATTTGGGCAGGGAGAAGGTCCGGTGGTACCACAGATATTCATCGACGGCAACGGTCCGGCCGACGCCCGAAAGGCTCGATTCGATGCAGTAGGGGACAAGGATCCTTCCGTCGGCCTTCCCGAAAGGTTCGCCGGCTTTGCGGACGGCGTAGTCCCACAGGCCGTTGAGGTTCATCCAGTCGGTGCGTTGCATCAGGGGCCGGGGATATTCCGGCAGGGGTGCGGACGGGTCGACCTTGTCAGCCCAGGGGGTGCGGATGTGGTCGCCGGCGGGCTGCCAGGACTGTGCCGTGGCGGAAAAGGCGGAAACCAGCAGGAGCGAGAGGAGCAGGTATGCCGATTTTTTCATATCTTTGAATTTATCTATCAAAAATACGAAAAACTATGAGGATATTCAAAATAATTTGCGTCGCTGCGGCCGCCCTGGCGCTGCTCTCCGCATGCCGCGACGGCAAAACCGATGAGCGGATCTTCACCATCCAGAATGAAAACGGGATGAAGGCCACTTTCTGCACGACGGGCGGCCGGCTGCTGCGGCTGGAAGTGCCCGCGCGCGACGGTTCGATGAAAAACGTGGTGTGGGGCTGCGCCGATGCGGATGCCTGTGCCGTGGACAAAGATTATCGTCAGTGCATCGTGGGCCGTTACGGCAACCGGATCGCCGGCGGCCGTTTCGAACTGGGCGGTTTCACCTACCAGCTCTCGCAAAATGAAGGGAACAACCATCTGCACGGGGGCAAGACGGGCTTCGGCCAGCGCGAGTGGATTCTCCAGCCGCTCTCGGATTGCTCGCTGCTGATGACGTATCTTTCGCCCGACGGAGAGGAAGGCTATCCCGGCAATCTCGACATATCGGTGATCTGCACCCTGACCGACAAGAATGAACTGGTGCTGCAATACGCAGCCGTGACCGACGCGCCCACGATCCTCAATCCCACGCTCCACGCCTGGTTCAATCTCCACGGTGACGGGGAAGGGTTGACGACGACACATATCCTCAAGATCAACGCCGACTGGTACACGCCTGTCAATGAGGAACTGATTCCGACGGGCGAGATTGCGCCGGTCGACAGCACGGCGTTCGATTTCCGTGAGGGGAAGCCTGTCACGCCTGAGTTCGACCACAATTTCGTCCTGCGCGGCGCCCCGGGCGAACCGGCGCTCGAGCTCTACGAGCCCGGCACGGGCATCCTGCTGCGCGTCTATACCGACCAGCCCGGCCTGCAGCTCTACAGCGGCCGGCCCGACTGCGGTGTCGTGCTCGAGACGCAGAATTTCCCCGATGCCCCGAACCATCCCAATTTCCCCGACGCGGTGCTCGGGCCGGGCGAGAATTACGTGCAGAACACCATCTATCGTTTTGAAATTTTGTAATTTTGTCATCACTATGGATAAGAAAAACATGACGCGCCGCGAGGCGATCCGTGCCATGATGCTCGCGGGAGCGGGCATGGCCGCGAGTTCATCCCTGGCTGCCGCGCCGCTGCGCGCCGCCGGGGTCCTTCCTCAAAACTGGAAATTCATCGAACCCGCCAAGGGTGACCAGGTCATTCATCGCAACTGGCAGACGCTGGGCGGTGAGAGCGTCAGCCTGCTCGGCATGGGTTGCATGCGCTTCCCGCGCAAGCCCGGTGCCGGCCGCCGCGCCCCGCTTGACCAGGATGTCATCAATCAGATGATCGACTATGCTTTGGAGCATGGCATCAACTATTTCGATACCGCCCCGGCCTATGGCGACTCCGAACGCGCCACGGGCGAAGCGCTCAGCCGCCACAATCGCAAGGACTACCTGATCGCGACCAAGATGTCGAACTTCTCCAACGCCGATCTGGACGCCTGCAAGACGATGTTCGCCAACTCGCTGAAAAACCTCAGGACCACTTATTTCGACTACTTCCTGCTGCATTCGATCTCCGATATGGCCGACTTCAACCGCCGTTTCAAGGACAACGGCCTCCTGGACTGGCTGCTCGAGCAGAAAAAGAAAGGCGTGATCCGCCACCTGGGTTTCTCGTTCCACGGTTCGAACGAGGCGCTCCGTCAGCTGATCGCCCTCCCGTACCAATGGGAATTCGTCCAGATCCAGCTCAACTATGTGGACTGGAAGAACATGCCGCTTGAAGACAGCAGCGAGCCCTGCGACTCCGAGACGCTCTACAAGATGCTCGAGGAGAAGAATATCCCCGTCGTCATCATGGAGCCTATCCGCGGCGGCGCCCTGGCCAATGTGTCCGACGGCCTCAGGAGCCGCATCCAGGAGCGTTTCCCGCAGTACTCGCCGGCCGCCGCCGCCCTGACTTTCGCTTCCACGCCCAAGGCAGTGATGTGCACCCTCAGCGGCATGAGCAACATGCAGCAGCTGATGGAGAACGTCTATACCTTCAGCCACTTCAAGCCGATGACGGCCGAAGACAACGACTATATGCTCGAAATGGCCCGGCTCTACAACGGCAATCCGCACATCCCGTGCACGGCCTGCCGCTATTGTATGCCTTGCCCGCGCGGCGTCGATATTCCCGGTGTCTTTGCGGTTTACAACGGTATGAGCGACGCGCTGATGCTGCCCGATCCTTCGAACAAGAAGGACAAGCAGTACAAGGAGAAGAAAAAGGAGTTCCTCAAGCGTTACGCGAAGCTGGCTGCGGATTCCGATGCCTCGGCCTGCGTGATGTGCAATGCCTGTCTCCCGAAATGCCCGCAGCGGATCCGCATCCCCGAGCAGATGCGCATGATCCACAAGCTGGTCAAGGACCTGGGTTAGTTTTCTATGCAAGGAAAGCCCTATACCCTTCGGGTCGAAGAGTATTATTCCGGACGTTTCCGTGAGGGTACGGTCCTCCTCTCCGACGAGGAGGCTGCTACCCTCGTGCGCTTCCTTCGAGAGGAAGAGCAGGAGCCCGACATCTACAATTCGTCGCTGGAGACTTGCCATCCCGAACTCTATCACAAACTGGACGATGCCGCTGTTCCGATGATGGATCAGCTGGAGCAGGAGCAGCCCGAAGGAATGTACAAATCCTGGATTCCCGAGGAACTCGTGAATGAGGCTTTCGAATCGGGATTGTCGCACACAAGCACGCTGGTTGTCACGGAAAGCGATACCGCGAAGGCGATGGGTTCCGGAAGTCTCCCGGTCCTTGCGACGCCGCGGCTTGCCGCGCTGATGGAAAACGCCGCCTACAAGGCCGTCTCGCCCATCCTGGATGATGGCGAGACGACCGTCGGCGGTGAACTGTCCCTGCGGCACCTGGCTCCTTCGCCTGTCGGCGCCGAAGTCTCAGCGACCGCTGTCCTGGAACGTACCGAAGGCCGAAAATTCGTTTTCCGGCTGGAGGCCCGCCAGGGCGATACGCTCATCGGCGAAGGCACGCACACCCGTTTCCGGGTCAATACCGGAAAGTTTCTGGCAAAACTGAAATAGGGAGGCCTCGTCAGCGCACCATCTTGTGCTCTTTCAGGTCGTAGCGCTGTCCGGCGCGGAGGAAGAAGAAACGGTCTCTTCCCGCCTGGTGAACAGCTACATACGACTTTCCAACCACCTCGAAGGTATCTCCGGTTACAACGATGGCCGTCGATTCGTCGATGCCGATGCCGATGAATTCCGGCGCGGCCTTGATGAAGGCGTCCAGGTCGTGTTGCCGGTTGCGGGTAAGGATGTGCTGGTCGATGGCCGAGAGTTTCAGGAAGCCCAGCCCCTGCGTATGGTCGCCGATCAGATGCTGTGCGCCCCGGGTATCGCCCCGCCACAACAGCGAACCCTGGATACTGGCTCCGGCCGAGGATCCGCCGATGACGCCGCCCCGGTTCAGCAGGGCAAACAACTCTCTGTGAACCTTGGTGTTGAGGTACACCTCGGCGATGCGCCATTGCCGTCCTCCGGTGAAATAGACGCCGGTGGCCTGGCGCAGCACTTCCAGATTCCGGTCGTCGTTCGCTTCGTCGATCGTCGTCAGATGCATTTGCGTCACCCGGTCCTTCCCGAGGCGGCCGGACAAATAGTTGAGGGTCCCTTGATGGCCCGTCTCGCCCGGCCCCGACGCATTGGTGATGACGACGATCCGGGCATCCGCTCCGCCGGCCAGGTCGAGAAAACGGTCCCAGATTTCGTCGGTCACTTTTCCGCCGCCGATAATCACCAGCGAACCTTTCTCCGGTCCATGCCGGGTTACGGAAAGATCGACCACCGTCGGATTCTGCGCCATCGCCCCCCAGACGAAGCCCAGACAAAGCAAGAAGGAAAACAAACGTCTCATAATGAGACAAAGATAAGAAATCTTGCGTAATCAGCGAAGACAGAACTTGTCATAGCGGGCGATCTGCTTCTGCAGGGTTTCTTCGTCCATGGTGGTCTCCGGATGGAAGATATCCACGGAGACCCGGCCGTCGGCGGCGGACCAGTTGCCGACGGCTTCGCCGTCCAGCAGGACGACGGGCCAGAAGATGCCCCGCTTGTTGTGGGCGCGGTGGCTATGGTCGGGATGGACGGCTACTTGGCGGCTCTTGTAGCCGATGAGATATTCGTCGTAGGAGGGGAGCAACGTCAGGGTACCACTGCGGAACCCGCGTGTGCGGCTATCCTGATGGTGGAAGAAGGTGAGGCCTTTCCATTTTTCCTGCGCGAGTTCGGCTTGGATGCCGTCCATTCCTTTCCGGCAATCGCCGACGCCCAGACCGCTCCACCAGACAAAGTCGTCCAGGGTGGCGGGTCCGTGGCTGCGGAAGTATTTGCGGGCCAGGAGTGCCAGGGCTTCATCCTTTGGAAGGAGTCTGGCTCCGGGCAGCTTGTCTTTCACCAGGGCGTAGCTGTGTTTCATAGGGAAAAGATCTCCGCTGCAAAGGAGTCCGGCGTATTCGGACAGGCGGATGTGATAGGACAGCCGATGGTCATCCATCGTGATCCCCTTTTCGGCGAGGGCGGCGGCGAAATCGGCCTTCCGGGCGATGCGGCGATGGGAGAGGCAATCGCAGAAGATCTGTTGGACGGTATCCTGCTCGGCCAGCGGAATGCTGACGCCGTTCGAATTCATCCAGCCTGCCAGGCCCCGCAGGGCATTCTTCCGGCACAGATCCAGCATCCAGCACCAATCCTCGCCGGCAACCAGCTGCCAGGTGGTCCGCAGCAGATGGCCCCTCACGATCTTTCCTTCATTGTATTCTTTTTCAAACGCTTGGGCTGAAGGTTTCCGGGTCCGCATCCCCACCGCCCAGCGCATCATGCGGTATTCCTGCGCCTGCATCGCCCCCATCCACTCCACCACATCATGCGGTGAAGTGAACTCCGGACAAATCAGCTGCTGTCCCAACAACCGTTGCGAAACCGGATTCATAACAAACGCCGTCCTTCTTTCAAATCACAAATGTACAGAATTATCGGTTCTTTCTATTGTTTTTCAATTTTTTTAAGCGTTCCAGGGGTGCCTGATATAGGGTAAAGACGTTTCTCCAGGGTTTTCCGGATATTTCAGGTTGTATTGTGTGCTCGTTTACATGTTTTCTGTTTTTTGATTTACAGAAAATAATATTTACATTGCAATGCTTTTATTGAATGATTAGCAGCTAGTTATGGTACAGAAAATCCGATTCCTTCCAGTTGTTCTACTGGCAATAGTGGTAACCCTCGCGAGGTGTGAAGAAGAATAGCAGGCTTCCGAGACCTCGGATTCCGGCAGACCGTTTGTCATCCACGTCCTCAACAATGAAGGGACCCGCGGCTGACGCTGTGCGCTGCCTTTCTGGACGCTCGGTCCATGGATGCGCCGTCTCGTAGATCGAGCGTCCAAGATTGCCATCGAAGAACCCTTTTTCCGGACGCACGGTCCATGAGATGAATGAATGATGGATCGAACTTGCTGAAGCGGCGGATTGTTTGTATCTTCGTGTCGATATATCGATGTTTAACTATGCCAAACAAATTCTTTGACAGAAACTGGTGGAAGGACTTTGTCGTTGCTATCCTTGCCACCACCGTTTCCATTGTCCTGACCTTCGGTACGAGCAAATGGGTTGAACGTAACAATCAGAAGAAAGAGCGCAGACTCACTGCCTTGATGGTCATGAGCAGCATCGAATCCTTTGCCCGCAGCATTGATGAGTCGGCAGAAGTATGGGACAGGTTGGACAGCGTTGCCGTATGGCTGCTGCGCATGCCGATAGAAGAGGTTCAAAGACTGGGCGAAGAACCTTTTAAAGATGCTGTCAATGAAGTGTTCCAAGCCCCTATCATACGTCACGACCAAACTGCAGAAACCATCTTCAGCAGCAACATAGACACCTGGAAGAATATGGGCAATTTCCAGTTCGTGGACAATGTCGGGGCGTGCTTTTCACAGATGAACTGGATTGAGGGGAAGATTAACGAAGAATCTGTTGAGTACACTGAAAATCAGACGCGGATATTCAAAAACTTTTCGGATTATCCTGGCAAAACCTTCACGGAGAAACTGCTAAGGGATGAACAGGCACGGAAACAGTTGCAGATGCCTAACTCGTTCAAGGCCTGGCTCGCCTACTGTTCAGATAATCTGCGGCGTATGAACCGCAAGAATATGAAACTGATAGGAATTCCCGAGGAAGAGGTTCTGGCATTTACAGATGCCCGTGCGGATGTCGCCATCGAGGAAGATCCCACGCCGGATTATTCCGAATTTATGAAGCCTCACCCGGACAAGGAATCCATCGACTCCAACCTTGACTATGCCCGGCAGTTGGACAGCCTGCTGAATCATCATTGACTCGTTCGAATTCGGCTTTATCGGACAAGGGGACGCCGGTCGGCGGCTGACGCTGTGCGCTGCCTCTCTGGGCGCTCGGTCCATGGATGCGCCGTCTCGTAGATCGAGCGTCCAAGATTGCCATCGAAGAGCCCTTTTCCGGACGCACAATCCATGAGATGAATGAATGATGGACTGAGCGTCCAACGGATCAGATTAAGGGAAATCCTGTCGGGAAGGAACAGTTCCATCTTCAATCTTTCTCGGGCTTGCGGAAGCGGCGGCATATTTGTATCTTCGTGTCGATAAATCGGAATTAAGCACTTTAAGTATAAGTAATGTGAGACTCTCGAAGAAACAAATATTCAGGCTGGTTCTGGCAGCATTGTTTTTCGTACTACTTCTGATGGCCATTTTCTGCCATTATGGTCATCTCTGGGTTAAGGTATTCGCCATTCTTGCAAATGTCTTATTGATGGCCAGCATGCTAATCTCCTTATTTGACGTTAAGAAGCATCCTGAGAAGGATAAATGACCTTTTTGAAAGGTCTGTCAAATTCGAGTTTTTTGGGATAAAGATAAAACGGAATTTAACTGCTCAATGAGACAAAGAAGCATTTTGGCACTAATAGCAATAGCAACACTTCTCAATGGATGCAAAAGTTATAACCATATCCTTGAGAACATTTACGATAAAGACCAGTCAGTCCGTGAGTGGTCTGTTGGCATGGCGTCTCTCTCTGCTGATGAAATCGCAGAGTATTCCTGTGAAATGGAGCGGCCAGATTCGTTGAATCAGACCA